>ERZ808051.948-NODE-948-length-23685-cov-7.168290_pt1 | contig 23685 bp, 20 predicted proteins | sample MGYA00380199_ERZ808051 | MGnify/ENA primary metagenome ERZ808051 (study PRJEB31490, sample SAMN06133391) | mouse gut metagenome | isolation source: J11 | host: mice | place: China: Chengdu | collected 2015-05 ...
TTCATGGTGAGAAGTAGCGTTGCATGGACAGGGATTTTTTTAACTGGCTTCCTGCCATTCCCCGATATGCTATGTATGGGTAAACTCTACGTTGCGTGAGCAGACATATAACTGCCCGAAAAAAGGACATAAAAAATCCCTCCAAACTTTAAAACAGGTCTGGAGAGTGTCTGTTAAGTCTTTTCGGGCATAGCAATACCGCCCACCAAAACACCGTTTTTTTATATGGTGGGCGTCCGCCTTAAAACCCTATGAAATGAAATAGAGCCGATAAACTGTGATTGCTCACTTGCTCATCGGCTCTGCGTCTGTGCGTCTGGCTCTGTGATGATGTATTTGTTCTTCCCTACAAATAGGAATTGTCGTGTTCTTTGCAACAATAAAATATCAATTTTTCCAACTATCTAAAAATCTTCTTTTGTGTGGTTTTTGGTTGATGCTGCTCCTCTGCCGCTCCAAGACTTTCGCCTCCTTTTCTTGTAAAATGAGTTGCAGCCTAATATAAAAGGAGACAACTCTTATGGAAGGAACAACTTACGGCTATGTACGGGTGTCCACCCAGGAGCAGAACGAGGCCCGCCAGCTGGCCGCCATGCGGGAATTCTGGGTGGCCGAGCAGAACATCATCGTGGAAAAGCTGTCCGGGGAGGACTTCAACCGTCCACGCTACCAGCGGCTGGTGCGGGGAATCGGCGCGGAGGATGTTCTGGTGGTCAAGAGCATCGACCGGCTGGGACGGAATTATGAGGAAATCCTGAACCAGTGGGGGTTCATTACCAAGAAGCGCAAAGCTGCCATTGTGGTGCTGGATATGCCCCTGCTGGACACCCGGCGGGGGCGGGATCTCACCGGGACGCTGATCTCAGACATTGTGCTCCAGCTGCTCAGCTATGTGGCTCAGACGGAGCGGGAGAACATCCGCCGGCGGCAGGCGGAGGGCATTGCGGCGGCAAAGGCGCGGGGGGTGCGCTTCGGGCCGCAGCCCCGGGAGCTTTCGGATCATTTTGATATGACGCGGCAGGCGTGGCGGGAGGGTAAACTCACACTGCGCGCAGCGGCCGAGCTCTGCGGCCTGCCAAAGTCCACGTTCCGCGACGCAGCAGTCCGTGCGGAAGCGGCGCTGTCCTATAAAAAGGTTGGACGGAGTAGTATACTTCCCCGATCAGTTTTTTGCCTTTTTAACGTTTCCCGCACTCCGCTATTTCTGCCCGCACGGCAGCGTCATGAAAGGTCGTAGTCGGCATACCGCAGGCTTCCGCCGCCGCACGCATGGATAGTTCCCCGCTCCGCCACGCGCGCCGTAGCCCTTCAAAGTTATCCGGCAATGTCCGGGGACGTGGCCCGAAGCGTACCCCCCGCGCCTTTGCTGCTGCGATGCCCTCCGCCTGCCGCTGGCGGATGTTCTCCCGCTCGGTCTGGGCCACATAGCTGAGAAGTTGGAGCACAATGTCTGAGATCAGCGTACCGGTCAAATCACGCCCCCGCCGGGTGTCCAGCAGGGGCATATCCAGCACAACAATGGCGGCTTTGCGCTTCTTGGTGATGAACCCCCACTGGTTCAAAATCTCCTCGTAATTCCGCCCCAGCCGGTCGATGCTCTTAACCGCCAGAACATCCTCCGCACCGATCCCCCGCACCAGCCGCTGGTAACGGGGACGGTTGAAGTCCTTTCCGGACAGCTTGAACTGCCCCAAAAATAGTGAACATGGTTAAAGGGTCAAGGAAAAGGCCAGAAAACAGCAAGCGCCCGCTGCGCCGGTGCAAAAACTGCGGGCGGCTGTTCGCGGTGACGGGCCACGGCGGGACGGAGTACTGCGACCGTCCCGCCGACGATAAGGGCCGCACCTGCAAAGAGATTGGCGCGTTCCGGGTATGGGAGAAAAGCAAGAGCACGGACGAGGCATTCAAGGTGTTTCGCCGGGAGTACAAGAAGCGGTTCGCCTGGATTAAGGCGGGGCGAATCACCAAGGACGAGTTCTATGATTGGAGCGAGAGGGCCAGAGAGAAGCGGGACGAGTGCGACGCGGGGAAACTCACGCTGAAGGAGTTTGAAGCGTGGCTGCGGCAGTCGTAGCATGACCTGCAAAAAGGGCATGGGCAGTTTTATAACCGCCCATGCCCTTTGAATCACTGCACTTACCTTTATAGTTTTCGGAAGATCTCAACTCAACAGCCAGTCCAGCTCCAATTCCAGCGCCGCCAGCTCCACATCCGGCTTCACCCGTTCGCCGTGGAAGTCGCTGCCGCCGGTCTGGTGCAGCCGGTATTTTTCCGCCAGACGGAGGTAAAATTCCCGCTGCTCAGGGCTGTACTTGGGATACCAGCACTCGATGGCGTCCAGGCCCCAGCTCTTGAACTGCTTGACCAGCATCTCCAGCGCATCATCCCCCAGCCCCATCTGATACGGGTGGGCCAGAGAGGCCTTCCCGCCCGCAGACTTGATGGCCTCCACGCAGGTTTTGGCGTCCGCCTTGAACCGCTTCACCCGCCGCCGGAACTCCTCAGTGTCCAGGTAGCGGTCAAAGGCCTCCCGGTTGGTGCTCACGTACCCCCGTCTCACCATCACCTGGGCGAAGTGGGGCCGGGCGATCACCTCGCCCCCCGCCAGCTCCTCCACCTCGGCAAGGTCGAGCTCCACGCCCTTTTCCTGCAGAAACGCCACGATTTTGTGCTTCCGCTCATCCCGACCCGCCCGGAACTTCTCGCACAGGCGGGACAGCTCCGTGTCCCCGTCCCGGAAACCGTAGCCCAGAATGTGGCAGTTGGGGTAATCCTTGGCGCTCAGCTCCACCCCGCGAATCACCGTCAGGCCCAGCGAGCTTCCGGCCCGCTGGGCCTCATCTACTCCTGCGATGGTGTCGTGATCCGTCACCGCCAGCACGGACAGGCCGCGGCTTTTCGCCAGTTCCACCAGCTCCGCCGGGGCGTACTGCCCGTCGGAGGCGGTGGTGTGGGTGTGGAGATCAGTCAGCGCGGCCATATCAGGCTGCTCCTTCCGGCTTTGCCGCCACAATGCGGATCACCGGGGGATCGTCGTTGCCGTAGGGGGCGAACCCTGTGCGCTCCTGGGCGTACTCCACCCGGAAGCCCCTTTGCTCCAGGGATTCCACCAGTTCGTCCAGCACAATAAAACGGCGGTAGTGGTTATCATAAAAATAGGCGTTGCGCTCCACCTGCCTCCCCTTGCCAAACAGGGGATCATTTACCCCGCGCACCTCAATGAACAGCTTCCCATTCGTACGCAGACCCCGGAACAGGTTGTTCAGCAGCACCTGCTCCTGGTTGCGGTTGATGGAGTGGATGGTAAAGCGGCTGTAGGCGTAGTCGTAGCTGTCCGGCTGGTGGACATTGGAGTTGACGAAGTCCCCGCAGAGGAACTCCGCGTTGGCGATGTTCCGGCTTCGCAGCTGGGCGATGGCCTCCCGGGACATATCCAGGGCCGTGACCTGAAGCTCCCGGCCAGCGAAAAACACCGCGTCCCGCCCATTGCCGCAGCCCAGCTCCACCATCCGTTTCCCAGGCTCCACCAGGGTGGCTACATATTGCGCGAACGGCGAGGGTTCCTGGGAACACACCCGGTTTTTGTAGTACTGGTTCCAGTACGCCGAATTGTCCACCGTATCCTCCACAATGTTTGGATACAGCGCCCGCTCCAGCTGCTCCACCAGCTCCAGCGGCGTGCGCCCCCCGTCGTTGTGCAGCACAATGTCCGGGCTTTGCGGCTCATCGAAGGGCAGGTCAATGCCCACCACGTTTTTCCCCGCGGTATACAGCCCCTTCTGGTTGCGCTGCATCAGGGTGTTCTTGCTAACTTTTATGTAGATCTCTTTGTAATTGGGGATATTCTCCCGGTTCCACCGCCGCACGCTTTCGTACATGGCAATGGAGCACACCACCACGTCGACTCCCTGAGCCGAAAGCAGCTTACACACCCGGAAGATGCGCCCTGCCCAGCGCAGGCGCTCGTCATTGGTGTAGCCTACGTCCTCGCCAAAGGCCACGCGGATCTCATCCCCGTCCAGCAGCACTACGTTGGGCTTGGTGGCCTTGAGCCGCTGGTGGAACAGCCCGCCAATGGTGGTTTTGCCCGCACCGGACAGACCGGTGAAAAAGTATACAGTTCCTTGATCGCTCATGGTGCCCTCCTAAGAAGGTCAAAATGCCCTCATAAAAATGATTTCATAGAACTGGACATCCGCGTGCCGAACGCAGGCGCGCTATCTACTGCTCCGGCGCCCTGCCCCCGTTGTTGTCCAGCACCAGATCCGGGGCGTCCGGTAGCTTCACCTGGAGTCCCACCCCGGACAGCCCGGTGAGCCAATATATCCGATTGTGTCGCTCCATTTTACTCTCCTCCGCGATACAGCGGCCCTTCTGAACGCGCTGCAGGATGTTTCATCAGGCTCCATCCGTCTTTGGCCGGATCACCTTTGGGAAAACCAGTCTGCCCTGCTTTCCCATCTGCCAAATTGTGACCATCTTTTGGAACGGCGTCTGCCGCAGCTGCTCCCTCGTGACCTTTTCCCATTTTTCCTTTTCCACATAATCCTTCTCAAATTTGAATGGAAATTTGAACAAGAAGGCCACGTCATTGCCGTCCATCGGGCATTCTTCAAAGTCAAAGGTTGGATAACCGTAATGCCGGAGGAGCACGTCAAAAAAATCTGGAGGCGGCACTGGTCAAAGAGAGACAGCACGGCGTCCACGTTTCTATTGAGCGGCACCGTATCAAACCCACGGACGGCGGGCTCCCCGTTGATTCCCTCCCATGCCTCATCGTTGTATCCTCTGTTTAAATCAATCGATTTTCGGGTATCGCATAGAAGGTATATTCACTGATGCCCCCGTAATTTCTCAGGAAAAAATGATAGTCCTTTTTATTAAAGCCGTGAATTGTTTCTACAATTTCCCACAGGTGCTCCGCTTTATGGTGGCCCTGAGCGGCAACAATCGGCGCAAATTCGCTTATGACCTTTTTTGCACCTTTGATTGCATCCACATCGGCTCCTTCTATATTTACTTTAAGAAAAGTCGGCTTATATTGATAGGCTAATTCATCTATTGTAACGGTTTCTATTACTTCTCCGCTTAAGCCATCCTCCCCCTTGCTGTACGAGGTGCCGTTGCCTGTAAAGCTTATTTTCTTCCTTCTATCTGCGATATACCTTTGCAGCACGTCAATTCTTTCTACTCCCTCCTTCTCAACTTTTTCAACAATTTTTCTATAGTTAATACCATCCGCTTCAATTGCAAGATATCGTCCAAACAAGCCCTCTTGATTTTTCAGAAAAATATCCAGTGTGTCACCATTGTAAGCTCCACAATCCACAAAAACCTCATGATCTGCTTTTTTGTATAAATCATACGCAAAATAGTGTTCTTCAAACGGCAAAACCGTAAATCCGACAAAGTCGGATGAAATGTAAAAATTCAGCAGCTCCAGATAGCATTTCCTCGATTGATCGTCGGCAAGCAGGTTATAAACCGATATAATGCGCTCCCTGTGATCGTACAGCACCGTTACATCTTCGCCCAAATACGCTGAAAATTCCGGCTTTTTCCCTATACCGAATACTTTGTCATACGCTCTGAATTGTGTAAAATAGTATACGCGCAAAAGACCATGCGAGGCCTCAATCAATTCCGCCTTTATTTGCTCATAGCTTAAAATATCCAGCAGCGCCACAATGCAAATGCACTCCGAAACATTCTCTGCCCGGTCGAGTAACTCCTTGCTCGTATAAATTGGAACGCCGCAATACTCTTTCCCGTGAATGCTTCCCAAATTGTCAATAAACGCGTACACCGCGATTCCAGCCCTGCGCAGCCGCTCAAATAAAACCGTTCCGCAGTTTCCCGCTCCCATAATAATGATTTGATTTGACTTTAGCAGCTGTTCGCATTCCTCTGAATTTAATCCTCTCTTTTTAACATAGTGATTAAAATTTGAGAACATATCCTGGATTGATTCCATATCGCATAGTTCCCTTCCTAAGAAATCAAAGGCGCTTATTTTAGAATTTCTCATCCAGAAGCTGAATCATTTCTAAATGGCGGGACATCATCCGCGCTTCCCTCGTTCGTGCAAAACGGATAGAGGTCGTCAAACTCCGCCGCCTTCAGCGAGCCGTCCGGCATCACCCGGGACGCGATCCTGGGCGCAAGCTCCCCGAACTCCTGCACCCGCACCTGGCATACAAAGGGGCCGTCCTTTGCCAGGATCTCCCGGAGCTTTTCCTCCAAATCGTCTCCGACGGCCAGCTCACAGCTGTCCAGCCCGTAGGCCGCCGCCACCTTGCAGAAGTCCGGCGTCTCCAGGCCGCTGTCCGGGCCAACGCCCAGGAAGCGGTCGTCCATATAGTTGTGCTGGTTGTGGCGGATGAGCAGATATCCGCTGTTCTGGAACACGAACAGCTTGACGGGCAGCCGGTTATAGTGCAGCGTGGCAAATTCCTGCACGTTCATCTGCACGCTGCCGTCCCCGGACAGGGCCAGCACCTGCCGCCCCTCCTGCACGGCCCCCATGGCCCCCGCCCAGAACCCCATGGCGGACAGGCCGCCGGAAATCAGGTAGCGCTGGCCGGCCTTCAGCTCCCAGCTCTGGGAGGCGACATTGCAGACGCTGCCTGTGTCCACCACCACATCGCAGTTTGCCGGGGCAAGCCGGGACAGCATTTGGGTGAAGTAATAGCTGTTCAGGGGCCGCTCCTGCCCATAGCCGGGCAGGACGTTGGGGTACTGCCGCCGCATTTCCCGGCAGTGGGCCAGCCATGGGGCATGATCCGCGGGCTCCACTCCGCCGCAGCAGCGCAGCAGGCCCTCTAAAAACGCTTTGACGTCCATGGACAGCTTTTGATCCACCGGCACGTCCGGCTTGTCCAGCTCTTTTTGATCAATGTCCACCATCACCTTATAGGCGTTCTGCCCGAAGCGCTGGGGGTAATAGCCGGTGGTGGAGATGGACAGGCGGCTGCCCAGGATCAGCAGATAATCGCACTGCTGGATGGCAAAATGGGACGGGCGGTCTCCATAGCTCCCAGGCCGGCCCACAAAGTACGGCGAGCTGGAGGCGATCACGTCGATGCCGCCCCGGGAGGTGGCCACAGGAATTTGGAGCGTTTCACACAAGCGGTTCAGCAGTTTGGACGCCCCGGCGCTGCGTACGCCGCCTCCAGCTAGGATCAGGGGCTTTTCCGCCCTGGCCAGCCCCCGGGCAATTGCCGCCGGATCCACAGTCCCGGCGTCCCTTCCGGGGGTCCGGTATCCTTCCAGCTCCTCCGGGAGCTGCCTGTTCTGCACATCCACCGGCACGTCGATCCACACTGGCCCCCTGCGGCCGTCCATGGCCTCGTACCAGGCCCGCTCCATCACCCTGCGGATGTCTGCCGGGTTCATCACACAGGCAAAGTATTTCACCATGGGGGACACAATGGGCTCCAGGTTCAGGCTCTGGGTGCCATGCTGGCGGATGCCGGTATCCATCTCGTACCGGATCAACCGGGAGTTGGCCTGCCCGGTGAGGACAAACATGGGGGAGGAATCCACAAACGCCCCCGCCACACCGGTGATGGCGTTGGTGGCCCCGGGGCCGATGGTGGCAAGACACACGCCGGGGACGCCCCGGGTGCGGCCATAGCAGTCCGCCGCCATGGCCGCCGCCTGCTCGTGGTGGCAGCAGACCGCGTTCAGCGCCTCATTGCGCTGGAGCGCGTCGGTGAGCCACATGGCGGAGCTGCCGGACACCATGTAGACGGTGTCGCAGCCCTTTTTTTGCAGGAAATCGAAGATGTATTCGGAAACTGTCATAAGCAATCCTCAAATCAGCACAGGGTCATGTGCAAATAATATTTTTCAGCCTCAAACTGAGCGCCCCGGTGCGGTGTCCATCTGGTTTCTCCCTGGGCGTCTTCTCTTGTCAGCGGGATGAGTTCACCCTTCTGAAAACCGTACCGCTCATAAAATGAAATCGCGTACGCGTTATCCCACAGTACATCCAGGCTGATTTAACTTTTCTGTAACCGGCTCCTCATAGCTCATGACGCGCCGCTGCTCTTCAACATGGTATCAATGGTTCGATTCAGTTCCGTACAGACCCGGACAATGTCCTCTTCCGTCAGCGAGTGGGCCGTGGGCAGCACCAGTCCCCGCCGGTCATACCGATCAGAGTTGGGTACCGAATGGGCCTGCCCATAGGGCGGCATCCTGTGCATGGACGGGTAGCCCGGGCGGAAGTGGATATTCATGTCTAGCATTTTCCGGACCAGCTCATCCCGGTCAATCTCCACACCGTCCCGCAAGCAGCCCAATACATAGCCGTAGTTTGGACTGCAATACGCCGGGGGCAGCAGCATTTCAAAATAAGGGTTGTCCTGGAGCTTCTCCCGGTAGCTCTCAAAAATGCGCTTTTTGTTTGCCACAAGCTCGTCAATCCGCTCAACCTGCGCCAAAATCAGCGCCGCCGTCACGTTGGAAATCCGATAATTGTAGCCCACATCATCCGACCACAGATACTGAATCCCATCGTTTCTGCAAAACGTCCCATAGTGCCTGGCCCGCTGGTATAGTCCCTCATCATTGGTGACAAACATACCGCCCTCGCCGCCCACGGCAATCTTTGACCCTTGAAAGCTGAACGTGCCAATATCCCCAATTGTCCCCGTATGGACGCCATGGTAAAATGTTCCCACAGATTGGCAGGCATCCTCAATCACGGCAAGGCGGTGCCTTCTGGCAATCTCCATGACGGCATCCATGTCGCAGGCAAACCCGCCGAAGTGGACTACCATGATCGCCTTTGTTTTCGGCGTGATGAGCGATTCAATCTGGCTGGGGTCAATGCAAAGCGTATCCGGAAGGACGTCGGCAAAAACGCATTTTGCTCCCACATAGGAAAGAGCGTAGGCCGTGGCAATATAGCTCTGATCCGCTACGATAACCTCATCCTCTGGCCCCAATTGCAGCGCCAATGCCGCCAGGTGCAGCGCGTGAGTCCCGCAGTACGTGGCGATGGCGTATTTGGCGCCCACATATTCCGCAAACGTTTTTTCAAGCTTTCTGATATGCATATCGTAGGTTTCATACCAGCCGTTTACCACTGCGTCGTGGACATAATCAATTTCCTTTTGTGTAATAGATGGCCCCGCAAGAGGAATTTTTTTCATAGCTTCCATACTCCTTTTGTTTAAAGCCCATAAAATACAAACGACAAGTGGTGCATATAGGACCGCAGGTATATCTCATATCCCGCCTCCAGCATCCGCTCCGGCACCTCCCAGAAGTCCCAGGTCTTATGGTAGCCCGCAGCCATCAGCTTCGGCTTCCAGCGGCGGATGGTCTCCTCCGCGCCCTTCAGCGCGGCCAGCTCCGAGCCCTCAATGTTCATCTTGATGGCCGTGGCCCGCCGCCCGCCCAGCAGCCCGTCGATGGTGGTGGCCGCCGCCCGCGTCCCGCCATAGGGCGCGGCAAAGCTCCCCGGCCCGTGAAGGGCGTACAGCGGGATTTCTCCTTCTGCGCTCCACGCCGCGCAGGGGGACAATTCCATCTTTGCCCGCAGCTCCTCCGGCAGCCCGGCGGCGAACTGTTCCAGACGCTCAAAATTGGCCGGGTCCGGCTCCAGGGCATAGTAGGCCCCGATCCGGTTTCCAGTCAGCGCCAGCAAATCCCGCAGGGTCTGCCCGTCAAAGGCCCCGCAGTCCACAAAATGTTCCCCGGCGGACGGCGTGAACAGCTCCCTGGGAAAATACTTCTCCTCCTGGGCCAGGGTGGGGATCTCCGGCCCCTCCCCGAACAGGCGGAAGGTGAGGACGTTGGCATAGATCTCTTTGGACCGCCCGTCCGCCAGCCGCTCATAAACCCGCGCAATCTGGTCCCGGTGCTCCGCCAGGCAGTCCACGTCCGGGCAGGAGGGCAGGTTGCCCGTATTGTCCCCCCGGAACAGGGCGAAGCACCGCCTCAGAGCGATGTAGTCCACCACATTGGCACACCCGCAGTCGTGGAGCCGTTGGTGGACGCCGCTGTGGCCGCCCTCCCGCAGCGCCTCGTCGAAGCTGCGGCAGTAGGTCTGGCCGTCCGTGTTGATGCAGACCAGCACCAGAATGTTGGCCCCGAACCGCCCCGTCAGCTCCTGGGGCGGGACCACCTCCAGCCTCATGCATACCGTGCCCCACTTTTCCGGCGCGCTGTCGGCAAAGCACAGGGGCTCAATCCCCGCCCGCCGCAGGGCCAGCAGCAGGGCGATTCCGCTGCTCCCCGCGCCGTAGAGCACAATCCCATCATAGCGGCCCAGGGCCGCCTTCAGCCCGTCCACCGTCTGCTCCAGCCGGGGGCGCTCCCGCTCAAACCGGGCGAAGATATCTCCAATCACGCCGCTCATTTCCCGTCACTCCACCGCTTCCACATGTCCGCCGCCGCCTTTTGGGGGGACAGGCCGAAGTAGTCCAGCTGGTAGTCCCGGCTGCCCGTCAGCATGGCGAAGGAGTCGGGCACGCCGTACCGGTGGAACACCGCCGGATGCAATCTCCGCTCCGCCAGCAGCTCCGCCACAGCGCTGCCCAGCCCGCCGGTGATCCCGTGCTCCTCCATGGTGAACACCGCCCGGTGCCCGCGGGCGCAGGCCAGAACCGCCTCCTCGTCCAGCGGCTGCACCCGGGGCACGCTGTACAGCGTCACCGAGCACCCCCGCTCCTCCAGCAGCTTTTGTACCTGCACCGCCTCCCGCAGGATGGTCCCGCAGGCCAAAATCGCGATATCCTCTCCCCGGAACAGGGGCAGGGCCTTCTCCACCGGCGCGGCCACTTTTCCCTGGTGGATGGGCGCGTCCACGCTGCGGCCAATGCGGATGTAGGCCGGACGCTGCCTCCGGTAGGCCGTCAGCATTACCGCCTCCATCTCCGCCGGGTCGGCGGGGCAGTACACGTCGATGTTGGGGAACGCCCGCATCATGGCAATGTCCTGAAGGGCGTGATGGGTGGGCCCCGCTGTGCCGTAGGCGAACCCGCCGCCCACGCCCACCAGGATCACCGGGTTCTCCTGGTAGCACACGTCCAGCATGATCTGTTCCGCGCCGCGCAGCGTCATAAAGGACACCACATTATAGGCGAAGGGCTTCATCCCCGCCGCGGCCAGCCCTGCGGCGAAGGACACAAAGCTCTGCTCCGCGATGCCCACGTTCACAAAGCGCGGGCCGAACTCCGCCTCAAAGGGCTCCATCACGGAGAACCCGGTGTCCCCGATCACCAGCATCACCTTGGGGTCCTCCCGGGCCAGCCGGGCCATGGTTTGAACAAATGTGCTTCTCATCGGCTCAACTCCTCCAGCGCCTGGGCAAGCTGCTCCTCATTGGGGGACTTGAAGTGCCACTCCAGGCGGTTTTCCATGAAGGACACGCCCTTGCCCTTCACCGTGTGGGCAACCACCGCCGTGGGCCGGGAATCGCCGTCCAGCCCAGCCCGGGAGAACAGCGCCTCCAGCGCGTCATAGTCGTGGCCGTCCACGTCCACGGCGTTGCAGCCGAAGGCCCGGAACTTTTCCGCCATATCCCCCATGTTCAGCACCTGCTCGTCGCTGCCATAGGATTGCAGGCGGTTGCGGTCCACAATCAGCACCAGGTTGTTCAGCGCAAACCGGGCGGCGAACATGGCCGCTTCCCAGACGCTGCCCTCGTTGCACTCCCCGTCCCCCATGAGCACAAACACCCGGCCGCCCCGGCCCTGGAGCTTTTTGGCATAGGCAATCCCGGTGCCCAGATTGGCCCCGTGGCCCAGGGAACCGGCGGACATCTCCACGCCGGGCACCACAAATTTTCGGGTGTGGCCCGCGTAGTTCTCCCCGTCCGCCGTGTGGAGCTCCAGATCCTCCATGGGAATCAGTCCCGCGTAGGCCAGGGTGGTGTAAAAGGTGGCGGCGATGTGCCCTTTGCTCAGCAGAAACACGTTTCGATCCGGGTCGTCCAGGTTGTCTGGAGTCAGGCCCAGAACCCGGGTATACAGCACCGCCAGAATGTCCGCCGACGAGTAGCCGCCCCCGATGTGGGAATCCCGGGTTCGCATAAGCGTCCTGGCCACATGCATCCGCACCGCCCGGGCGAATTCCTTGGGATCGTTGATCATGACGGGTTCCTCCCCTCCCTGCGGTGGATTTCCTCCGCCATGTCCAGCCCGCGGCCCACCGCTTCATCCATATTGTAATATCGGAAATCCGCCAGCCGCCCCGCCCCGTAGAGGTGGGGAACCTGTTCCAGCAGCTCCCGGTATGCCCGGTGCTGTGCCTTGGATCGTTCCGTCAGCACCACATAGTACGGCTCGTCCCCGGGGGCCTCCATGGGGCCGGGGCGCTCGCCCACCAGCAGGGTTTTGCCCAGTTCCGGCGGGTTGCCCGGCAGATGGCGGTAGTCCGCCCGCCGGGTCCACGGAATGTCCGGCCCCGGATAATACATGGCCAGACAGGGCAGCCCCTCCGCGGGAGCGCGGTACTCCAAATCAAAGCGTAGCGTGCGGTAGGGAAGCGTCCCCTCCCGGTGGACAAACAGCTCGTCCAGCCGCCCGGTATAGAGGACGGCGTCCCACGTCCGCCCGGTTTTCCAGACGATCTGCCCGCCTGAGACCTCCATCAGCGCAGAGGCGTCCAAGCCGGTCAGCATCTCGATGGCGGGGTGATCCAAAAGGGACTGAAACAGGGCGGCGAAGCCCTCCTCCGGCATGAACTGAAAGCGCTCCGGGCGGAATTCCGTCCGATTCTTCAAGTAGACCGGGGCCCGGGCGATCACCTCCGGGGACAGCTCCTCCGGCCGCAGCCCCCACTGCTTCTGGTTGTAGGGGGCACAGTCGCAGTCGTACAGCCGCCGCCCCGCCCGCCGCAGCAGGGGGTCGGCGGCGTTCATCAGCTCCAGCACGGTGACCCGGTCCCTTCCGCGCCACTCCCGTGCCATAGCGGCCAGCACCGCCCCGCCCTCCTCCGGCATCAGCCGCCGCAGGGTTTCCGGCTGGAAGGGCATGGGGTGGCTGTCCCCCTCAATCCACACCCGCAGGGCGCACCGGTAAGGCGTCCACCGGGCGAAGGGGGCCAGAAAGTTCCACACCCGCTCCCGGTCGGTGAAAAAGACGTGGGGGCCGTACAGGTGATACAGAATGCCGTTTTCGTCCCGCCGGTCATAGGCGTTGCCGCCTATATGGCCCCGGCGGTCGATCACCGTCACCCGCCAGCCGTATTCCGCCAGACGGCGGGCGGCGGACGCCCCGCAGCAGCCCGCGCCAACAATCAGAGCCCTCATTTCGGTGTCTCCTGAATCCGTTTGATATACTGGGCCGCCTGCTCCCGGCACAGCTGGGCCGCGGGGATGCGGGCCAGCCCCGTCTGGAAGGCGGCGGCCAGGGCCAGCGCCTCCTCCAGGGTGTACAGAGGCCGCCAGCCCAGCAGCTCCCGGGCCCTGCCGCTGTCCAGCCGGAGCAGCTTTGTCTCGCCGGAAGGGCCGCCCGTCCCCAGCTCATACTCCGCGCCGGGAAAATGGGACGCCAGCAGCTCCGCCACCCGCCCCACGGTCTGGAACCCGTCCGGCGCGGGGCCGAAGTTGAAGGACGCATCGCCCGCTATCGTGTCCTCCGCCAGCGCACGCCCCAGCGTCAGATAGCCCCAGAGCACGTCCAGCACATACTGCCAGGGCCGGACAAAATTGGGGTTGCGAAGCTTTGCGGGTTCGCCTTTTGAAAAGCAGTCCAGCAGGTGGGGGATGAGCCTGGTCTTGTTGAAGTCGCCGCCGCCGATGGTGTTGCTGGCCCGGGCGGCGGCAATGGGCATATCCGGGAAAGACAGGCGGTAGCTCTGAGCCGCCAGATCCTGGCAGGCCTTGCTGGTGGAATAGGCCTCCGCCGCGCCGAAGGGGTCGTCCTCCCGGCAGGGCCTGCCCTCCAGCCCCTGGGCATAGCACTTGTCGCTGGTGACCACCACCGTGGGGATTCGCCGCCCGCTGCGTCGGACCGCCTCCAGCAGCCCCACCGTCCCCATGACGTTGATCTCAAAAATGTCCGCCGGATACTCGTAGGAGCCGTCCAGATAGGCGTGGGCCGCCAGATGCACGATGAGCTCCGGCCGGAACTGGGCCAGCGCCCGCTCCACCGCCCCGCGGTCCCGGATATCCGCCAGCATCTCGTCCGCCGCAGGGGGGCGGGCCGTCTCATACAGGCATCCGGGCCGGGGCGGGAGGGCGTAGCCGTATACCTCCGCGCCCAGGGCGGACAGCAGCCAGCACAGCCAGGTCCCCTTGAAGCCGGTGTGGCCGGTCACCAGCACCCGCCTGCTTCGGTAGAACGCCTCCTGTCCCAATGTCCGCACCTCCGTTTTTCAGGACGTTTTCCTCCACACATTGAATTTGCCTAAAGACAGCAGAGTATTCTCTGCCTCGCCCTTCTGTTGGATGCCCAGAAGAGAGACGAGCTTCCCGGCGGCGGGCCTCCACGCGTCGTTGGTCAGGGAGACTGACTTCTCCAGCGCCAGTCCCTCTTCCCGGAGCGCCCGGTCCAACGCCTTGCCGGTAATGATATGCAGTCCCAGATTCTCCTCCGGGTCATGGAGAAAAACGCCGTCCTCGGGCAGTCTGCCCTGCAGGGCCAGGTTCAGGTTGGAGAGATTGAAAAAGTTCTCGTGCTGGGTGATCAGCAGCCCGTCTGGCTTCAACCGGCTGGCCGCTGTATGGAGTACACCCCGCAGATCGGCGCACCGCCCCAGATTGCACCCCACGATGGCGATGTCATAGGTCCCTTCCAGCACCTGAGCTTCCTCTTTGAGCGGCCCGCTGCGGCGGAACAGCCCTTCCATGTCCTCCAAGTACCGCCCGTCCTCAGTCAGGGCATCCACCGTAAGCTCGCCGCACCCGCTTGCTCTCAGGCGGTTTACCAGCGCCAGGACGCTCTCGCCAAACAGCGGGTTCAGCGCCAGAATCCGCACCGGGCCGGAGATGGACAGGGAAAAAGAGTTGAGCGCCGCGCAGAGGTCCATGCCCAGAGAGGCCCAGGCGTCCACGCCGTGTTTCTGCCGGAACTGGGCCCGCCCCAGATCCATCACCTGGAACTGGCCCTCTCCGATGGTGGCGGAGCCGTAGTGGTGGACAAATACGTCCCTGCACAGCACCTGGCGGTAGCCCATGCGGCGCAATACGCAGCTGAAATCGTCGTCGGCGAACATATCGTAGCAAAAGAACGGATCTATCGCGAAGCTCGCCTGTTTCAGCATATCCGGGCGCATACAGGCCAGAATGGAGAACAGGCGGGAACGATCCTCCCACTTTCTGGGGTCGCAGTGGTTGTAGCTTTCGGCGAAGGAGAACATCCCAGTCAGATCATCCTTTGCGTAAGGTACGGGAATGGCCTGCAGATTGCTGGCCGAGTTGCACACGGGAACCGCCATGGCAATGCGGGAGTCGCTCTCCATGCACTGCCAGAGGATCTCATCATAGCGGGGCGTGACGATCACGTCGTTGCTGACGTACAGGAGATATTTCCCCTCCATGTAACAGGGCGCCATGGTGAAGATCAGGTTTCCCGCGGCGGAGGAACCCATGTTGTGGGGATAGTAGATTTTCTTCACATGGGGCAGGCTTTCGCACCAGGCGGTGGCCTCCGGGTCGCTCCCGTTGTCAAAGGTGATCAGCTCATAGCTGTGGCCTCTGGTGCAGGTCTCAATGGCATCCAGACACGCCTTGGTCATTTTCCGGTTGCCGTAAAACTGCACCACGATGGAAAAGTCAAAGCGGTGCTCCTCCGGTTCGTCCCGCTTCGGCGTCTCCCGGATCTGGCGGATGCGCTCCCGTTCCCGGGCATACCAGTCTCCCAAGGACTCGTCGGAGGCCGCATGGAGCAGGAAAAATTCCGCGTACCGCCTCCAGAACAGAAACAGCGGCGTTAGCGAGCACGCGCACTGCGTCTGCGCCAGATCCGTCCGGCCTTCGTCCAGCAGTTTGGAGATCCGGGCCACGGTCAGCGGCGCGTTCAGTCCGATCTCCTTCAGCTTATTTTCCAGCCTGATCCGCGGCGCGAGCTGCTCAACGGCCGACGCGACAGCTGAGCACAGCGCCTCCAGATCCGCCAGCAGTCCGCGGTTCTCCGCCAGCTCATGGCTGCTCAAGTAGCTGACCGCTTCCTCACCGGTGTCAAACAGCTCAAATATCTGCGTAACCAGCGCTTCATGCACGTGTTGATCCATCATGTGTCCACCTTGCCTTATGTAATCGTTCCCCGTCGAATTTTGCAGCTACCGCAAATCCTCCGGAAACAGCGGCCAATCTGTTCCATACAGCACCTTTGTCCCATACCGTTCAGCCAAGCAGGTTCGGGAAACCGTCCCCTCGCTGCGCGTGGTAATGTAGTAATCCGCCCCCTGCATCAGGATACGTTCATCCAGCGTCATTCCCACCTGCAGGGTGACACAGCTGTCCCGCGCCTCATATTTTTCCAAAATTTTCTCCACTCTTTGAATGTTTTCCTCTGTAGAAAGTTTCTTCGGAACATATATGAGGAGCTCCGCGTCCGGCCGGTCTTTGGAAAAATACTCCTCCAATATTTTGGGATAAAGCGGGAACGGCTCTCCCACGTCAATGGGAAAAAACACCGTTTTGGGGCCGCTCCTCTCCGTTTGCGGAGCCCCAATATTCTCCGCGAGCGGAAGATATTTTTCAACAAACGCCTCCACCGGCAGGGCAAAATCCTCTTTACGCCGCCGCTGAGTTTCCGCATCCCAGTCCCACCAGGCGATTTTTTGCAGCGATTCAACGATGCCTTTATCAAAACGGTAGCGCAGGACCCGCGCAGGGTTTCCGCCCACAATGGCGTAAGGGGGCACGTCTTTGGTAACAACTGCTTTTGCTGCGACAATACATCCATTGTGAAGGGTTATACCGGGCATGATGGTCGCCCCTGACCCGATCCAAACGTCATTTTGTATCACGATCGAACCACGCCGACGCGTCTTCCGCACTGTGTGTCCACGCAAAATACTTGTGGCGCTTTGCGCAACTGAGGAAAAATCATGGTCTTGGTCAATCATAAGCAGCACATTGTCAGCCAATGCTGTGCCTCTTCCAATTGCTATACAATGGCATCCAATTTCAACGCGGAAATTAATTCCAGAATGGATTTCAGCCTGCACAATATAGCTGTCCCGATCAATAGACAATAGCGGAAACCCATCCAGTGGGCTCCCTCCGGCTGAAATAGTAACCCGCGTATAAGCTTTTATTCCCTCAGGCGGATTGGCCGATATGCTTTGAATCATGTGTCTGCCCCCTTACCGACCTACAGCTCCTGCCATTCCGGAGAAAACTGCTTCCCGATCTGTAAGAAGGACTCCTGTTTGTTCCAGTTGGCGTAGGACGACTGGTAGCAGTTCCGGCAGGAAAGCGCCATCCGTTCGCCATTGACCCGCCCGCGGTGCTGTTGATACTCCGCCGAATTCCACATCTCCCCAAAATTCCCGTACCGCTGGAAGGGAAACAGCTTTTCCGCCGTGGACATGCACGGCCGCACAAAGCCGTCCGAGCCCAGAAAAAAGTCCCGCCACGCGGTGTAGCAGGTCTTGTGGCACTGCTCCCCTGCGGGGTCCTCCCCCACCAGATGGGGCAGCTTCAGCGACACGCCGCATTTCCGCCCCATCTCCACCGCCGCCTGGAACACCTCCCGGGTCCGGGCCATTTTGTCGTAGAGCACCTCCGGAGCCAATCTCCGGTCAAAGGCTGTGAGGTACACCGCCTTCACCTCGTCCAGTCCCACCTCCCCGGCCAGCCGCACCAGCTCCGGCAGCTCGCCCAGGTTCTGATCCATAGCGGTAAACACAAAGTTCATGTAGGGAAATTCCAGCCCGTGGGCGGCCTTGTACTCCGTGATGGCGGAGATGTTTTTCAAAATTTTATGGAAATCCGCGCCCCGGCGGATATCCTCATTGGTTTCGGCACAGGCCCCGTCCATGCTCACGGCGATGATGTCGGCCTCCGTGCGGAAAATGTCGTCAAACAGCCTGTCCAGCCGCATTCCGTTGGTACAGAAGTACTTCCGCAGCCCCAGCCGGTGGGCCCAGTCCAGAAACTCCGCGAAGTGGGGGTGGACCGTGGGCTCCCCCCAGCCCATCAGGGTGACCTCCTCCACCAGATGGGCCACGGGCTCAAAGTATTTCAGCCATTCCATCTGGAACCAGGTGGGCTGGAAGTCGGCGGAGTTGCGCCCACACATTTTGCAGTTCAGATTGCAGGCGTTGGTCAGCTCAAAGACAAACCGCCGGGGCATAGATTCCAGGATCAGGCTCCCCGCCAGCGCCTCCTCCTCGTTCTGCTTGCTGTTGGCCTGCCGCTCCGCCGTCAGCGGTCGGGTCAGGCGCAGATCCAGCGTTTTTGCCCGCAAGAGCTTTGACTCCTTCATTTCCCTTCTCCTCCCAGCCACGGCGCCCACGGCGCGTTTCCTCTGCTCCAAATGGCCTCCAGCTGGCTGCGATCCCGCTGGGTGTCCATGCACTGCCAGAAGCCGTTGTGCTTATAGATCCCAAGCCGGCCGTCGCCGGCCAGCATCTCCATGGGCTTCTGCTCCATCACGCAGTCCTCTGCTGCACTGAGATAGTCGAACACCCCCGGCTCCATCACCATGAAGCCGCCGTTGATCCAGCCGCCGTCCTCCTTGGCCTTCTCCCGGAAGCCGGTGACCGTCTGGCCCTCCAGATCCAGCACGCCGAACCGCCCCCCGGGCTGGATGCCAGTGAGGGTAACGGTCTTGCCGGAGCTTTTGTGCTGCGCCAGCAGGGCGTTCAGATCCACGTTGCTCACGCCGTCGCCATAGGTGAGCATAAAGGGCTCGTCCCCGATGTACTTCTGCACCCGCTTCACCCGGGCGCCGGTCTGGGTGTTCAGCCCGGTGTCCACCAGCGTCACCCGCCAGGGCTCAGCGATGTTGGCATGGACGGTCATCCGGTTTTCTGCCGAGAAGTCGAAGGTCACATCAGAGCGGTACAGATAGTAGTCCGCAAAATACTCCTTGATGATATGGCCCTTATAGCCGCAGCAGATGATGAAGTCGTTGAATCCAAAGCTGGAGTAATACTTCATGATGTGCCACAGGATGGGCTGATCCCCGATGGTGATCATGGGCTTGGGCTTCAGGTGGCTCTCCTCGCTGATCCGGGTGCCCAGGCCGCCGGCTAAAATCACGGTTTTCATGGTATCGCACCTCCTTGCGCACTTCGCCGCAAATAGTCGGGGGCGGCTTTAGTATTTGATGTTCTCTTTGATATGGTCGAATACAATGCCCTCAAAGTCCTCTGCCAGCTCCGCATCGTGAATTTCCTCCCCGGTTTGCACGGAGAAAATCTTCTGAGTATACCCTTTAGACAGGTCAATCAGCCCATCAATATCGGTGTTCGCATTTGCCTCGAACCGGCACTCAAACTCGTCGGTTCGAACAGCGGCCTTGTAGGTTTGACCCTGGTAGATGGACTCCGTGTACACATAGTCGCGGCCCGGCCCGCCAAACGTGCGGGGCAGAACGCAGTCATGCCGGGAAAAATCGGCGTCAATGCCCGCCAGCTTGGTCAGAATGGGCAGATAGTCGATGTGGTTGATATATTCCTCAGAAATGCCGGCGGAGACGCCGGCGCCGCGGAGCATGAGGACAGAGTTGGTTCGCATGGTCTTCAGTAAATACTCCTCTTGGTTCAGCGGCGCCATGCCGTGATCCGAATAGAGGCAGACCACGTACTCATCTTCTCTATAGTTCGATGTGATATAGTCAAAAATTGTTTTAAACTGCCTGTCAATTTGGCGCAAGGCGGCCTGATACCGCTTTACGAGAAACTCCTCATAACGCATCCGGACGCTTTTTTCCCTGGTCTTGGTTTTTGCCAGGGAAGTCTGCACATCCACCGCAGTCTGCTGCGCCATATTGAGGCACAGCTCATGCCGCAGAGTTTCGTCCATATTCTCCTCCAGGGCGCGGTGGGAGTCAAACAGCTCCAGGGAAATGAACTGATTGGTATTAGGAAAAGCGTCCATATAATCCAGCGCATCCGCAATCAGGTGGCTGTCCGGAAATCCAAACGTAGACTTATGTATCGAACTGTCAAATCCGCGCAGCCCGCCAAAGTAGGGGGAACTTCCCCTGCTGCCGGAAATGCGCACTGTAAAGTAGCCGTTCTCCTGGAAGATCTCCGCAGCTGTTTTGGTGCGGGCCGGATACCGGTAGCCTGAGCCGTGATAAATAATATGGTGGTGCGTAGTATATAACCCTGTCTGAAGCGCCGGAACCGAAGGGAGCGTCCACTCCGCTGTGGCGTGGCAGTGATTGAAAATCATTCCGCCGTCAAAAAATTTTCTCGTGTAGGGCATGTCGCGGTATCCGGTTTCAAATAGGTACTGCTGGGAAAGCCCATCCATGAACAGCGCCAATATGAGCCGTTTTTTCCCCCTTGTTCCTGTGGTTGGTATGGGCTTTGACACAATGAAATCCTGATTTGAAGTAAGCGCCGCCGCCTGCTCCATATTCAGATAATGATAAATATTGGGTACTTCTAAATTACATTGGCTCTCAACACCTGCCTTGGGCACAACCGCGATTGACTGATTAAATTGGGTACCTGCAACAGCCAGCACATATCCGCCCTTGTCAAGATCAAAGCGCCTGGTTTTCAGGGCCTTCCAGCTCTCCACCGGGGTAACCGAGTAGGCATTGGGATTTTGCGACTGAATCAATCCCTGATGCACCACATAGGAAAATCCGTCCAGATGCCCCTGCGGCCAAAGGCAAATATAGTCGTTATAGGTCTTTTGGCTGTCATAGTACAGGAATCTGCCCTGATAAACCGTCCACTGGTTTTCATCGTATTGAAAATATTGGGGAAAGTTGCTGCCGCATGAGCGTAAAATATTCCGCTGAATCTTAAAATCATCCAGCTCCTGCTGAGACAGCTTTGGCCCCAGCTCAGTCAGTATGCCGTTCAGCTGCTCTATCCGATGATCCCCGCCAGGCGGAAGCTCAAACTGTGTTGCGAAGCATGAGGACAGCCAGCACTCCCTGACCGATGCCGCATACTGCCCCCGGGCTTTCAGAATCAGCGCACAATAGAAATGGTTCATGTAATTGCTCGGATTTTTTTCCAGCGCGCTGAGAATCCATTTTTCCGCCTCCTGATAATCCTGAGCAAAAAGGGCCACCACTGCCCTGGCTGTATCAATCATACAGTCATAGGGCTGAATTGACGCATATTCGTCAATATAGGCGGTTAGCTGGCCAGGGGCAAGATCCTTGTGCTCCAAAATATCATTCAAAAGACTCATTGCGGCTGCCCTCCCATAATTGGCGGCTCCATTCCCTCGATCAGATACGCCACCTTTTGATACGCCTCGCTCTGCTTCAGCGCCGCCACCGCCGGATCGTCCGGCGGGTAGGCCGCTAAAATTGTGCGGACCTGATCCGCAAGGGCCTGCAGTTCAGCGGAAGGAGCCTGTGTCTGGATCTGCGGGGTGTGGTCAATCAAAAATTCCACCATATCCTTCACGCCCTCGCACACGGCCAGCCCCTCCCCCAGCAGCCGCACATACCCTGCCGCGTCCCCCGCGTCCAGCGCGTCAAATGCCTGGGCGCAGTAGAAGCCGAAGCGGTGCAGGGGCGGAAGGATATTCAGGCTTTTTTCATTTAACACGCCTGGCGCATAACAAACCGACAGGAAGGCCCGCTCGGCCTTGGCATATGCCCGGGCCACATCAACCCCACCCGTTCCAGCCTTCCAATCAAAGGAATGAACCGCAGACAGGGCAAGGCCTCGTACCCATGCGATCCGTTGTGCACTTGCCCCAGCCAGGTTTTCCGCCTCCTTTTGGGACAGCGCAAAGAGCCGCGCCGTGTCCTGTGCCATTCGGCCCGCCAGCATGTCCATCCGTTCCAACGCCAGCGGGTTGACCTCCGAGGGAAAAGACGCGCCGCATTCCAACGCATGATACAGCGCATGAACCGGCAGTCGTTCCAGGTCCTCCACACAGCTCAGCTTTTTCGTCAACGCAGAAGAATCGGTTTCCGCCAAAATAGCGGCGGCATCGCCCAGCACACATTTGCCCTCCAGCTTGCTAAAAACACCAGCACCATGGCGTACAAAGTCCTCACGGGCGGCTTCTTCTTCCCAGTACTTTGTAGAAAAAGCAGGAGCAGCCGTATCTAGCAAAATTTTCTGACGCTTTTCCCCAATAGAGTCATCTGGTTCGGGCTGCCCCACCTGATCCCAAAAATTGCTCATCAGCTCTGCTGCATCCAGCATTGTGGAGCGATAAAGGCGAATCAACATCAGCGTGCACAGTTCTACTTGCTTTTCATCCTCCAACTCTTGTCCTTTTATATGTTTGAATGTGGAAAACGCCTTTTCAGGTTCCCCGCAATTGAGATACGATTCAGGAAGCAGCACTCGGACCTTGCGCTCCCAAAACGGGGCAATATTCTCCATAACGCCCCGCATGCTTTCACTTTTATCAAACCGGCCGGCATGGTAGTCATCCAATCCCTTTAGATATTTTTTACCCCAGCAGAGAGCCTGAGGGAAGTCTTCTTTTCCCAAATAATATGAAAAAGCGTAGTAGGCTACATCCACCCGCGTATAAATTGAATTCGGGAACAGTTCTTCCGCCTCTATTACCCATTGCTCTAGCTCCGGCATTTTGTGCAGGGCCGCAACAGAAACCGCATTACGAAACACCACCGCCCCAAATTTATCCCAGGCGTACCAGTGTTCTTTAACACCTGCCATTGCCCGCTTGACATACTCAGCAGCTTCATCCGGCTCCGAATGCTTTGTACAATCCACGCACTCCATCAAAGTTTGCAGGTGATTAGGGTTTTGTTCCAGCTTCCGTTTCAGCAGGGCCATATTTCGGTCCCGCTTGGCCTTCTCCGCTGCCCTGTCAACATAGGCATATCCGTCATGATAGAACCATGTGTCATCCAAATTCATAACCTGTATTATCTGGTGTTTTGGATCCTTCCATGATTCATGAATACACCCTTCATAGCGCACACCCGCGCTTAATCGTGCCATCCGCACAGCAATAAAGTCAACATAGTTCTCGCTGACTTCCAATCCAACCGACTGGTAGTTCCGAATGTGATACCCGGCAAAATTTTTTGGCAAATTCTTTGCATGGGAAAATTCCACCAGCTCCTGGACACTCCCCACCAGCCACTCATCAGCATCCACGGAAATATACCATTGACCAGAGCAGTGGTCGATAACAGCATTTCGCGCCGCAGAAAAGTCGTCAATCCAAGGGAAATCGAAGAGAATATCCGCATACTGCTCCGCAACCGACCGACTGCCGTCGTCAGAACCGGTATCAGCCATCACCAGCTCACAGGGCACGGCATCCCGTAGCGGCTGAAGAGATTTCAGGCAGCGCTCCAGACAGCGAATCTCGTTTTTAAATATAATCCCAATAGAATAAAATGGCTTCTTCATATTTTCTTCTCCTTCTCAGCTGAGGTACATGGGAAAAGCGCCTGCATACCGGATCCTTTCCCACAAACCTCAGGGCATGGGAACGGGGGCGGGCCGAAGCCCGCCCCCGTTTTGTCTGTTTCGCTATATGCCTGTTCAGATGCGGCCAACTTCTTACTGGAGGAGCTGGAGGACGCCCTGGGGCACCTGGTTGGCCTGAGCCAGCATGGCCTGAGCGGACTGGATCAG
>ERZ808051.949-NODE-949-length-23592-cov-4.357431_pt1 | contig 23592 bp, 15 predicted proteins | sample MGYA00380199_ERZ808051 | MGnify/ENA primary metagenome ERZ808051 (study PRJEB31490, sample SAMN06133391) | mouse gut metagenome | isolation source: J11 | host: mice | place: China: Chengdu | collected 2015-05 ...
CGCTTTCTGTCCCGGTATGTCTACATTCCCCTGGGGGGGAACCGGAAAGGAAAAGCCAGGCAGTGCCTGAATCTGCTGGCGGTGTTCTTGGTCAGCGGCCTGTGGCACGGCGCGGACTGGACTTTTGTCCTGTGGGGACTGATGCACGGTCTGGCAGTGGTCTTTGAGACGGCGTTTCCGAAGCTGCGGTTTCCCCGGGAATGGATGAACCGCCTGGCCACGGCGGTGTTCGTCACCCTGTCATTTTCCGTGTTCCGCAGCGACTCCCTGGAGACTGCGGGGCTTCTGTGGAACAGGCTCTTTACGGCGGGTAACCGGGGGATGCTTCTGGGCGTGTGCAATACATTGGTCTTCCCGGAGAACTACGCGGCCATTAAGTTCCTGAGCATGAGAGCCCCGGGGCTTGTAAACGCTTTCTTCCTGGGTTGCTTTCTTTTTCTGTCCGCCGTGGGCCTGGGCCTGATATGCGGGCAGAAAGCGGAAGATTGGATCCGAAGAAACGGCCACACAAAGGCGGGAGCGTTCTGTTTGGCGACGCTGTTCACCTGGTCTTTTATTTCGCTGTCCCAGGTGAGCGTATTCTTGTATTTTAATTTCTGACGGGAAAGGGAAAAGGCGGTATGGACGAGGCGGAAAAAAAGAAAGCTTTAAAAAGATTGCTGATCCTCACAGGGGCTGAAATGATCCTGATCGCTTTTTTTGTCTGGCTGATGGATCCTTTCTACCAGTACCACGCTCCTTTCTTCGGGATGGATGCCGTGCTCAATGACAGGGACAACCAGATGCCCGGGACCATCCGGAACTTTGCGTACGATTCCGTGCTGGCAGGGTCTTCTCTGGCGGAGAATTTCGACAGCGCTTTTCTGGACGGCACATACGGCTGCAGTACGCTGAAAGTGGTGAGAGCTTCCGGCTCCGTGGCGGACCTGCTCTACTATCTGGAGATGGCTCAGGAAGAGCGGGAGCTTAGGAATGTGTTCTGGTGCCTGGACATTGCCTCTGTGTGTGCGCCTACGGAAGTGACGCTGTACGGGGAGGATATTCCCCGGTATCTCCACACGGATACGATTCTGGACGATCTGCCCTATCTGTACAACAAGGAGGTTCTCATGGAGAAGATTCCCGTGATGCTGGCCAGTGCCCATGAGGGAATCAATACCGGGGGACAGGCGTACAACTGGGCCAGAAACAAGCAGTTCGGGGCCCAATGGGCCATGCGGGCGTACGACAGAGGGAGCGTGACGCTTCAGGAGCCCCCTGTCCAGAGGGCGTACGACCACGAGGCTTGGCTGATCGCGAGCAATGTGGCGCTTCTGAAAGAGGAGGTGACGTCCCACCCGCGGACCCGGTACCGGTTTCTGATTCCGCCGCTCTCCCTGCTGTGGTGGGACTGCGCCTATGTGAACGGAGAGCTGGAAATGCGGATTTACGCCCTGGACCAGGCGGTCTCGGCGCTGCTTACCTGTGAGAATGCGGAGGTCTATTATTTTCAGAACGAGGAATCCATTGTGTGCAATCTGGATTACTATATGGATATGGTGCACTACAGTCCGGACATCAATCAGTACATGCTTGAGCGGATGGCGGCAGGGGAGAACCGGGTGGACGAGGAGAACTGGGGACAGGCGGTAGCGGGCCTGCGGGAGCTGACTGCCTATATTTCCGAGGAGGCCGTGTACGGCTATTACGGAGGGGATTAAGCGAATATAGCGGCAAGGATGAACCTTGATTCTTCTCCGGTTTAGTGCTAAAATAGGAAGCAGGCAATTTGCAGAATCGGGATAGGGGATAGGTGCATGGATATCAAAGATTACAAGAACATACTGGACGCCATACCGAAGACAGGGATATATGTGGTCAGGGAGGATAACCACGAAATCCTGTATTTGAATCAAAGGATCAGGGAGTTGGCTCCTCATGTGCGAGAGGGAATGACCTGCGACAGGATGTGGGCGAATTCCTGTCTCAACTGTCCGCTTCTGAACATCGGCGATAAGCCGAAAAGCCAGTCCATCAACAACGATAATCTTCTGGGCACCGTGGACATGGAGGCCAGGCGGATGCTCTGGGAGGACCACATACCTGCATTCATGATCACGCTGACGCCCCATCTGGACGAGTTCAGCAATATTTACCGCAAGATACTGCGGGTGAATCTGAGCCAGGACAGCTATGAGGTGGTCAAGTCGGGGGCGGAGGAGTGGGCCATTGACAGCAGGAAAGAGACGTTCGGAGCCTGGCTGGAGCAGTTTAAGCAACACGGCGTCATCCACCCGGACGACATGGAACGCTTCCTGAGCTTCACCCATCCGGAGTATCTCAAAAGCGTGCTGCGCACCGGGCGCAAGCATCTGACCTGCAGCTACAGGCGCAGCTCTCCGGGAGGGTATCGCTGGAATCTGCTGGAGGTGACGCCTGACTCGGGATACACGGATCGGAATCAGACGGTTCTGATCTATATCAAGGATGTGCAGGATATGCTGAAAGAAAGCCTGGAACTGGACGAGACCAGCGTACGTCTCCAGGAGGTTACCCGGACTTTGGGAGAGCAGAATCTGGGCATCTATACCATCGAATTAAATGACGGGAATGTCAACCTGGTCCGGGAGGGCGGATACAGCCAGGAGGGGTGGACTTCCCAGACATTGATGTGGGACGTGGTCATGCAGTCCCGGCTGATCCGGCAGATCCATCCGGAGAACCGGGAGCAATTCGGGAAGAAATTCTCCCTGGAGGGACTGCTTTCGGCCAGAGACCGGGGGCTGCAGAAGCTGGATATGCTGTGCCAGTGGAGGGTGGGAGGCAAGTACCGGTATGTGGCGGTCATCGCGTACTTCGGCCGCAACCAGAGCACGAGAAACTATGTGGTGGTGGCGCTTCAGGATGTGGACGCGCGCGTGCGGCAGGAGCAGATTCTGTCCCAGAGGGATATGCAGATGGCAGCCATCCTCAAGTCCCGCTTCCATGTGATGACCACAGTCTATCTGGAGAACGATCAGTGTGAGCGGTTCTGGCTCAATGAGAGCGCACAGCCCCAGAATGGCGGAAAGGGGCGGTACACCCAGTTTTACCAGCGGGCGCTGGAAAGCTCCGTTTATCCGGAGGATCTGGATAAATTCCGGAAATGCATGAGCCCCGAGCACATGCGCAGACGGGCGGAAGAGACCCAGGATTACTCGGAGGAGATCTGCAGCTACCGCCTGCAGGGCCCCAGAGAGCAGTGGCTGGAGCAGCATGTGACCTATATCCGCAGCGGCGGGCAGGTTCTGGTGAATATCCTGGGACGGGACATTACCAAAGAGAAGCTGGAGGAGCGGGAGCGCCTGAAGCTGGAGCAGGAACAGGCCAGTATCATAAACAGCTTAAGCAGCATGTTCTTTGCCACTTACTACGGGGATCTGGAGCAGAATCAGATGCGGGGCATGAACCAGCTGGAGGATGTGCGGGAGGTTCTGGGGGATCGAACGGACTATGATACGGCGCTTCGGACCTATGCGGAGACCTTTGTTCATCCGGAGGACCGGGCCAATTATCTCTATACCATGAGCAGCAAAAATCTGCGCCAGGTGCTGAAGAGAGAGCAGCCGTTCGTGACTTTCGCATACCGCAAGATGCCGGAAAGGGCAGACAGTTCTCCGGACGATTACGGCTGGATACGGGCCACTGCGGTGCTGGCCAGGACGGACGAAGAGGGCAGGGCCAGCGGGGTCGTCTATGCGGCCCAGGACGTGACGGAGAGCAAGCGCAAGGAGATGCGGGAGCAGCGGGCGATCCAGGCGGCCTGCGAGGCGGCCAACCATGCCAATGCCTCTAAGAGCGAGTTCCTCTCCCGGATGAGCCATGACATCCGCACGCCCATGAACGGCATTATGGGGATGACGAAAATCGCCTCGGAAAATGTGCAGGATCACGAGAGAGTGCGGGACTGCCTGGGGAAAATCGCCGTGTCCGGCAGCAGCCTGCTCTCCCTGGTAAACGAAATCCTGGATATGAGCGAGCTGGAATCCGGCAATGTGGATCTGGTGGCGGATGAGTTTAAGATTTCCGGGCTGATAGAGGATGTGGTTTCGGCGCTGCAGCCCCGGGCGGCGGAAAAGGGACTGGAGCTTAGGAGCTCCCACGGGGATGTGGAGCATCAGGAGGTCATAGGGGACAAGGGGCGCATCAGCCAGGTCTTCTCCAATATCCTGAGCAATTCCATCAAGTTCACACCGGAGGGAGGGCGGCTGAGCCTGACTGTCGTAGAGCGGGAGACCAAGAAGTACGGCTGCTGTTTTTACGACTTTGTCTTCGAAGACAACGGCATCGGAATGGACCAGGAATTTCTGCCTCATATCTATGAGCCTTTCAGCCGCGCGGAGGATTCCCGGATCAGCAGGATCGAGGGAACCGGGCTGGGGATGACCATTGCCCAGAACATCGTGCGCATGATGGGCGGATTCATCAAGGTGGAGAGCGCCCTGGGCAAGGGGACAAGAGTCACGGTGACATTGCTTTTGAAGCTGCACAAAGGGGCTGGAGATACGGCGGATGTGGCGCAGAAAGCGGAGGAAACCAACGCCGACGCCCGGTTTACGGGCAGAAGAATTCTGCTGGTGGAGGACAATATCATCAATCAGGAGATCGCCATGGAGATCATCGGCGCCACCGGCGCAGCGGTGGAATGCGCTTCGGACGGCAAAAAGGGCCTGGAGCTCTTCGAATCCATGCCGGAGGGATATTTCGACATGATATTAATGGACATCCAGATGCCTGTGATGAACGGATACGAAGCCACCCGCGCCATCAGAAAGCTTCCCCGCAGAGACGTGCTGTCCATACCGATCATTGCGCTGTCCGCCAATGCCTTTGCGGAAGACGTGGCTGTAGGCAGAGAGGCGGGAATGAATGAGCACATGGCCAAGCCCCTGGACGTTGCGCAGCTGACTGCCGCAATGATTCGCTGGATTGGCGTGTGAGAATATACATAAGGACCGGGGAAATCAATAAAAATTCAATCCTTTCTATGGAATAGTCTGGAAATATATGGTACAATGGTGACTAAGTAAGACATTGGGGGACATAGAGATCTGCAGAAGCGCGGAATGCAGATACAGGGGAACCCTGAAAACTCTGCGCAGAAAAGAGGAGAGGCAAATGAGCTATATGGACGAGTTTAACTTCTGGCTGGAGGACGATTATTTCGACCAGGGTACAAAGGATGAACTGCTGGCCATCCGCAACGATGAGAAAGAGATCGAGGAAAGGTTCTACAAGGAGCTGGAGTTCGGCACCGGAGGCCTCAGGGGCATTATCGGGGCCGGCACCAACCGCATGAATATCTATACGGTCCGCAAGGCCACCCAGGGCCTGGCCAATTTTATCCTGAAAAAAGGGACGCAGGAAAAGGGTGTTGCCATCGCCTATGACTCCAGGCGTATGTCTCCTGAGTTCGCGGATGTGGCGGCTCTGTGCCTGGCGGCCAACGGCGTCAAGGCCTACGTGTTCGACGCTCTCCGTCCTACGCCGGAGCTTTCCTTTGCCCTGCGCACATTAGGCTGCACGGCAGGCATCGTGGTGACCGCCAGCCATAACCCGCCGGAGTACAACGGCTACAAGGTGTACTGGGAGGACGGCGCTCAGGTGACGGCTCCTTTCGACAAGCAGATCATCGAGGAAGTCCAGGCCATCAAGGACTACCATACCGTGAAGACCATGGATAAGCAGGAGGCCATAGGAAAGGGCCTGTATCAGGTCATCGGCAAGGAAATTGACGATGCCTACATGGCGGAACTGAAGAAACAGATCATCCATCCGGAGGTCATCGCTGAGGTGGCGGACGATATCAAGATTGTATACACGCCCCTGTGCGGCACGGGAAATGTGCCCGCCAGGCGCATTTTGTCGGAACTGGGCTTCAAGCATGTGTATGTGGTGCCGGAGCAGGAGAATCCCGACCCCAACTTCACCACGCTGGAGTATCCCAATCCTGAGGATCCCAAGGCATTTACATACGCCCTGCGGCTGGCGAAAGAGAAAGATGCGGATGTCGTCCTGGCTACAGACCCGGATGCGGACCGCCTGGGCATCTACGCCAAGGATTCCAAAACAGGGGAGTATGTCTCCTTTACGGGAAATATGTCCGGCATGCTGATTGCGGAATACATCCTGCGGGAGCGCACTGCTACTAAGACCATGCCGGAGAATCCCGCTCTGGTGACCACCATCGTCACCACCAACATGACAGGCCCCATCACCGGCGCCTACGGCGTGAAGCGCATCGAGGTACTCACGGGATTTAAGTTCATCGGCGAGCAGATCAAGCTTTTCGAGCAGACTGGCAGCAACCATTATGTGTTCGGTCTGGAGGAGAGTTACGGGTGCCTGGCCGGGACACACGCCAGGGACAAGGACGCCATCGTGGCAGTGATGTGTCTGTGCGAGGTGGCGGCCTACTGCAAGAAGCACGGCAAGACCCTGTGGAACATGATGCTGGAGACCTACGAGAAGTACGGCTATTACAAGGAGTCCCAGTACACCATCACTCTGAAAGGCATAGACGGTTCCAGACAGATCGCGGAGATCATGGAAAAGCTGCGCCAGAACCCGCCCAAGGCATTCGGCGGCCATCAGGTGCTGAAATTCAGGGATTACCAGACAGACCGCATCGTGGACATGGCCACCGGCGAAGAGGGAAAGACCGGCCTGCCGAAATCCAATGTACTGTATTTCGAACTCCCCGACGATGCGTGGTGCTGCGCCCGTCCCTCGGGCACGGAGCCCAAGATCAAGTTCTACATGGGCGTCAAGGGGAGCAGCCTAGAGGACGCCGCCGCGAAGCTCGCGCAGCTGACCGAGGATCTGAAAGCCGTGCTGTAAGCTGCACACCAGCAGTGAAATTTGCAGCCAATTCATGATGCCTGCCGCCGGTAAGCCGGGGGATAATGGAAGAAGAGCATTCCAGGGCAAATTTTAGTGACCATCAGGATAAATAATGCAGGAACAGGCAGGGAGCAGATGTTTTCCTGCCTGTTTTCCTAAAACAGAAGACAGGAAATGCTTTTCGTTTGGTGATAGTCAGATAAAGTTGGGAGGGCCGGGAATGGGGATTTTTTTAAATCCGGGAAACCAAGGATTTGAGAGCGCCATAAGATCACAGATATATGTGGACAAGACACAGATGCTGGCGTATACGAATTCTGTGCTGGATACTGAACAAAGATGTCTCTGCGTAAGCAGGCCGAGACGTTTTGGAAAGTCCATTGCGGCTGAAATGCTGGTGGCTTATTACGGCAAAGGGTGCGATTCTGCAGGACTGTTTGAAAACTGCAAAATTGCATCCAACAGGCATTTTGCCGAGCATCTCAATCAATACGATGTCATCCATATAGATATCAATTCCTTTCGGAATACAGGAAAAGCCGGAGAAAGTATTGTGTCAGGAATACAGGGCGCTGTAATCAGAGAACTCAGGGAAACCTTTCCCGGATGTATTCCGGAAGCTGCGGTCACGTTGCGGGAGGCGCTTGCAGGCATCAATAAGGCCAAAGGGACGAGATTCATCGTCATCATCGATGAATGGGATGCTGTTTTCAGGGAGGATAAGGATGATGACGGAGCCCAGACAGAATATATCGATTTCCTGCGGGGTCTTTTCAAAGATGTCCCCGCCAAGAGATTCATTAAGCTGGCATATTTGACGGGAATTCTCCCGATTAAAAAATACGGTACAGAGTCTGCATTGAATAATTTTGATGAATTTACCATGCTGGAGGCGGATGTGCTGGCCGAGTATGTGGGTTTTACGGAGGCTGAGGTTCGAAAGCTGTGCGAAAGACACGGAATGGATTTTGCGCAGACTGCACAGTGGTATGACGGATATGTGCTTGAAAAGGGCCTGCATGTCTATAATCCGAAATCGGTGGTGGATTCCATTCGCAGGAAGAGAATCGGCAATTACTGGACAAATACGGAGACTTACGAATCCCTGAAAAGCTATATCAGCATGAATTTTGACGGCTTGCGGGACGCTGTAGCCAGAATGCTGGCCGGAGATTCCTGCAGGATAAATCCGGCAAAATTCCAGAATGACATGACGTCTTTCAAGAGCCGAGACGATATTTTGACATTGCTGATTCATCTGGGATACCTGACCTATGACAGAGAAAACACAAGCGTGCGGATTCCTAACGAGGAGGTCAGGGGAGAGTTTGTCAATGCAATAGAAGACGCAGGTTGGAAGCCTGTGATGGACGCTATCAATGCATCGGACAGGCTGCTTGAGGCCACATGGCGCATGGATGCGGAGGCAGTGGCGGAGAGGATAGGCGCAGTGCATATGGCGAATGCTTCGGTGCTGCACTATAACGATGAAAATTCCCTGAGCTGCGTCATTGCCCTTGCTTATTTCAATGCTGTGAAAGAGTATATGCTAATCCGTGAAATGCCCACCGGAAAGGGGTATGCGGATATCGTATTTCTGCCCAGGAAGCACTCTGACAAACCAGCCATGATTGTGGAACTGAAATGGAATCGTTCAGCCCGGGGTGCGATTGAACAGGTAAAGGACAGGAAATATGTGCAGGCACTGGAAGATTACGAGGGGAAAATACTGCTGGTAGGGATCAATTATAATAAAAAATCAAAGGAGTACCAGTGCCGCATTGAATCTGTCTGAGCGGAGGCGGCTGTTCCCAATGGGAGGAAAAGGAGAACGGATGAAAAAGAAATTTATTATTAGCCTAATTGCGCTTATATGCCTGGCAGCGGCCGGCCTTTTTGCGCTGAGCCCCTTTACATTTAGTACCGGTATTTATATCAATGCGAATGATGACATTATTGTCTTTAACAGAGGCTCGGGAGAGCCTGTGGTCATTCGGGGCAGGATTGGGAACTTCCGGACTGGAGACAGGATACTCATCCTGCACGATGGAACCATGATGCTCAGCTATCCGGGCCAGATGAATGTGTATTTCAGCATACGCCTGAAAAAGGGGGACGTGTCAAATGTGCCCCAGTCCGTGCTGGATTCCCTAGAGGAGATGGGATGGCATTTATACTGCACACCACTGAAGTCTGCAGTAACCTACAACGAAAGACCGCCAGCCAAGTATGTTCGTTTCAGGCGGAACAGTAAATCCTGGCGGTCTTGAGTATAGGAGGCGGACTTGGGCAGAATTAACAGGGCAAATCTCAAAAAAACCATATATTATTGCAAGCGAAACGGCATCCGCAGGACATGGTACGCTGTCCGGGAGAGGCTTCAGGAGAGAAAGAAGACTCCTTATGTCTGGGTGCCGCCTGCAGAGGAGGAACTGGAGGCTCAGCGCAGGGGGTGGGAGCGGCAGGGCCTTAACGCCACGTTCAGCATAATCGTACCCGCGTATCGGACGAAACCGGAGTACTTGGAAGATCTGGTTGAGTCCCTGCGCAGCCAGACGTATCCTAAGTGGGAGGTGATTCTGGCAGATGCCACTGAGGACGACAGTGTGGAACAGGCCTTGCGGAGGATGCTGGAGCCTGGCGAGGCGGACTTTGACGGCTTTGGGCAGGAAAGCCTGGGAACAGAGGAAGCCGGGCAGGGAGGAGCTGCCCTGGGAGAACATGGGGGGCAGGATTTAAAGACGGCTCCGGGATTCTCTCCAGGGAAAATCCGCTATTTGCACCTGAAACGCAACGCTGGGATTGCCGAAAATACCAATCAGGCGCTTCCCTATGCCATGGGCGACTACATTGGGCTGCTGGATCACGATGATGTGCTGACGCCGGATGCGCTCTACCAGATGGCGATCGCTATCCGGGAGGCGCATCGTCGGGGGACAGAGCCGCAGATGCTCTATTCGGATGAGGACAAGTGCAATGGGGACCGGACGGAATACTTTGAGCCGAATTGGAAAGAAGACTTTAACCTGGACTTGCTTTTGAGCAATAATTATATCTGCCATTTCCTTGTGATGAAGCGGGAACTGATGCAGGAACTGGGATTCCGTACAGCATATGACGGCGCTCAGGATTTCGACCTGGTGCTGCGGGCGGCGGACAGATTAGAGAAGAGGGAGGAGGCTGTGCTCCATATTCCAAAGGTGCTTTATCACTGGAGATGCCATGCCGGGTCTACCGCGGAGAATCCGGAGAGCAAGCGCTATGCCTATGAGGCCGGGCGCAGGGCAGTGCAGGATTTCGCGGACAGGAAAGGCTGGGCGGTGAAAGCGGTGGATACGGCCCATGTAGGCTTCTACGCCCTGCGGTACCAGGGGGATCCCTTTGACAGCAGGTCGGATATCGCAGCCATCGGCGGGAGAGTGGTTGGTCGGGGCAGAGTTGCAGCCGGACAGCCCTTGCGCAGAGGAATGACTGTCGGCGGCAGGATGACCCGGGACGGACAGGTGCTGTATGAGGGACTGCCGGCGAATTACAGCGGGTATCTCCACCGGGCAATTCTTGCGCAGGATGCGGAGGCGGTGGATCTGCGCAATATCAGGCTCCGGCCAGAATGCCGGGAGATTTTCCGGCGGATAACGGGAGTCCCGTACAAGGTGATTGAGGGCACGGATATGTTTGATGCTTCACTGCTTCCTGAAAATGAAGATGTAATCAGGCTAAGCCTGAGATTATGCCAAGCGTTGCGGGCGGCAGGATACCGGATACTGTACTTACCGGACATGGCGGACAGTAGGTAAGGAGGGCGCTTTTACGAACGGAAAGATGTTCGGAAGATGAGACAGGAAACCACAGCCGTGCCGGTGGGCAGACAGGCTGTGGTTTGGTGAAACGCTGTGTTTTGGGTCACGCAAAGGCATCGAACCTCTTGTATGCGGCAGGATACTCTGGCAGCATCTCCTGCCCACGAATATCCTGCGGCTCCAATAGAACCGCCGCATCCAACACTTCCGCTGCCTGTGTCTCTGTCTGATCCAGAGGAGCCTGCGCTTCGGACATGTCCTCCAGTGCCTTTGCAGCTTCCTCAGTAACCTGATCCAGGATATCGCTAAGCAGCCCTTGCCCTTCATCAATGCCCAGGGCTTCCTCCACGGCCTCTTTCTTGCGTTCCTCCGCGGTCTTGGGTTCGCTCTTTTCTATGGCCTTGGCGATTTCCTCGCCCCGCTCCTTTGCCTCGTCCATCAAATGCATCATCTGGGCATTGTTGTATTCCGCCTTGGCAGCGGCAATCTGGTCTTCATAGGAATGCAGCAGCTCCAACACCCTGGCTACTTCCTCCGGGCTGGAGCATTGGATGTTTTTCAGGTTCTTCTTCTGATTTTCGAAAAATGCCACCTGGCTGTCGCGCTTGGCCTGCCGCTCCAGCTTCTGGGCCGTGCTTTTCATCAGGCCGCCGCCGAAGCCCTGGCTTAATCCTGCGAACGCGTGTTTTCCGTTCTGTAAGCTGATGTTCATAGTAACCTCCATTTCGCTGTCTGCTGACATTTGCGGTTTTACTGTCAGGAAAGCTTGCACGGGATGCTTTTCTTTTCCCTGTCCATATATCAAGAATATCGGCATCATGGGGCAATTCTTTATGAAAATGTCATGAACCGCATGAGGGAGAGTTACTTTTTTGCTTTAACTATAGACTTTTGAACCTTAATATATTATAATGAAGTAGTCGGCATATTTCGATTCTATTATATATTTGGGTGGGATATGTATGGGTCTGTTAGCAACAGAGTATACGTGATGTATAACAAGCTGTCTGAAAGATCTCATTTCGCAGGACAAGCATTTAGATTCAATATGCCCTGTTGGATTTATTGGAGATTGATATTGACATCATTGTTTATAAATAAATATGAAAGGAGGCTGCTTATGAAAAACAGAGATGCTTTTGTAAAAATGCTTTCAAACCGCAATAGTGTTATAATTATAAATTCATGCGGTGAGAACAGATGTGGTAATAAGCATACCCATTTTACGCACCTATAGTAACAAAGTGACGAATCAGCCACTCTGAAACAGAGTGGCTGATTTGATGAAGTAATTCATATTTTTGTAGGATATTTTGGGATATATCAGTATAGATTTTGGAGGATCATACATGATGAAAGCATTCAAGAAATCAGGCATAGCGGGAACGCTGTATCACATATTCCTGTTTGTCTTTACATTGACCTGCGGCTGGCTGGTTTCGTCCCTGCTGGACTTTGCTATGGAGTCAAACGGGGAAGCCGCTCTCAAAACCGCAGGGATACTTGCGGTGTTGCTTTTGGTCGGACTGCCGGCCATTTTCGTGCTGCGCAGAAAGCTTGGAGCCATTATGCGGGCCGACCGCCAGAGTTTCCGCGAGAAGCTTTATGCAGATATTATCGGGCGCAGAATCAGCATTGAAAGCATCGGCGAACTTGACGTAAGGCTGTCCAACGATGCCGATACCGTCGCCGAATACTATCAGACTGCCATTCCCTCGGCGGTTGAGGGAGCTCTGATCATGCTTGGCTCGGCGGTGCTTCTATGTTTGTCCCATCTGTGGCTGGGGCTTATTTTGTTCGGGCTAAGCCTGATTCAGCTTCTGCCGTCGGTGGTCTATGAAAAATGGGCAAAGGACATCTACGATCAGACCGATGATGCTGAGGAGATTTATGACGGCTGGCTGATTCAGGGCTGCAACGGTCTTTCCACCCTGAAATCCTACCGGCGGGAAAACTGGTTCATTCGGAAACTGGAGGGCATCTCCGACGGAATGGTGCGCGCGGGCATCCGCGCAGAGCAGGCCGGAACGGTTGAAACGGTGGTGTTCCATCTTGTGGACGGCCTCCTGCGCTACGGAAGCTATGTGTTAATGGGCCTTTTTGTCCTCTATGGCGGGCTGAAAGTCACTGACACCCCGGTGCTTATCGTGCTGAGTGGGTATCTTTTCGGCTCGGTCAACAATATCCTGTCGGCTATGCAGAAACGGTTTGAATACACCGTTGCCAAAAGTAAGCTTGCAGAGGCAGATACTGCCAAGCCCGAAAAGACTGACGGCGCGCTGCTTGCGCTTTCAGGCATTTGCAAAACTTACGGCGACAAGAATGTCTTAAAAGATATCTCTCTGACGGTGCGCGGCGGCGAGCGTGTGCTGGTCTGCGGCCAGAACGGAAGCGGAAAGAGCACCCTTTTAAAAATCGCCTTGGGCTTTGAGTCTGCCGATAAGGGCCATATCCGGTTAGATTCCGGTAATACGGCGTTTGCCCTGCAGGAGGAGGCCGACCTGACCCTTTCCGGCGCTGAACTTCTGGAGGATCTCGAAAAGGAAAGCGCTGTTGACGGCAAGGCTGCGCGCAGACATCTTGCCGGTTTTGACATTGCCGGGGAAATCCTTGAAAAGCCGCTTTCGGAGTGGTCCATGGGTCAGAGAAAGAAATTTTACCTTGCCTCGGCGTTTGCAAGGCCCGCCGAACTGCTTATTTTGGACGAACCAGCAAACCATTTGGACAGTGCGGCACTTGATTATCTCTATAAGCTGGTAAGCGCTTATAAGGGTGCGGTTCTGGCGGTATCCCACCAGAAAGACATGCCTGTAAAGTGGGATAAAATGCTTATGCTTGGATGAAAGAAAGGGCTATCATCATGAATAAAAATACAGCAAAACAGATAGAGCGCGACTGCGTCCGCAGGATGTTTCCCTGCTTCGCGCTCCACTTTTTCCGCGAAATGCTGGAGCTCACGCTGCCGGTAATAACCTCGTGGATGATCGGCGGCATGGCGGACGCTCTTTTGAATCTGGACATGCAGAGAATAAAAGGCAGACTGGCGGTATTCATTGTGGCGTTTTTGGCGGATGTGCTGGCGCAGCCGGCTGTGCGGATGTGGGAAAACTTCCTTTTGACCCGCCTTGGCTTCGGCTACGGCAATTTTATGTTCTCGAAATACCTCCGTCTGCCGATGAAAAATGCGAAGTCAATGGAGACTGCGGTGGTGGTCCAGCGGATAGACACAGACACTACCGACTACTACTTTTTACTGATGCAGAAGTGGACAAGGCCGCTTACGATGGCCGTATATCTGGTGGTGCTTGTCACCATGCTCATAACCGACAGCTTCAACCCGCTGTTCGTTGCCGTCATACTGACGCTTGCGGCAATACCGCTTATCCGTGCGGCTCTTAACGGCAAGGCAAAGGCCAGGCTAAAGGACGCCAGGCTTGACTACGAGGAAAAGCGTGAAAAGCTGGAGTACGGCATGTTCAGCGCCCGTGATTTCTTAAACGGTTTTCAGATCGGCGGCAGATACATATCCCGTGCGCATGGCGAATACGCCCGCTACTCCGAGAAGACCGGAAACGCCCAGGACAAAATGAACGCAATGGACGCCATGTTTGAATACCTTTGCACATACGGCGTCCCTTTGGGGGTTATCGCGGCGGGCGCGCTTCTGATTGCCGGTGGGAACATGGGTGTGGGCACGCTTTTGGCGGGATATCTTATCATGCCTACCATCACCAAATTTTACAGGTATTTTGAGTCCCTGATCTTAAACCATCACGAGGAAATCGTGGTGCGGGGACGGCTTGAAATCTTCTATTCTGGAAATGAACCGGAGGATTCAGCCTGCGGGCCTGAGGGCATGGCGGATCTGCCGAAAGAACTCAGGCTTCAAAACGTCAGCTTTGCGTATGCGGAGGACCTGCCAAAGGTTTTTGACGGTAAAAGCATTGTCGTTCCGCTTTCGGACAGAGTGCGGATTGCCGGGTCCAACGGCGCGGGAAAATCCACTTTTCTGTCGCTGATTTCGGGAGTTTATTCCCCGGATGACGGCAGTGTCACCGATGAAAACGGGAGCACCTTAACCTCCGGCGCGCTTCGCAGGGCGGTTGCGCTGCAGGAGCAGGACGGCGGCATATTTTCGGCGACGGTGGCAGAAAACCTGTTTGTGTCTGACGAAAGGCTGGGCGAAGCGGAAAATATGCTGAAAGAAATGGGATTTGAAAAGCCCTTGGACTACCAAATCTCGGAATCGGGAGGGAACCTTTCGCCCGGAGAGAAAAAGAAGATTATGTTAGTCAGAGCGTTTCTCGATCCCTCGCCCGTCCTTGCCCTGGACGAGCCGCTGAACCATTTGGACGCAGAAGGCATGCAGGTGCTTGTTTCAAGGCTCAAAAAGGAAAAAAGGCCTGTAATACTGGTATCGCACAGCGAATCTATAGGCTCGGATTTCCGGTTAGTGAGTATTTAAAAGCTCAATTTTTAACTATAAGTGGCACAACAGGTTAAATTTAGAATGTCCCTCTCTACGCCGCATTTTGCATCTGAAAAGTACCGGCCGAATAGAATAAGGGGCAGGAGCGAAAGGAGAAAACATGGGGAAAGCTACAGTGGTCATCCCGAATTACAATGGCATGAAATTCATAAGAGAATGTCTGGAATCGCTTCTTGCACAGGACATTCCTCCCTATGAGTATTGTGTAATTGTAGTAGACAATGGCTCCACGGATGGGAGCAGACAGCTGATAGAAGACGCCTTTCCCGGGGTATCCCTGATTGCCCTGCCCGTCAACACCGGCTTCTGCCATGCGGTAAATGTGGGAATCCGGGCGGCGAAGACCCCTTATGTGATCCTGCTCAACAATGACACGAAAGTCCATCCCCATTTTGTAGGGGCGCTGTGCGATGCGCTGGACGCCAGGAAAGAGGCTTTTTCCGTCAGCGCCAGCATGCGCATGTGGGACACGCCGGAGCTTCTCGACGACGCGGGGGACAGATACTGCGCGCTGGGCTGGGCCTATGCCCGGGGAAAGGGGCGGCCCGCTGCCTGTTACGACAGCCCCGCGGAGATCTTCTCTGCCTGCGGGGGCGCTGCCATCTACAGAAAGAGCGTATTTGGGAAGATCGGCCTGTTCGACGAGGCGCATTTTGCCTATCTGGAGGATCTGGATATCGGGTACCGGGCCCGGATTCACGGGTACCGCAGCTTCTACGAGCCGAAAGCGGAGGTGATCCACTACGGCAGCGCTTCCAGCGGCTCTCGGTACAACGAGTGGAAGACAGAGCTGGCGGCATGCAACAGCGTATATGTGATTGCGAAGAACATGCCCCTGGTGCAGGGACTTTGGAACCTGCCGTTTCTGGTCTTTGGATTTTTGGTAAAATTTTTATTTTTCGCTCGGAAAAGAATGGGGATACTGTATCTAAAAGGAATCCGGAAAGGAATCAAAAAAGCGCTTTCCGGAGAGGGCAGGGAGAAGAAAGTTCCTTTTCGCTGGAGGCATCTTCGCAATTACCTGGCGATTCAGGGACAGCTGTATGCGAATATCTTAAGGTTTCTTAAGAAAACTTAAGAAACAGCTTCATAAAATCATAAGTTGTTCTTTTTATAATAAAGGTGTATGGTATACATCAGGTGGTGCTTATGATAAAGGATAATCAGAAAGTATTCAACCGGTTGATGGTGATTATAGATGTCGGTATTACTACGGCGTCTTTTGTGTTGGCCTATACTTTCAAATTTTATGTTCTGAACGACGGGCCGGGAATCGGTGTGCTTCCTCTGAGGGAATACATGAGACTTCTGCCTTTTGTATTGCCGTTTTATGCGCTTATTTATTACTTCTGCGGCGTGTATGCGCCCAAGCGGACAGTGCGGCGGCGCTTTGAGATCTATGGAATCATCAAGGCGAACACGGTAGGGATCATGGCTCTTATCATCGTCCTGTACATGATTATCCGTGAGATCAATTTCTCCCGTTCGGTGATCGGCTTCTTCTATATTTTTAATGTGGGGATTACCTCCTGCTTCCGTCTGGTTCTGCGCCGGGGGCTCCGGACCATCCGCAGGAAAGGATACAATCTGAAGCATATCCTGCTGGTGGGGTATTCCCGGGCGGCGGAGGAGTACATCGACAGGCTTTTCGACAATCCCCAGTGGGGCTATGTGGCCTGCGGGATCCTGGACAATCACATTCCGGCCGGGACCCTGTACAAAGGGGTCAAGGTGCTGGGCCGACTGGGAAATTTGGACGTCATATTGCCTGAGAACAAGCTGGACGAGATTGCCATCTCCCTGCCGTTAAAGGATTACGAGCATCTGGAGAGCATCGTGGCTGTCTGCGAGAAGTACGGCGTGCACACGAAATTCATTCCGGACTACAACAGCTTAATCCCCAGCAAGCCCTACACGGAGGATCTGATGGGGCTGCCGGTGGTGAATATCCGGTATGTGCCGCTGACAAATATGGGCAATATCATCATAAAGCGGATCATGGACGTGACAGGTTCCCTCCTTGGCATTCTACTCACGTCGCCCGTCATGCTGGCGGCGGTGATCCTGATAAAGCTTACCAGCCCGGGGCCCGTGATCTTTAGGCAGGAGAGAGTGGGACTCCACAATAAGCCCTTTTATATGTACAAGTTCCGCACAATGGAGCGGCAAGCCCCCGGGGAGGAGAAAAAGGCGTGGACCGTGCGCAATGACCCCAGGGTCACGGCGGTGGGAAAGTTTCTGCGGCGCACCAGCTTAGACGAGCTGCCCCAGCTGTTCAATATCCTCCAGGGGAACATGAGCCTGGTGGGACCCAGGCCGGAGCGTCCGCACTTTGTGGACAAGTTTAAGGAAGAGATTCCCAGGTACATGGTAAAGCACCAGGTGAGGCCCGGACTCACGGGCTGGGCGCAGGTGAACGGCCTGCGGGGCGACACCTCGATTCGGAAACGGATTGAGTACGATATCTATTACATTGAAAACTGGACCATATGGTTTGATCTGAAAATAATCCTGATGACCTTTTTTACGGGATTTATCAATAAAAATGCTTACTGATAAGGAGACGGTTTTATGGCTACGGGAGGAAAAATGAGCGCAAGGCAGCGCGCCGCTAAGAGGAGGAGAAAGATGATCCTCTTTGTGGTTGAGATTATCATTATTCTGGTGATGGTGGCGGTATTGTACCTGGTGATGAACAAGACCAGCGAGGGGCCCAAGATGGCAAGCCTGAACGAGGAGGATTTGGCGATACCCTCAAATATACAGGAGATGAAAGAGGAGGGCGGCGTCATGCACGGCTATATGAACATCGCTCTGTTCGGGCTGGACGCGGAGACAGACAGTCAGTTGTTCATGGGCAGCCGCAGCGACAGCACCATGATCGCCAGTATCAATCTGGACAACGGCGACATCAAGCTGGTCAGCGTATACCGTGACACTTACTTGAACATCGGCACGGACGAGTATCAGAAGTGCAATGCGGCCTACTCATACGGGGGAGCGGAGCAGGCGGTGAAGATGCTGAACATGAACCTGGACATGGATATTACGAAGTTCGTGGCGGTAGGCTATAAGGGCCTGAGCGAAGTGATCGACGAGCTGGGCGGCGTGTACGTGGACATAGACAGCGAGGAGCTGAAGCATATAAACAATTATCAGATAAACATTGCGGAAGTGCTGAAGTGTTCGTACACCCCGGTGACAGAGACCGGCTATCAGCTGCTCAACGGTATTCAGGCCACTGCCTATTGCCGTATCCGCCAGACGGCCGGGGATGATTTCCAGCGCACGGCCCGTCAGAGGGAGGTCATCAAAGCCATTGAGGAGCAGGCAAAGAAAAAGGACCTTGTGACGCTGACCAAAGTGTTCAACAACTGTATCGACAATATCTACACCAACCTGGAGTCCAAGGACATCCTGGAGTTGCTGGAAAATATCATGAACTACAGGATTGTGGAGGAGGAGGGATTCCCGCAGCCGGATATGCGCGGAAACGCCAAAATGGGTGCCAAGGGGGCCTGCGTGATCCCCACGGATCTGCAGTCCAATGTGACATGGCTGCATCAGTTCCTGTTTGAAGACATGGACTACACGGTCTCGGAAAGCGTGAAAGAATACAGCCAGAGAATCGAATCCGACACGTCCGGACATATGGAATGAGAAAGCCTGACGCATGTCTGAAAAGGAGAGTTTTAAACTCTCCTTTTTTGGATAGAGCCGGGCGGGCGAAAGCAATGGAGGGCTGCGGGCGGAGTGCCGGAAAGGATAAGGAGCGGACGCTTGAAGATAGACGTTATAATTCCCATATATAAACCGGGCGGGGAACTTTTCACCCTGCTGGACAGACTGAACCAACAGTCCGTGGCTGTCCGCAAGATCATTCTCATGAACACGGGCAGAGAAAATTTTACAGAGCTGATGAAAGAATCGGAATTTGCCAAGAGATATCCCAACGCGGAGGTGCATCATCTGGAGAAGCAGGATTTTGACCACGGAGGGACGAGACACGAGGCCACAGGGCATTCGGACGCCGGGATATTCGTGATGATGACCCAGGACGCCCTGCCGTCGGACAGATACCTTGTGGAGCATCTGGTGGAGAACCTGAAAGGAAGAACGGCGGCGGCCTATGCCAGACAGCTCCCGGACGCGGCCTCCTCGGAGCTGGAGAAAGTTTCCAGGCAGTTTAACTATCCCGTGGACTCCCGGGTGAAAGGCATGGAGGACCTGCGGGAATTAGGGATCAAGACTTTCTTCTGCTCCAATGTATGCGCTGCCTACAGAAGAGATATTTACGACGAGCTGGGAGGGTTTGAACGGCATACCATTTTTAATGAGGACATGCTCTACGCTGCAAAGGCAGTGAAAGCCGGCTACCAAATTGCCTATGAGGCCCGGGCGCAGGTGATCCACTCCCACAACTACACCAATCTGCAGCAGCTGCGCCGCAATTTTGACCTGGGCGTGTCCCAGGCGGACCATCCGGAGGTCTTCGGGATGGCCGCCTCGGAGTCCGAGGGAATGCGTCTGGTGAAAGAGACCTGGAATTCCCTGAAAGCGAGAAAGCGGCTGTACCGTTTCCCGGGATTCTGCCTGCAATGCGCCTTTAAATACGCGGGCTATCTGCTGGGCAAGCACTATAAAGCTCTGCCAGAGGGCCTGATCAATATTTTGACTACAAATAAAGAATATTGGAACGCGCCTGTCCGGGCAAAGGGATGAGGCTGCAGAGGGCTGCAGCTTCCGTCCGCGGACTTACGGATATATTTCACAATCGCTTCATGGAGAAAACACATTTTTATCACAATTGCCCTATATACTGAAGTACATAAAGACAAAGCAACAAAGCATAAAAAACATCTGCCCGGAGGGAAATGTCCCTGGGGGGCGGATGAGAAACCGGAAGCGAGGAGGTAATGATATGTACGAAAACGATATTTATTCCAATTCTGACAACGGCGGTTATTCCACTTATCAGACAGACGGCAATGGGAATCAGAGGACGGACTTTGTCATGGTTCCGGATAAAGCCCAAAAGAAGAAAAAGGGAGCGCTTCGAAAGGTTCTGCTGAGCATGACCATGGGCCTGCTCTTCGGCCTGTTTGCGGGGGCAGGATTCTACGCGGTACAGTTTGGAATCGACCGGATAAACGGCGGGGAGGAAGTTCTGGCAGACGAGCCACAGCAGCCTAAGCTGCCGGAGACTACGGCGGATTCGTTCCTGAAGAATGTGAACAATATCACCTATGTGAATTCGGACGTGTCCGATGTGGTGGAGAAAGTCATGCCGGCCATGGTATCCATCGTGAACAACTACACCCAGACCGGAACCACTTTCTGGGGCCAGACCTACAGCCAGCAGGGAGCGTCCAGCGGCTCCGGCATCATCGTGGCCGAGAATGAGAACGAGCTTTTGATCGTGTCCAACAATCATGTGGTACAGGGGATGGACAGTTTGGATGTGACTTTTATCGACGGCTCCGTGGCCCAGGCCTATATCAAGGGCACGGATGCGGACATGGATCTGGCAGTGATCGCGGTGCCCCTGGAGAACGTATCCAAGGAGACCAGGGGAGCCATCGCCATTGCCACCATGGGCGACAGCGATAATCTGAAGCTGGGTATGCCGGTCATCGCAATCGGCAATGCGTTAGGGTACGGACAGTCCGTCACCAACGGCATCATCAGCGCTCTGGACCGGGAGATGACAATGGACGACGGTTCCACCGGGATCTTTATCCAGACCAATGCGGCCATCAACCCGGGCAACTCCGGCGGCGCACTGTTAAATATCAACGGCGAGGTCATCGGTATCAACTCCAACAAGATAGCGGCTTCCCAGGTAGAGGGCATGGGCTATGCCATTCCCATCAGCTCCGCCAGCCCTATCATCGCGGACCTTTTGGAGCGTCAGACCAGGACGGATAAGGTGGCGGACGGCGAGGTGGGCTATATGGGCATCACCATGCAGGACGTGACGGATCAGATCACCCAGATGCTGGGCATTCCGGGAGGCGTGTATGTCTATGAGGTGGCAGCGGAATCCGCGGCGGAGAAAGGCGGCATCCAGCGCGGCGACGTCATCGTGAAGTTCGACGGCCAGAAAATCTCCACGCGCACAGAGCTGAAAAAGCTGGTGGAGTACTATAAGGCAGGCGAGACAGTGTCTGTGACGGTGAAGCGTTTTGTGGACGGAGAGTATGAGGATGTGGATCTGGAGATTACCTTGGGGAGCCAACCGGAGGGGCAATAGGAACTGCCCCCATACTCCCGGACAGTGACGAGACAGATCTCCATATAGGACGTAAAAGGATTCCGGGCAGGGAAACTTGCCCGGATTTTTTGCGTGTTTCGCAGGGAAGTTATATTTCCTTTAGAAAAAGTTCACTTGTACAGCGGCAGATTATAAAGTATACTGGAGAAAGAAGCGCAAACACACAACACAAGGAGACAAAACCATGTCCGATAGATATGACGAAAAAGATGACCCGAGAGAGGAAAAAGGGGAGGGTACGGCGGACAGAACGTCGAATCTGACAGACGGCCATACGGACGCCTCCGCCACCAAGAACGCGGGAAAGGATGACAACAGCGCCTACGAGGATGTCTGCTTCATCTGCCGCAGGCCGGAGAGCAAGGCCGGGAAAATGTTTAAGCTGCCCAACAATATCTGTATCTGCAATGACTGTATGCACAAGACCATGGAGACCGTGAGCCAGTTCGACTACCAGGGGATGCTGAACAATCCCCAGTTCCAGAACGAGCTGGATCAGATGACGAAGCAAAAGGGCTTCCCCAATATCAGCTTCGTGAACCTGGCGGATCTGCGGGGGGACGGGGGCATCCCCAACAAGCAGAAATTGAAGAAAAAGAAGAAAGAGGCTTCCGAGGAGCCTGTGCTGAATATCCGTGACATTCCCGCGCCCCACAAGATCAAGGCCAGCCTGGACGAGTATGTGGTGGGACAGGATTATGCCAAGAAAGTCATCTCCGTTGCGGTTTATAATCACTACAAACGTGTCGCCACAGGCACCATGGACAATATCGAGATAGAGAAGTCCAACATGCTCATGATCGGCCCCACGGGCTGCGGCAAGACCTACCTGGTGAAGACCCTGGCCAGGCTTCTGAACGTGCCACTGGCCATCGCGGACGCCACCTCCCTGACGGAGGCAGGCTACATCGGCGACGACATCGAATCCGTGGTGTCCAAGCTCCTGGCGGCTGCGGACAATGACGTGGAGAAGGCGGAGCGGGGCATCGTCTTCATAGATGAGATCGACAAGATAGCCAAGAAGAAGAACACAAACACTCGGGATGTCAGCGGCGAGAGCGTCCAGCAGGGGATGCTGAAGCTCTTAGAGGGTGCCGAGATCGAGGTGCCCGTGGGGGCTAACAGCAAGAACGCCATGGTGCCCCTTGCCACGGTGAACACCAGGAACATTCTGTTCATCTGCGGCGGCGCGTTCCCGGATCTGGAGGAGATCATCAAGCAGCGGCTGAACAAGACCGCGGGCATCGGCTTCAACTCGGAGTTAAAGGACAAGTATGACAAGGATAAGGACATCCTGTCCAAGGTCACCGTGGAGGACATCCGTAAATTCGGCATGATTCCGGAATTCATCGGCCGTCTGCCGATTATCTTCACCCTCCGGGGGCTGACCAGGGAGATGATGGTAAAAGTCTTGAAAGAGCCCAGAAACGCAATCTTAAAGCAGTACCAAAAGCTCCTGGAGCTGGACGAGGTAAAGCTGGAGTTCACGGAGGATGCCCTGGAGGCCATTGCGGACAAGGCAATGGAGCGGGACACCGGAGCCAGAGCCCTGCGCTCCATCATAGAGGATTTCATGCTGGATATCATGTACGAGATACCAAAGGACGACAACATCGGCCGGGTGACCATTACGAAAGAGTACATTCAGGGCACCGGAGGGCCCGTCATCGATATCCGGGGAAATCAGCTGCTGGAGACTGCGAAAGAGCCGGAGGGGATACCGATGAAATAGGGAAAATGCTGCCGCGAAGCCGCAAACCGTAACGAGAACACCCATAGTGACACAAGGCCATGACCTCAGGAGAATTGCCTGAAGCGCCATGGCCTTTCTTGTATTGTGCATGTCCGAGGGAAGCCTTGGTGTAGGGCCGAAGTCGGAATAACGGTCAGCCATGAGGGAGTCCATATCAGAGAGGTCAAGGTTCCAGAACTTCTCCATGATTTCCCAGGTGGAAGCAGACAGAGAAGAGACAGCATCTGGATAGTATTTACGTAGTTGTGCCAGGACACGTTGCTGGTAGGCGGAATGTCCGCCGGGATTACAAGGTTTCAATAAATCGCCCCCCAATCAAGAAGTCTGTACCGGCCGGAGCCGGAACGAATTGCTTTCATAATCAAGGGCGCGAAGCGCCGTATTTTTTAGGCGGTTTGTCAATAGTTTTTTGAAA
>ERZ808051.950-NODE-950-length-23499-cov-6.041115_pt1 | contig 23499 bp, 25 predicted proteins | sample MGYA00380199_ERZ808051 | MGnify/ENA primary metagenome ERZ808051 (study PRJEB31490, sample SAMN06133391) | mouse gut metagenome | isolation source: J11 | host: mice | place: China: Chengdu | collected 2015-05 ...
ATGATGTTGAGGTCAAATAAAATATTTTAAACGTCCTCTATCTTTAGCACCTTGAAAATTTCATATAAAACAATGCAACAGGTTGAAACCAGGCTGTAATTCGAGCTGTTATTTGTCTGTTTTATGATTAATTTCCTATAAGCATAGGATTTTGGGCATAGTTGGGAGTGTGAAAGTTTTTCTGTAAATAGAGATCTTCTATGATAAGCAGATAATAAAGACAGGTGATTTTGTTCACCTGTCTTTACTATACGAATCTTTGTTTTCTTTGTCAAGTAGAATATCTATGTTTTTTGTCGAATATATAAACCATTTATGATAATGTCTTATTGGCTTGAGTCCATACAGATAAAATAGGATAAAACACACACAAAAAAACATTGATATTAAGCTGAAACTTTCCACAGGCACCGACATCCTTCGCTGATTCTGTAAACAAATCTAAAAGCAGGGGACAATAAAAAAACAAATACGGGAAGAACACGACCGGGAAAATACGGATATATCCGGGAGCGAGGGCGTTGTCAGGAGGATCGTGGAATAATGGGGCAGGGGCCCCCGTTATGCCGCGAAAGCCTCTTGACAAAAGTCCTACGGATTACGCTTTTCCAAAAAGAAAGGGTGCATTTCCCTTTCTTGTGCTCCTGGCAGGGCGGGTTCGGGCGGAGCCCGGTCATGGGTCAAGGGGCTGATCACTGGGGAATACGCTTCTCTGACGATTAAGCTTTCGGTAAGTGCTGTTTAAACTCTCTATAGCATTTGTGGTACTATGCCGATTTCGTGATAGTACCACTTATACCGACAAAAAAACTATACCGACATTTTCCAGAAATCAAGCAATTACAGGTGCTTTCTGAAAAAATGTCGGTATAGTTTTTAAAGACGATATAAGGCTTCCGATATTTTTTTATCCTTCCAGTTCTTTTCCGCCTTTCTTCCTTCTGGATTTGTCCTCTCTAGGGCTTTTGCTAAGGTATCCAGGGTTACAAAAGCGTAGAACCCAGAAGTGGTTGAGATATTTTCGTGTCCAAGCATCTGCTGGATATAGGATAGAGGACATCCCTCCTGGTACAGGCTCATTGCTCTGGTCTTTCTCAGCATGTGGAAATGGATATCTTCCGGCATTGGGATTCCTTCCTTCCGGCATTTTTCCGCATACTTCTTCAGGACTTTCTGGATGCAGTCATCGGATAGTTCATGTCTTATGCCATGTGTAACCGCATAAAAGAGAGGGGCCATAAGGTCGCGGCTGTCTCCATGAAATTCCCTCAGATATTCTCTCAAATGCTGTACAGTCTTTTTCATCACTGGTACACTCCGGTACTTTCCGCCTTTCCCCAGTATCCGTATATAAGGTATCTCCGCATCAAGATGCAGGTCACAGACCTTTAGCCCCGTCAGTTCTCCAACCCGCATAGCAGCATCATACCCAAGGATAAGCAGCATCCGGTTCCGGCGCTCGGATCGTTTCTCCCTGCCGGGAGCATCAAGAAGCGCTTTCATCTGGCAGTCTCCGAAATACCTGATCTCATTACCAGGGATGTTCAGGCCGTGTACTATCTGACTCGAAACAAAGACAGGAGTGATATCCATACATTCTTCTGATGCATATGACAACAGGGCTTTTACTGCGGTCAGACGGAGGTTGCAGGTCTTTGGACTCCATGCCTTTATGTCTGTCATCCACACAAGATACTCTTTCAGATTTTTTCCATCCAGGTCATTAAAACAGATGCGTTCACGGCGGATTCCTTTTACTTCTTCCAGAAAACCAATGTAGATGTTAAGTGAGGCACGGTAGGAGGCAACGGTGTTCTGACTCTTTTTTCTGATCTTCAGGAGTTCATGGTCCAGAAAGCGTCTGGCCGTATCCCAGAAAAAAACGCTGTCAAATTTTTTTGTTCTGCTTTTATCATTTCTTTCTGCCATCATCCACCTCCGGTATCAGTTCTTCTGAATGCCTGGATCTGTCCAGTATCCCGCCATAGATATCCGGCACAAGGTGAAAGTAGTACAGGGTATTTTTAACATCGGAATGCCCCATATACCGCATAAGGTAAGGGAGCATGGCGTTCACGTCTTTTCCCTCCCTCAGCCAGCGGTTCATGTTGGCATAAACAAAGTGATGGCGGAGGTCATACGCGCGTATGCTGATACCGGAACCTCTCTTTTCCGGAAAAGCGGCATACCAGACACGCAGGAAGTTCTGCTGCAACCAGCCTGCGCCGTATGAAAGGCCCTCCCTGTTCGGGAAGAAAGCCGCGCGGTCCGGGAACAGGAGACTGATCCGGCGGTCATAGACGGTTAAGTATTCCGCAAGTTCTTTTGAGATATGAACCCTCCGGCTCTTCGGTCCCTTGGACTGAATGATATCAAGATAGCCCTCATCAAGATGTACATTTCTGCGGGCAAGTGTGCGTGCTTCTTTACAGCGGAGTCCACAGCAGTAGAGAAGGCGGAAGATGGCAGGAAGAACCAGATGCCTTCCCTTCAAATGGGGATCCGCCTTTATTCTGTCGCATTCCCTGAAGAATGCAGTGATCTCTCCCTCCGTAAAAAAATACGGCTGGACCGGTGTAGGAAGACGCAGCCTTCCGGATGGGATAAGATACGCCGGGATGCCGCGGGCGGTAAGATACCTGCTGAACTCACGCAGAAACGCGGCCGCATTATAAAGGCTTCCCGGAGTATCCCGGAACTTTTCAAGAAATCCCTCAACACTTGCCTTATCCGGCGCCACAGTTTCAGAAGCTGTTTCTATGACAAACCGTGCATATTTCTTTAAATAGTAAGCTCCGGTCTGGTACTGGTACCCGTTTGCCTTTTTATAGGAAACAAACTGATCGATCATCTCTGGCAGGGACTTACCGCGCATCGGAAACGCCTCCTTTCCTGACAGGTGGGAGCGGGAGTGTACAGGCGGACAGACTCCTGGCATCCGTTGAAAGGTATACGGATACAATGTTCGGATCCCTATGCCCGAGAGCCGCTGAGATATCTGACATGGGAATGCCTGCCCGGAGCATGGAGGACGCAGCATGATGCCTTGTCGTCCGGCTCCCCACCGGCCGTTCTTCTTTTTTGATCCCGGCAAGTTCCTCCAGTTTTTTCAGGATTTCATAAATGCTTCCTGTACCCAGACGCCCAAACGGCGCAAAAGCCTTCAGAAAGACATAGTCTGATCCGCTCTGGGGACGCTCATTCAGGACATAATCAGCGATGTCGTTTCCGTAAGAAGCCCTTAAAGGAAGGACGAGTGTTTTCTTTGTCTTGCTCTGAAGGATGGAGATGCAGTCCTTTTCCCAGTTGATATCTTTCAGCCTCAAAGAACAGACATCAATCCCCCGGAGCCCTGTTTCCAGAAGGAGCCTGCAGACAGCGGTATCCCTTTTAGTCAGCATCCCTGATGAGAGCGTGGTTCTGATGGCTGTAAGCTCCTCATCCTTATAAATTTCCATGATCTTTACTTCCCGTGGCAGATGGGCTGGTATCTCCAGGAGAAACTGCGCTGTGTGGTCATTGGAAGAAAGGAACCTGCACAGCCCTGCCAGAGCGCTTCCAATCGTAGACGGCCGGAACCGTCCGTCCTTGTAAAGAGAAAGGATAAATGTACTTATATCATTTGTCCGGATATCAGACAACTTCCCATATCCGCTTTTTTGGCAGAACAAGAGAAAATAAGCAGCAATCCGTTTATACCCGGACATCGTATTGGGGCTGATTCCCTCCTGTTCCAGAGAACCGGTAAAGCATTCCAGTTCTGACCGGAATGTTTTATTCGTAATCTTTTCGGATATGCCGCCAGTGTCCTGTCTTCTCCAGTCAATGGTCCCTGTCCGCATAAGCGACAGGAGCAGTCTGAGGCAGCGTTTCCGGTGAGTCAGTTCCTTTGTGGCCCATTTTTCACCGCAGCTGACTGGTCTGTCCAGAAAAGCTTTCATGAGTTTTTCTGAAAGTCTGTCTTCTCCCATATCATGTGATACAGATATAAGAAGCCGAAAACTGGAACGATAACGTGTAATTATCTTTTTTCCATACCTTCTCTCATCCATTTGGTCCATTACCTTCTGGATCAATCCATTGAGTTTCATTTGATCTTCCTTCACTATTGGAGCCCTCCTTCTTTTTGCTCCATCATGAAGGATATTTAAGAAAAGGTCAAAAACTATACCGACATTTTTCAGGAAATGCCTGTTACTGCTGGGTTTCTGAAAAACATCGGTATAGTTTTTTGTCGGTATAAGTGGTACTATCACGAAATCGGCATAGTACCACAAATATTATAGAGGGGCTGAACCGCCAGTACCGGAAAGTGACCAAGACCAAAAGTGTATTCCCCAGTGACACGGCACTGGAAAAAATCCTGTACCTGGCCAGTGAAAATGTAGTGAAGAAATGGACCCAGAGATACCGGAACTGGGACCAGGTCCTGAGCCAGCTGATCCTGCTGTACGGGGAGCGGATTACACAGTATTTATAGAAAAAGAAGAGGCAGGAGCAGCTGTACAGTAAATCCGGCTGCTCCCACCTTATTCCGTCGGCATTTACAGTATTGCCAGAAAATTCCCACCTTATTCCAGAGGCCGGGTGTGGGCAGAGCCCACGAAAAAAGGCATATCTGCAAATGTCTTATTTCCCATGCAAAAAAATCACTCAGGATGTATAAACAAAAGAATTCTGGTTATACTAAAATCAGAAGGAAGATTCGACAGCAAAAAATTCCTAAAACCGATAGCAAATTTCTACATATCGAACTCTTATCCAGGGAAGCATGGACTTCCAAAGACACAAGATTTCTGACACCCTCAAAATATAAGTTCTAAGATTCGTTTATAACAAATCCATCTGCATTATCCTTATGACCACAGATTGGACAATGTACAATCACAACGTAACTACCATCTTCTTTTGAGGTGATATCGCTTACTTGGTGTGAAATCATAGCCGGACCGAATGCTGCTTCTCCATTTTTCAATTTATAGCCATTCCATTCGAATTTTTTACCGCATTTAGAGCAGGTTTGTTTTCCTTTAAGCAAGATCATCGTTTTGCCTCCAACCTAATTCGTCCATATATCTGTTTGCATCTGTTACAAATTTTTTACATGATTCTATGTATGCTTTATATTGAATTTTTTTCTTATTTATTTCATTTGTATCGTATTCATCAATATCTTTTGTCTCAATATCGTACTCTAATACTGTACCATTGATTCGAGCTTTATCAAAACCTTTGCACACTCCTTTTAATGAGTAGAACGAAAGTCCTAAACTAACAAGTAGTCGCTTTTGGTACTCGGATTGATTAATCTGTTTTTTTATAGCATCTAATGAATCCGTAGGGATATTAAGATTTACTATATTTTCATCTTGTGAATTAAAGGAATTCAAGAAATTAATCGCCAGTTCATCACCAGAACCATTAATCCGATTTTGAAGTGGAATACAGAAAATCTCTTCGGCCTTTGGATTTTTGTATCCTAAAAGTTGGAATAACATTATATCGACAAAAATATCTGATCCTGATAAAATGAGCTGATTGCCATGGACACCAATCTTTCCTTCACGTTGTAATGAAAATGGAAGCCCCATATTATATGCCATAAGACTTTTTGCTCTGAAAATAAAGGTCTGAATCATATCCTTCTGAGATATTACTCTTTTTCTTTGGGTATCAGTTAATACAAGAGTCATAATATAACCATCTTTAGGCGTGTAGCTTCCGCTTATAACTTTTACACCATATCTCCAACCGAGATATTTTCCAAAATCGTTTATCAATATTTACACCTTCTTTCATTTGATAATGATGTACATTTTAGCATAATATCAGAAAACTGACAATGGATTTTGATAACAGATATATTCATTATATGGAAAAAAGTTGCGAAATTTGATAAAATATGATGCGTGAATATTGGGTGCAAAAAATAACGATAGCCACCTTAAGAAATGGGTTATCGTTAAATTTTACACATAGAAATATCCAAAGTGCGGCAAATCCGACTAATAAAACGATAGCCGCCCATGTATGGGTGCATCTGCCATTTACCAAAGTGTTGATTTTAGGGCATTTGCAGTAAATGTAAAAACGATAGCATCCAAGAAATATTTGTATCAATCTGGACACGCAATATGGTGGTATACCATGGCACCGGCAGTCCTTACCTTTTTAAAGACCCATAACCGGAACGGAAAGACCGTGATCCCCTTTCAGGCCCATGGGGGCTGGCCGGGGCATGTGATCAAGGATATGTGCGCCGTAACATGGAGAAAACTTGTGAATTGAGTTGAGTGATTATAAAGAAAAGGAGATAGAATGTATGAACAGACCTTATATAATTTGTCACATTTTAAGTTCGCTGGATGGAAAGATCAACGGCCCTTTTATGGCGGCGGAGGCAACCAGAGCGCTTAGAGGAGAGTACGGAAGAATCCGCAGGGAAATGGATGCGGACGCATGGCTGTATGGAACCACGACCGTAAAGGAATTTTTAAATTTCCGCGAGCCGGCTTTAGAAGAGACGAATGATGTTCCGGAGGGAGATTTCGTTGCCGGGGATGAAATGAAACCTTATTTTGTCGCTCTGGATGCCAGGGGTGAGCTTGGCTGGGAGTCCGGCCGGTTTGCCAATAAGGGACGGGACGAAGCCCATGTCATTGAAATTTTGACGGAGACGGCGCCCCTGTCCTACCGCGCTTACCTGAGAAAGCGAGGGATATCCTATATTCTCGCCGGAAAAACAGAGCTGGACTGCAAAGTGGCGATGGAGAAGCTTCACCGGCTGTTTGGCATTGAAAAGCTCTTGATCTGTGGAGGCGGCGCGGCAGACTGGACATTTTTGAATGCCGGTATGGTGGATGAACTGAGCATGGTGCTGTCCCCCGTGACGGATGGAAGCAGCGGCACGGCTTCCGTGTTTGCACAGATGCCGGCATTCAGCGAGGGAAAGCCTGTGGAGTTTCAGCTGAAAGCTGTGGAGCGGATTGGAGACGGCGGTCTGTATTTAAATTATCTCGCGAAGAATGCAGTGCCTGCCTTTTGATATAACCTATGGGTATAAACTGAACAACAAATCGAGATTTCTGATGGGGTCTCGATTTATTTATAATAAGGATACAGGAAAAACTGAAAAAATTTCTGGAGGTAAACGCTCATGATGAAACGTGAATTTATAACTCGTATCCTGCCTTTTCTGCTGTCCGCTGCTATGTTTGCAACATCGTGCTGTCCGTTGTGTTTAATGGATACCTTTCAGAGATATGTACATAGGTTTCTTCCAGAATCCAAGATGGATAAAATTTTTCAAAAATAATTGCGTCCGCTACTATTTAGAGGTATAATTTTTTACCGAAAGCGAGGCGAATAATTTATGAAAGAGAATTTTCCTGATTTGAACCGTTACGTTTCAATCATGGACCGTCTGATGAAAATGTATTATGACCATGGTCTGGCGGATTTTGAGATAGGCTGGGGACAGCAGTTTTATGTGGAATACATTTATGACCATCCAGGCACATCCGCCCAGGAAATGGTAAAGTACATCCGTGTGGACAAGGCGACACTGACTAAGGTGGTAAAGAAACTGGTCCAGATTGGCTATATCAAAGTGGTTGAGGATGAAAAGGACAGACGGATCAAGCGCCTGTATCTGACTGATCTGGCGGTTCCGGCAGCAAAAAGGATTAAGGAAATACATAACAGCTTTTACGAAACCCTGTGCAAGGACATCCCTCCGGAGGATGTGCGTTTGGCAGAAAAAACCATAGAGAATATGGTAGAAAATATTAACCGGAAAATATGGCATAGAATGGAGGAATCATAAAAATGGACAAAAAAGAGATTTTTGAGAAAGCACCGGTTCACAAGGCAGTATTCAGCATGGCATTGCCGACGATCCTGTCAATGATTGTCATAATCCTGTATAACATGGCAGACACCTTTTTTGTGGGGCAGACACATAATTCCCTGTATGTTTCTGCCGTGTCGCTGGCTTCCCCGGTTTTTTGATCTTTACGGCGTTTTCCAGTATGTTTGGCGCAGGAGGAAGTTCGGTCATTTCCCGTGCCTTGGGAACGGGCGAAAAGGAAAAAGCAAAAAGCAAAAAGAGTCAGTGCGCTTGTCTGTTATGCCTCCATTCTGTTCGGGATTATCATGAGTGCGGTTGTATTGCTGGGAATGGATTTCATTTTGAAGATTCTCGGTACGGACGAAAGTACATACGGATACACAAAAGGATATCTGACCTGGATTGGCATAGGCGCTGTTTTTTCCATATTCAGCGGAGCGTTCAGCAATATTATCCGAAGCGAAGGCGCATCGAAGGATTCCATGATTGGAAACTTCTGATACCGCTGCTTTTTATCCTCAATTATTTCTTTGGACTGGACGGCGTAATTTACTCTAATGCTATTGCAGACTATGGGGCAGTCATTGTGTCCTATGCAGTGTGTATTGCCTATATAAGAAAAATGAAATAGGTTCTGCCCGGATCTTCGTTAATCTCTTTTTAACATAAACGAGCAGTTTTATCTGGAAGCATATAAATTCCAGTGGATAAAGATATGGCTTGCGTACCATAATTTGATATCATCCAGCCCCGCAATATGTACGGGAAAAGACTTTCGGCAGATTTGATATTTGCCGGAAGCCTTTTCTTTTTTTAATATTTCAGAAACATTTCTTGAAACTTTCAGAAACAATAAAACAGTATACTGTTCATATCACCCGTGAGAAAAAGGAGGAATATGCTTATGAAAGCAGCAATTTATTTAGGACGTGAAAATGTAGAAGTCAGAGAACTTCCCAATCCCGTATGCGGTGACAACGATGTTGTCATAAAAAATATCTATTCCAGTATTTGTGGCACAGATGTAGCCGTTTATACACATGGTCCCAACACAGGCCACAGGGTAGAGGTGGGTGGTGAATTTGGGCATGAAACCGTTTCCCGTATTGTTGCGGTCGGCAAAAACATTACGGATTTCAAGGTTGGGGAGCGGGTTTATCCATATCCCCGTTATGCGAAAAATGACACAAAGCGTGCGGGAACAATCGGAGGTTTTTCTGAGTATATTCTTGTGCCTGAAGCAAAGCGGGATCATTCCCTTTATGCTGTGCCGGATGAAATACCAGACCGTCTTGCCTGTCTGATTGAGCCTTTTACCGTAGGCTGTCGGGCCGCCCGCCGGGGGCAGCCGAAGGGAGGAGAAACCGCTGTGGTATTTGGGTGTGGAACGATTGGGTTTGCCACCGCTGTTGCTCTAAAGTATTTCGGCATGGAAAAGGTCATGCTCTGTGATGTGTCTGATTTCCGCTTGGATATAGCTGAAAAATTAGGCTTTGCTGTTTGTAATACGGAAAAAGAGGATTTCCCTCAAAAAGCAGCCGCTTATTTTGGAATAGCCGCCTCGTTAGCGGGTCCCGTTCCTGACATTGATTGTTGGATAGATGCCGCTGGTGCGGAAAGCATTTTGGACGCTTATATGCAGCATGGGAAAATCATCAGCCGGTTTGTTATCGTGGCTGTAAATAACAAACCCCGCCAGCTCGATCTCCTGCACATGACCTATGCACAGAAAAGCATCATCGGTTCTGGCGGCTATTTTCCGGAGGATGTGCAGGATGTTATGGCAATCATGGCAGGCGGTAAATGGGATTTGGAATCCATTATTACGCAAGAGTTCCCATTAGGGGGGATAGCTGAAGCAATCCAGACTGCTGCTGATCCGGACAAAGCCTTTAATGTTACAATCCGGTTTTGAGCCAGAACGAGATGGAGGAAAGGCAATGATAAAGAAACCTTGACAGCATTTATCGGAGTTGCACTGATTCTGGTAATGTTCTGCGGTCTGTCAGCCTGTAGTAACAACATCTTTGACAATGATATCACCACACGGTAAATAGTGCAGTGATATTTCCCGAACAGTACAGCATTACCTACAAGGTGGAAGAAGTATTTTCTCCGTTTCTTTAGAGAATCAGGCAAATTCTTCTTTTTAATATTTCTGAAACATAACTTGAAAGTTTCATAAACATATGGGATGTAAAATACAGTCAGCAAGTGAGAAATCACAAAAAAATCATGGAGGTAATCAACTATGAAGAAGAAAGATTTTGTAACCTTAATTATGAGCGTTATTGGAGGCATTCTGTTTGCCCTTGGTATGTGCATGGCGTTGCTGCCGGAGTGGGGTGCGATGACGCAGGGCATCGTAATTGGCATCGTCGGCGTGGCTGTATTGCTGGCAATGGTTCTGGTGCGCCGCAAAATGGACGGCAAGCCTGCCATTGTTTTCAACGGCAAAGCAATCGCAACCACGCTTTTCGGTGTTTTGGCTACAGTGGTTTTCGGTGTGGGGATGTGTATGACTATGGTTTGGAACATGATGGTTCCCGGTATTATCGTGGGCATCATTGGCATCGTCCTGCTACTTTGCCTGATTCCGATATGCAAGGGTTTAAAATAAAAGTATTCCGCAAATGATATGCGATTTTAAAGGAGGTATTTTTCATGAAAAAGATTGTTATTCCCGCCATTGGCACGGCTATTGCAGCAGGTATTGCATTTCTTGTTGCACGGATCGTCAAAAAGAAAACTGAAATTTAAGAGGAATTTATCATGGCAGATTTTTTTAAGAAAGCGTTTCATTGGAGAAAACGGGAATGGGAAATCCACGACTGAAAAGCTGGTCTGTGGACACCTTGTTCCGAATGGAGGGGAGATTAAATTATTCGGCAGGGATTATCGGGATGCCGGAGTCCGGGTCAGAGTTGGAGCCTTGATTGAAAACACAGGCTGTTTTCCAAACTCAGGCGTATGGGATAATTTGATGATGCAGGCTATCAATCTCGGACTTGGAGACCGCACCGGTGAGATCAACCGTGTACTGAAGATCGTCCGCATGGAGGACTCCGCACGAGTCAAATTCAAAAGTTGTTCTCTCGGTATGAAGCAACGAATCGGTATTGCCATGGCACTTCTTGGTGCCCCCGCCTTGCTTATTCTTGATGAACCGATCAATGGCCTGGACACCGACGGTATGAGGATCATGAGGGAAATTCTTGTTGATATCACTGAAAATTATGGTTGCACGGTTGTGATCTCTTCCCACATCCCTGGTGAGCTTGAGAAGATTGCCACCCATTACGGAATTATCCGTCAAGGAAGGATGATTCAGGAAATCTCTGCGAAAGAAATGGATGGCAGAGCCCGTGTTTTCGTATCTATCAGGACGAAGAATATGGAAGGCGCAAAAGCTGTCTTGAAAGCAAAATATGACAATGCCAGGGAAGAAGATGAGTATCTCCGGGTCTATGATGTGGACGATGCGGAGGAGATTGTGGAGTATCTGCTAAAGAACGGTCATGTTGTCAGTGAGGTCAGAAAGAACAAGGTTGGCCTTGAAGAGTACTATATCGAGCTGATGTCGAAGAAGGAGGAGTAACATGGGAACCACACATGAATCAAAGTTTGAATCCCCAAGTTTCTTTCAAAGGTTGAAAGGTATGCTTGGCGGTATAGTTGCAGGATTTCTTGCAGGAACTTCGTTTGCGGTCAGTGTGGGGTCGCTGATTCTTGCCATCGCAAGCAAGATAGTCATGAGCCTTAGCTGGGCGAGCCTTTATACCTTCCTTAACATCATTTTCAGAAGATATTTTGGCGTTTCCATTGCGTCGTCCTTCTTTTTTGGAACCGGCATCCTTATCATTGGCGTACGTATCCTTTCAAAGTGCGATGTATATTAAAAGGAGGCGGTCAGAATGAATGCAATAGAGATTAAAGGATTGACAAAAAATTTCGGGAACAAACAGGCACTCAAAGGTCTTGATATGGCCGTTCCCATGGGCGCAATATATGGTTTTATCGGTGAAAACGGCAGTGGAAAATCCACAACAGAAAAGCTGATATGCGGGCTCCTCGTTCCAAGTGGGGGAACAATCAAACTGTTCAGAAGGGAATACACGGACGCAGATGTCAGGGCAAAAGTTGGTGTCCTGATTGAAGCTTCAGGATGTTTCCCCAATTACAGCGTGTGGAATAATATGATGCTTCAGGCTGCCAACCTGAATATCCCCAATGCAGTGGAAGAAGTGAAAAAGACCCTTAAAATGGTGAGAATGGAAGGCGCTGCTTCTAACAAATATAAGAACTGTTCTCTGGGTATGCCAGCCGGTATGCTGTACTTGAGAGCCGGATGGACAGCCTGGAAAAAGAGCGGGAGAGGAAAGAAATCCAGTATGACATTTTCAGCGGCTTCCTTGCAGGGCTTAGCGAAACGGAAGGGCTGCCGGTGGATTTCAACGAGAAGCTGTTCCACAGACTTGTGGATTACGCAACGGTCCATCCGGACGAGAGGGTGGTTTTCACTTTCCGCAATGGTGTGGGAGTCGGGACGGAGATTTGAAAGAAAACAGCGGGCAGGTTCCGGGGATTTCCGGATATCCTGCCTGCTGTTTTTGCGTATGGAAATTTGGATCAATACATTATTGCATCCGTGGCGGTAAAGTTCTCAAGGGAGTTTTCTTTTACCTGAATGCAGACATATGTGATCCCGGAATCGCTGGCAGCAAAGAACTCAGAGCGGATTTTTGTTTGGAGAAGTCCCGGATTGATTTCCAAATAGTTGACATATCAATTATATGTGTGATATAGTTGATATGTCAATTAAATAAGAGGGAGGTCAGAACCGTGACTAAGGAAAACCCTATGAAACAAATGAAAAGAAAGTATATATGGAAAAATATGTCTATTCCGGGAAACACTGATCAGAGTTAAAGCTTTATGATCACATGATGACCGATGCCCCTGATTAAACATATTCTTGGTTTATCCGGATATGGAATTTCCGGCATTGACATGGACAGAATTGCTCTCATGGGATTAAGCTTTGAGGCAGACCCACACCCGGATGGGATGCTATGCATTGGCGTCCGAAAGGTTGTTTGACTGGAGGAAGATAATCTGTAACAGGAGAGGGTATATGTATTCAATTGGAAAGAATATAGGAATACTGAACCGTCAGTTTAACATTTTTTTAAACCGTGAACTTGCAGGTACGGAGCTGAATGCCACGGAATTTATGTATATCGGGTATCTGTATCAGCATGACGGCATTATGCAGGATGAACTTGCAAGGGAATTTTTGGTAGATCGGGCGGCTATAACCCGCACGCTGAAAAATATGGAAGAAAAAGGATTTGTGGAACGGATAAGATCGAAAAAAGACGGGCGCCAACGCCGGATCTATCTTACGGAGAAAGCCTGCGGCTATGAAAAACTTGCTGAATCCATCCAGGAGAAATATATCAGTGCCGCAGGGGATCTGCTGGGCGTGCAGAAACAGCAGGAGATTGAGGATACCGTTTCATTTATGGTCAGCTTGATCAGAAAGATCAATCAGAATCTGGAGGAGGGATAAACATGGATTTAAAGGAGGCTATGGGCCAGAGGCATATGGTCCGCAGGTACACGGATCGGCCGCTTCCGGCAGAGATCGTGAAGGAACTGAACGGGTACATTGACAAAATGAACCGCTCTTATGGCCTGTCCGTGGAACTAAAGACGGAAGACAGCAGCGCTTTTCCCGCAGTCATAAAGCTGGTATTGGCAAAAGGAGTGCGGAATTATTTTATTATGGCAGGGAAGGAAGAACCGGATCTAGATGAAAGACTTGGGTACTGTGGTGCCGGACTGATGCTGTACGCGCAGACGCTGGGGCTGAATACCTGGTGGGTAGGAGGCACGTTCAGCAGAAAGCGGATGGGGGAAATATCCCATGGCAACAGGGTCGCCGGCGTGGTCGCTGTGGGGTATGGACAGACCCAGGGGGTCCCCCATAAGACTAAAAAGCCGGACCAGGTAGGCAGTTACAGCGGGAATGCGCCCCAATGGTTCAGACAGGGGATTGATGCCGCGCTTCTGGCACCCACAGCGCTGGCAAAACAGGCGTTTATGATAAAGGGCTCGGCTGATCAAGTATCCATTCAATGTGATAATGGAATTTTTTCCGGCGTGGATATCGGGCTGGTGAAATACCATTTTGAGCTTGGAGCAGGGAAAGATAATTTTGAATGGAAAGATTCTTTTTTATAATGGAAGAGACACCGTAAAAGTACTGCCTTTCTCTTTTTTACTGGAAACAGAAATGCTGCCGCCATGCAGCTCAGCGATCCGTTTTGCCAGCGCAAGACCCAGCCCGTTCCCCTGGGAGGAACGGGAGGAGTCGCCCTGGTAGAATTTTTCGAATATCCGCCGTTTTACCTCTTCGTCCATGCCAATTCCATTGTCTGAAATCCTTATGATCAAAAATAAGCCTTCTCTGTAAAGCCGGATACGGATCGTTCCGTTATTGCGGGAAAATTTAATGGCATTGCTTAAAAGATTTTGCCATACATGAGCCAGAAGCTCCTTGCTGCCGTAATAGTCCGCAGTTTCCAGGTCAATATCAAGAACCAGATTTTTTTCAGCCCAGCTGTGTTCCAGAAGGAGAAGGATTTCCCGCAGCTGTTCGTCCAGGCAGAAGGATTCCTTCCGGATGCCGAGCCCCTGGTTCTCCAGACGAGATAAAAGTAAAATATTGCTGGTCAGTCCGGAGAGCCGCTGGGTGTTATGCAGGATCTTTCTGGTGTATTCCTGCCGTTTTTGTTCATCCAGCTCTTTTTTCTGGAGCAGGGTCGCGTAACCTTCAATGGCGGACAGAGGCGTTTTAAATTCATGGGAAACATTTTCTACAAAATCCGTGCGGAGCATCTCCGTTCCCTTCAGTTCTTTTACCATTAAATTAAAATTATGCGCCATTTCCCGCAGTTCCTTAATCTGGCTGTTTTCATCCAGAGTAACATCAAAGTTGCCTGCGGCCACTTCCCGGGCTGCGCTGCTCATAGCCATGATCGCCGTCAGAGGGTGTCTGCCGGCGTAGTTGGAGATAACCGTACCGACAAAGATACTGACAACCGCTATAATCAAAAACAGGATTTCCCGGTTTTGCTGAACCAGAATGCCGGCTCTGAGCAGCAGAACGGTCAGTAAACCGGAAAAAAGGACAGTCAGAGTCAGGGTCAGGAAGGTTAAAAGGGAAAACATGACAGACAGCCTTTTGGGACACTTTTTTAGATTATCCATGTTTACTCACCACCTTGTATCCTAATCCCCGCACCGTAACAATTTCAAAGTCCTTATTATGCTTGAACCGTTCCCGCAGCCGGCTGATATGAACATCCAGGGTATGGGGATCGGTTTCACTGTCCGGCCCCCAGACATCGTCCATGATCTGGCGTCTGGTAAAAATTCGGTTTGGAGAGGTTATCAGTTTGTATAACAGATAAAATTCTTTTTGCGGCAGTACCAGGGCCCCTCCGTCCTCTGATATGGTCAGCGTATCACAGTTAAATTCCGTGCTGCCAAATCTGCTTCTGCGCTGGTTTACAAGCTGACTGCGCCGCAGCAGGGCTTCTACCCGCCAAACCATTTCATTGACGTCAATGGGTTTTACCATATAATCATCGGTACCCAGGCGAAAGCCTTCCCGCTTGTCCGCGGCGCTTTCCTTTGCCGTGATCATCAGGACAGGCATGGAGTATCCCATGTCCCGCAGCAGCCGGATCAGTTCAAAGCCATCCATGCGCGGCATCATAATATCAGAAATGACTAGGTCAATGTAAGTATGCTCTAACAGATCAAAGGCGGCCATCCCGTCTGCTGCCGGAATAGCGGTATAGCCATTGTCTGTAAGGACCGTACAAAAAAGGTCCCGCAGTTCTCTGTCATCTTCTACTACTAATATCTGAAACATTTTCTCCACCTCCGGCTTCATTATAACAGGTAACAGCCCGTTAGGGTGTTGACCTGGGTGCACTTCCTATCATAACACAAATTTACGAATAATCTGTGTCAATTTTATATTGGGAATCTCAACTGAACCTCAACAGTACAGAATATTTTTCTGGATTTCGTTGAGATTCGGTGGAAGATGCAAGGCCCTGGTTTATTCATGTGATGGCAATGAGCCAAGGTCAAGCTCGTTTGACTTTTGCGGCTTCCGGAATAAAGCAAGCGGAAATTGGCCGCAGTTGAGGTACAGTTGAGAAAAGAATTGTATGGTAGGGAATGTCAGGAATCAAAAGGACGGCTCTGGCAAAGTCCGGGCTTCCTTGGAGAGGAGAGAAAGAGACAGGTGAAAAAGAGGACAAAAGTGATAGGGGTTATCATGGCCTCAGGGATCGTGGGATTATTTGTATACCGGTTTTTACAGCCGGAGGAATTTGCACAGGCGGTGCCGCCGCCGGTGGTAGAAACAGAAAAGCCGCAGACAGGCGACATCAGCCTTACCACCAGCCTTCTGGGAAAAGTGGAGCCTTCGGATGTGGTATATCTGTATCCAAAGGCTTCGGGAGATGTGACGGAGGTAACGATAAAGGCCGGGGACATGGTGAATCAGGGAGATGTTATCTGCCGGATTGACACAAAACAGGTGGAGACAGCAAAAAGTAATTTAGATGCCGCCGCTTTGCGTCTTGGCCAGGCCCGGACAGAGTTTAACCGGCAGTCGGTTCTGTATCAGGCAGGCGACATTTCCCAGCAGGCCTATGAACAGTTCCGTGATAGCGTGGCCAGCGCCGGACTCCAGTATGACCAGGCAAAGTTTGCCTATGAGACTCAGGTTTCTTACAGTCAGATTACGGCTCCCATAAGCGGTTTGGTGGAAATCTGTGATATTGAACTTTATGATACGCTGAGTCCCGGCAGCCTGATCTGTGTGATTTCCGGGGAGGGTGCACAGGTTCTTTCCTTTCAGACAACGGAACGGATACGGAATTATCTGCAGGAGGGTGATGCCATCGAGGCGGAAAAGGAAGGGAAGCGCTATAAGGGTGTGATCCGTGAGATCAGTACCATGGCGGATAATGTGACTGGGCTTTATAAAGTGAAGGCCAACATGGATCCGGATGTGTCACTGCCTACCGGCGCACAGGTGAAGCTGTATGTAACCTGTGAGGAGACGAAACAGGCTCTGACCATACCAGTGGATGCCATTTATTTTGAGGGAGGAGAGCCTCAGATTTATATTTATCATGAGGGGATTGTACATAAACGGCAGATTGAATTGGGAATCTATGATTCAGAACGGGCAGAGGTTCTTGGAGGCCTTGAAAAAGAGGAGGATGTGATCGTAAGCTGGAGCCCGGAACTTTATGACGGAGCAGAAGCAGTGCAGGAACCCAAAAACGATGATTTGGCAGATGACATGAAGCAGGGCGAGCCGATACCGACAGAGGAGGGAACCAGATGAAATCAATTACCAGGTTCGTATTAAAACGGCCTGTCACTGTGATCATGGCGGTTCTCTGCCTGATTTATTTCGGCCTTTCTTCTGTCTTGGGGATGCCCTTGGAATTGAGCCCGGAAACAGAGATGCCTATTTTGATGGTGATGACCGCTTATCCGGGAGCCAGCCCGGAGGATGTGAATGAGCTTGTGACAAAGGAACTGGAGGAAGAGGCAGGCTCTCTGAGCGGTGTGAAGACGGTTGGCTCCACATCCAGTGAGAACATATCCGTTATGACGCTTCAGTATGAGTATGGAACGGACATTGACGAGGCCTATGATGATCTGAAGAAGAAGGTGGATCTGGTGGCCGCCGATCTTCCGGAGGATGCACAGACGCCGGTGATCATGGAGATGGACAGCGGGGCCAAAGCGGATATTACCCTTGCCATTGACCACCTGACCATGGAGAATCTCTATTCCTATGTGGAGGGGGATCTGGTGCCGGAGTTTGAAAAGATACCGGCTGCTGCCGATGTGTCGCTGCAGGGAGGTACGGAAGAATATGTAAAGATTGAGCTGATCCAGGAGAAGGTCAGCCAGTATGGCGTATCCATGGCAGCCATTGCGGCGGATATTCAGACTGCAGACCTGTCCTATCCGGCTGGAGATACCAGGGTGGGAAGTCAGAATCTGGCGGTTTCTACCCGAATGAATTATGATACGGTAGAGCTTTTGAAGCAGATCCCCCTGACCACGGCGGGAGGCGGAACCGTCTATTTAGAGGACGTGGCCAAAGTCTATCCGTCATCGAAAGAGAGGGACAGCATTGCCAGATATCAGGGGGAAGATACCATTTCCCTGGCTGTGACAAAACAGCAGAGCGTTACGGCTGTGGAACTGTCTGAGCAGGTAAAGGAAACCGTGGATGCCCTTTTGGCAAGGGACAGTGATCTTCGCATCCGCATTATCAATGATTCTGCTGATTCGATCCGCAGCTCCTTATCATCCGCGGCATTCAGCCTTTTTTTGGCTGTGGTGATTGCCATGGTCATTATCTGGCTGTTTTTCGGGGAACTGAAGGCTTCTCTTATTGTAGGGAGTTCCATTCCCTTGTCCATTCTTGCTACACTGATCCTTATGAGCCGCATGGGCTTCTCTTTGAATATGATCACACTTAACTCTCTGGTTCTGGGAGTGGGAATGATGGTGGATAATTCCATCGTGGTTCTGGAAAGCTGTTTTCGTATGAGTGAAGGAAAAAGAACAGGCTTTCTTGAATACAGGGAACATGCCCTGGAGGGTACGGCGACAGTGGCGGCTTCCATTATGGGAGGAACCGCTACCACCTGCGTCGTGTTTCTTCCTCTGGCATTTATGAAAGGAATGAGTGCCCAGGTGTTTGGGCCTTTAGCCTATACCATTGTGTTCTGTATGGTGGCCTCTCTGTTTTCGGCAATCACCATTGTACCCCTGTGCTATATGACCTATAAGCCGGTGGAAAAGAAAAAGGCGCCGCTGTCCGGCCTGATGGAAGAGCTTCAGGAGGGTTACCGAAAGCTGATGCGAAAACTGTTAAACCGAAAGAAAACCGTGATGGCGGTGACTTTTGGCCTGCTGGTATTTTCGCTTTTTCTGGCATCCAGACTTGATGTGGAGCTGATGGGTTCCGATGACCAGGGGGAGATTGAGATTACGGTTGATATCCGGCCGGGCCTGATCACGGATAAGATTGATGATGTGTTAAGGCAGGTGGAGGCTGTCATTGCCGACGATCCCAACCTGGAATCCTATCTGACTTCTTACGGCGGAAGTATGCTGAGCGATACTGCCAGCGCAACGGTTTATGCCTATCTGACGGACGACAGGGACAGGGAAACTGCGGAGGTTGCCAGGCAGTGGCGGCAGGAGCTTTCCGGAATAAAAAACTGCAGTATTACCGTGGAAACGGCAGCGTCCATGGCGATGATGACCATTGAAACGGGAGATTATGAAGTGATCCTGGAAGGAGCGGATTATGACAAGGTGAAACAGGCAGCCGATGAGATTACCAGGCAGCTGAAAGACAGGAAGGACGTGACAAAGATCCATTCGGATGCGGAAAATGCTTCTCCTACCGTGGAAATCCGGGTTGACGCCTTAAAAGCCCGGGCGGCAGGCTTTAACGCGGCGCAGATCGGAGGGGCAGTGCGGAACATGGTAAGCGGTGTGGAGGCCACAGAGATTGAGGTGGACGGAGAAGAACTGTCTGTCCAGGTAGAGTACGCGGACGGAGAGTATGAAACCATTGACCAGATTAAGGGAATCGTGCTTCCGGCTGCCGGAGGCGGTTCTGTGGCCCTGACGGATTTGGCACAGGTGCTTTATGCGGACAGCCCGGCGTCTGTCTCCAGAAAGGATAAGCAGTATACGGTGACGATTTCGGGTTCTTATACGGAGCTGGCCGGCAAGGACACGGAAAAGGAGATTATGGAAACGATTGTGAAGCCAAATCTGACGGAGGGAGTAACCATCGGAACCAATTCCCAGGATACGGCCCTGGGAGAAGAGTTTGCTTCCCTGTTTTCAGCCATTGCAACGGCAGTGTTCCTGGTATTTGTGGTGATGGCGGCGCAGTTTGAGTCTCCAAAATATTCTCTTATGGTTATGACGACGATTCCCTTCAGCCTGATCGGCGCTTTCGGTCTTCTGTTCCTGACCGGATGCAGCATCAGTATGGTGTCACTCATCGGGTTCCTGATCTTGATCGGAACCGTTGTGAACAATGGAATTTTGTTTGTGGACACAGCCAATCAGTATCGGGAGACTATGGATATGGACACGGCGCTTGTGGAAGCCGGAGCAACCAGAATCCGTCCCATGCTGATGACCAGCCTTACCACCATCATTGCCATGATACCCGTTGCCATGGCTCTGGGAGACGCGGGAAATATGACTCAGGGTCTGGCCATTGTGGATATTGGCGGCATGACGGCCTCCACCATTCTGGCGCTTCTGATGCTGCCGGCTTATTATAAGGTGATGAGCGGGAAAAGGCAGAGGATATTTTAGACTTTTACATAATGAACTATTAGAGCAGGATGAATACGAACAAATATCAGATGCACAGGCTGAAGCTTCTGGCTGTCTGTTTGCCTGGTGTTTTTTCATGAGAGATAACTGGGCGGCGGCCCATATTTGGGGCCGCCGCTGTTAAAAAGGAAGGCCGGGGGAATAAGATTATACAGATTGAGCAGCAGGCTCAATCCGCAATCTCCTGAAGCTTCAGCAGAAATTTTTCCGCTGCTTTTGAAAATATCTGGTATTTTTTCCAGACAATACACATATCGGCAGGAAGTGTCGGCGAAAGGAGACGGAAGCATAGCTCGGAGCCGGAAGTATTAATAATCCGGTCCAGCGCAAAGGCATAGCCCAGCCCGTCTCTTACCATGAGTGAACCATTGAAAAGCAGGCTGTATGTAGCGGCAATGTGCAGCTCTGCCATATCCTTTTGCAGCCAGCTGATAAGAAGACCGCCGTCGCTGGTGTTACGGTTGAAAATCAGGGGCTTGTCCCAAAGGTCAGAAGGGACAATAAAATCCCTGGCGGCAAGGGGCGAATCCCGGCGCATCAGGATTCCGTAGGTATCCTGAAAGGGAAGCCTTAGATAATTGTATCTGGATTTATCAACAGGTTCAAACAGAAGGCCAAAGTCAATGAGCCCCTTATCCAGATCATCCGTCACGTCTGTGGTGTCTCCGCTGGCAATATGGTAACGGATATCCGGGTAGTCCGGCTGCAGAAGTCTGGCCGCTTCTGTGAGAAAACGAACTCCCTCGGTTTCTCCAGCGCCAATATAGACATCTCCGGAGATGCTGTTGTCAGAGAGAGCAATCTCTTTTTCTGTTTTTTTCACCAGATCTATGATCTCTTCTGCGCGTTTCCTGAGGATCATGCCCTCATCGGTGAGGGTAATCTGGCGGGAACCGCGGATAAAAAGCTGTTTTCCCAGTTCCTCCTCCATGTCACGGAGCTGTCGGGACAGGGTTGGCTGAGAAAGATGGAGGGACTCGGCGGCGCGGGAAACATTCTGTTCGCGGGCGACTGCCAGAAAATACTGAAGAACTCGCAGTTCCATAAGAGATAACTCCTTTCTGCTTCATGTTATAATTTTATCATTTTAAACTATGCCTGTAAAGCAGAGAACAAAATTTGTTATGCAAATAGGTAACAGTACGGCTCTGCATCTGGATGTTTGATGTGGGATTGACCAGTTGTGGAAACAAACAGAAACGCCCGGATGGCGCAAGACCACCCGGTGCTTAAAACGACATGATTAACCTGAAACGGACGTTTTTTCTTTTGTTGCCGCGCTGCGGATTTTGAACTTTTTAACTTATGGATTTACCCAGCTCATAAGCCGCGGATACTTCGGGTTTTCCATCAATATCTCCTATATCTCCGTTTCCTCCGGCAAGAACATGGCCAAGATTATCCCACTTCAAATGCTCCATCAAGTGATTGTAGTAGAGAAGAACATCGTCAAAGTCGTGGCCCTCCGCAGCCATCAGCAGAGCGGAAGCCCTGCCATGTCCTCGCAGAAGATTGCCGTCCCCTTCTTCTAAGGCAAACAGGCGGTCAACGACAGTCCTGATTTGTCCGCTCATGTTCCAGTAATAGAGCGGACTGGCCAGTACGATCACATCACACTCCCGCACTGCCGGATAAATTTTGTCCATATCATCTTGCTGGACACAGGGGCAGTCTTTGCTGCTATGTCCGCCAAAGCAGCCTTTGCAGCCGTGGATATTCATAGTATCCAGAAAAAATTCTGTTACAGTATGACCGGCACTCTCCGCGCCATTGGTAAACGCTTTGACCAGTGCGGAAGTATTTCCTTTTCTGCGGGGACTCCCATTGAGGATGACGATTTTTTTGCTCATGTAAAGCACCTCCTGATCTTGCAGGCTTGACTTTGCCCGCATCTGATAGTATCATTGTAGCAAGAATTAAATCTAAATCAAGTACGCACATACAAGTGCGATACTTACCTGGAGGAAAGTGTACTATGGAGAAACGCTGCATTTCAAAAGAGTGTCTCAGCAATACAGGTTTCAGCTATACTCTGTCTTTAATCAATGGCAAATATAAAATGACAATCCTTTATACCCTGATGGAATTTAAAGTAGTACGGTTTAATGAAATGAAAAAGTACATTGGGGAAATTTCTTATAAGACGCTGAGTTCCACGCTGAAGGAGTTAGAAAATGATCAGCTGGTACACAGGGAGGAATACCCGCAAATCCCACCTAAAGTTGAGTACAGTTTAACGGAGCGTGGAAAATCTCTTATGCCTATTTTGGATGGAATGTGTGAATGGGGCAGCCGCAATAGAATTTGACAGACTGGGGAAGTGGTTTGGTATGTGAAGCAGTCAACCGCTGGTTGAATCTGCTAAAATCAACCACTGGTTAGTTCCAGGGCATTTTTTTTCTGCTATACTGATGGCAAGGAGGAGGAAAACATGAACCAGGAAACGATAGGAAAATTCATTGCGGCCTGTCGAAAAGAGAAGGGACTTACGCAGACACAGTTAGCAGAGAAATTAAATATTACCAACCGGGCAGTATCAAAATGGGAAACCGGGAAAAGTATTCCCGATGCCGCTATTATGCTGGACTTATGTAAAATACTTGGCATCATCGTAAATGAGCTGCTCAGCGGAGAAAGGATTGCCATGGAAAATTATCAAAAAAGAGCAGAGGAAAATCTTGTGGAATTGCAGCAAAAAGCAAGTAATGCCCAAAAAAGTCTGAATTTCTTTATAAAGCTTGTAATCCCGATTTTAGGAGTGCTGTTTATAGTCAGATATGGAATTGGCAGCAGAACCTGGTATTTTATAGATCACATCAGTATGGAATTTATCCTGATTCCCTGTCTTCTGGTGCTGTTGTGTACAGGATACTGGAGGGGCTTCCTGAGGGCATTTGTCTGTATTATTAAGAGAGACAATTGTACACAGGAAATAATAAGGAACAGCGCGGATGCACTTAAGCTGGTATGCAGATCCAGTTTAATCTGGGGAAGCATCGGCTTTACAATCAGCATGGTGAATCTTTTGCGTAAATCCATGCCTGATCCTGAGTTTTCTGCTCCTGAGCTATGGGGGGATATATCGGTGGCGCTGCTTCCCCTGTTTTACGGCCTGGTTATCAATGCGTTACTGGTGCCGTTGTATTTTGAAATAAATCGTT
>ERZ808051.952-NODE-952-length-23483-cov-5.147612_pt1 | contig 23483 bp, 19 predicted proteins | sample MGYA00380199_ERZ808051 | MGnify/ENA primary metagenome ERZ808051 (study PRJEB31490, sample SAMN06133391) | mouse gut metagenome | isolation source: J11 | host: mice | place: China: Chengdu | collected 2015-05 ...
CGAGCGCCAAAATGAGTTGAAAACTCATTTTGTGTGCATCAGTGTAACAGTTTAGCCGAAGGCTGAACTGTTACAAATTTCGCGCCCCGGACAGAAAGTGCTTTAAAAAAAAGGCGGTTTATGTTAGAATCAACATAATTGTATTTTTTAAGGGATTACAGATTGCAGATTGCAGGCTATAGAAAGGTATAGGTTAATTGAATGGTGAATGTTGTGAAAAGGATTACCGGGATTCTGGCTGCTCTTTTTGCCGTGGGGCTGTTTGCTGGCTGCGGCGCGGGTGAGGAGACAAGCCTGAACTCGATGAAGGTGGAAAATTATGTGACGCTGGGCGATTATAAAAATCTTCAGATCTCCGTGGAAAAGAGCGCTGTAAGCGACGAGGCATGCGACCAGCTGCTATTGGCTGTTTATCAGAGCAATGTGACCAGCGAAAACGGCGGCATCGTTGACCGCCCGGTGGCGGAGGGGGATCTTGTCAATATAGATTATGTGGGAATGAAGGACGGGGTTCCCTTTGGCAACGGAACTGCCTACGGCGATAATCTGGAGATCGGCTCAGGCAGCTTTATCCCCGGGTTTGAAGCCGGGCTGGTGGGAGCGATGCCGGGAGAGACGAGGGAATTGAATCTGACCTTTCCGGAAGATTACAAAAACAATCCCGATCTGGCGGGGCAGGCGGTGGTTTTTTCGGTGAAGGTGAATTTTATCCAGCCTGAGGCGGAGGATTTAAAGGATTCGGTGGTGGCGGCGTTCAACATCAGCAATGTTGCGGATTTGAAGGGGCTGCGCCAGTATGTATATGATTATCTGGACAAAAACGCGGAGCAGCAGTATATATATTCCATGCAGGACGCAATTATCGAAAAGCTCACAAAGGAGAGCGTCATAGGCGAGCTGCCGGAGACCTATGTGGATAATTACAGGCAGATTTACCGCGACAGGATCAACAAAATCGCCTTAAATATGAATACGACTCCGGATATGTACACAAATTATTATTTTGGAATGAACAGCGAGGATTACGCATATCTGTATGGGGAAGTCCAGGCAAGGCAGGAGCTTTTGCTGCAGGCGATCGCCAACCGGGAGGGCTGGGCGGTCAAGGATGAGGAGCTGGACGCCCTGATAGACGACTACGCGCTTCAAAACGGTTATCCGTCCGGGGAAGAACTGGAGAAGGAGATTCCCAGAGAGCAGCTTCGGAACTTTTTCATGAGTGAAAGAGTCATGGGCCATCTGGTGGACATTGCGAGGGGGGCCTCCCAGGGCGCGGAATAAAAGAAAGGATTGGCTGTTGCGGATATCCTGAAGCGGGAGACGCCGGACGGCATAATAAAAAAGGGCACGAAAGGTGCGGAAATGAGGTATAAAAATGAATTTGACAGACATCAGGGAGCTTTACCGCAGCCGTGAAAATTATATCGGTAAGGAGATAACCGTGGGCGGCTGGGTCAGAAGCAACAGGGATTCCAAGAACTTCGGCTTTTTGATCATCAGCGACGGGACCTTTTTTGAGCCCCTTCAGGTGGTATACGGGGACAAGCTTGATAATTTCGGCGATCTCTGCAGGATGAACGTGGGCGCCGCGCTGATTGTCAGGGGGACTGTCGTGGAGACGCCGGGAGCGAAGCAGCCCTTTGAGCTGCAGGCGGCGGAGGTGACGGTGGAGGGACCTTCGACGGCGGATTATCCTCTGCAGAAAAAGCGGCACTCCTTTGAGTATCTGCGCACCATTTCGCACCTGCGGCCCAGAACCAATACCTTTCAGGCAGTGTTCCGTGTGCGTTCTCTGATCGCTTACGCGATTCACAGCTTTTTTATGGAGAGAGGCTTTGTGTATGTGCACACGCCCCTGATCACGGGAAGCGATTGCGAGGGCGCCGGGGAGATGTTCCAGGTGACTACGCTGGATCTGAACAATCCTCCGAGGACAGAGGACGGCGCTATTGATTTTAGCCAGGATTTCTTTGGGAAGGCGACGAACCTGACCGTGAGCGGGCAGCTCAATGTGGAGACCTATGCGTTTGCCTTCAAGAATGTGTATACCTTCGGGCCTACCTTCAGAGCGGAAAATTCCAACACCACTCGCCATGCTGCGGAATTCTGGATGATAGAGCCGGAGATGGCGTTTGCGGACCTGAAGGATGATATGCTGCTTGCCGAGGGGATGTTAAAATATGTGATCCGCTATGTTCTTGAAAACGCGCCGGAGGAGATGGCTTTCTTTAATCAGTTTGTGGACAAGGGACTGATTGAAAGGCTGGAGCATGTGGCAAATTCCGACTTCGGGCATGTGACATACACCGAGGCGGTGGATATTCTTATGAAAAACAACGACGCCTTTGACTATAAGGTGTTCTGGGGCTGCGACCTGCAGACGGAGCATGAGCGCTATCTGACTGAGGAGGTATTTAAGCGCCCCGTGTTTGTAACGGATTACCCCAAGGAAATCAAGGCCTTTTATATGAAGCTGAACGAGGACGGCAAAACCGTCGCTGCCATGGACTGCCTTGTGCCCGGCATCGGGGAAATCATCGGAGGCAGCCAGAGAGAGGATAAGCTGGAGATACTGGAGCAGAGGATGGAGGAGCTGGGTTTGGAGAAGAACGATTATGATTTTTATCTGGACCTTAGAAAATACGGCTCCGTTAGGCACGCGGGCTTTGGGCTGGGCTTTGAGAGATGTGTGATGTATCTCACGGGCATGGGCAACATCCGCGATGTGGTTCCGTTTCCCAGAACCGTGAAGAACTGTGACCTGTAGGTTATAAATTCTTAAGTTTTTTTTGGATGCAGGTCGTGGAAAATTATGGTATGCTCTCATTGTGGGCAAGTATAAATCTCAGATAATGATTCGGAGTTCATTCGCAAAAGCCCCTGTTACAGTGCCGCTTTTGCGAATGATGGTTTTTTCGGCACATATTGGGACTGAGAACGGAGGCTGGAATGAGAATAAAAAACTGTATATGGGCGGGCATACTGACGGCGGGAGCACTCGTCATGGGCATCTGCGCATGGAAGCCCTTGACGGCAGAGGCGACAAACAGCGCCATCAAGGATATAGAAAGTTCTATTAACAAGCATGAGAACGAGCTGGGGCAGATCAATTCCCAAATCTCCAGTATGCAGGATGAGCAGGATATCCTGCAGGAGGAGATAGACGACCTGAATTCGGAGATACTCAACACAATGACCAGCATTGGTCTGAAGAAGGACGAAATTGCCGATAAAGAGGTCCAGATCGAAGCAAAAAAAGTGCAGATAGAGGAGACGGAGGCAGCCTATGAGGCGGCTCTGGAGCGGGAGGAAAAGCAGCGTGAGAGCATGATGGTATCCGTACGCCTTCTGTATGAAAGAGGCGACACCTCTTACCTGAGCGCCCTGTTGGAGGGAAAGGGCTTTTCGGATATTCTGAACCGTATGGGCTACATCGAGAGGGTCTACCAATATGCCAATCAGATGCTGGAGAGCTACATCGATACAAAGAACGATGTGCACGACCTCTGGGACAGGCTGGAGGAGGAAAAGGCTTCCCTGGAGAGCGATATGAGGCAGCTGGAGGCGGACTATAAAAGCCTTGAAGACCAGCAGGAAAACCTGAATGTGCTGTTGGCCCAGAAACAAAAGGCGTCCGACAATTATGATGCGGAAATTGCAAAGGCCAGGAAGGAGGCAGAAGCCGCAAAGAAGCTGATACAGCAGGAGCAGAAGAAGCTGAAGGATCTGCAGGCGCAGCTGGCGCGTGAACAGGCGGCGGCTGCAGCAGCGTCGGCAACCTATGCCACCACCAATTACAGCTCCGTCATTGCCAATGCCTCCGGAAGCGAGCTCGGAAAGCAGGTGGCGCGATTTGCCTGCCAGTACATAGGTAATCCTTATGTGTACGGAGGAACCAGCCTGACAAAGGGGGCGGACTGCTCCGGCTTTATTTATTCGGTATACGCCCAGTTTAACTATTCGCTTCCCAGAACATCCTATCAGCAGAGAAGCGCAGGCAGGTCGGTGAGCTATGAGCAGGCGCAGCCGGGAGACATAATCTGCTATGACGGGCATGTGGGTATTTATATCGGCGGCGGGCTGATCGTCCATGCCAGCAACAGCAAGCCATATCCCAGCGGGGGAATTAAGGTCAGCAACGCAAAGTACAGGACCATACTTTCGGTGCGTAGGATCATAAAATGATACCCTGCCCGGTTTGCCGCGGGAGTATTGACTCCCTTTAATTTACAGTGTTGACGGAGGATTGAACCGGTGAAGATTATTATTGCGGGAGACGGAAAAATGGGAGCTATCCTGACGCGCCAGCTATCGTCGGAGGACAACGATCTGACGCTGATAGATTCCAATCCCCAGGTGCTTGTGTCCAGCGAGGAACGTTACGACGTCATGGTCGTGCAGGGAAACTGCGCATCCATGGAGGTGCTTTTGCAGGCGGGCGTAAAAGAGGCAAAGCTTCTGATAGCGGTTACGGGCGCCGACGAGATCAATCTGTTGTGCTGCATGACCGCCCATGGGCTGAATCAGGAGCTTCACACCATTGCACGGGTGCGCAACCCGGAGTATACGGACCAGATATATGCCATGAGAAATATGTTTGCGCTCTCCATGGCGGTGAATCCCGAGAGGCAGGCAGCGACGGAAATAGAAAGGCTGCTGAAGTATCCGGGCTTTTTAAAGCGGGACGTGTTCACAAAGGGACGCGTGGAGATTGTGGAGCTGCGTGTGGACGAGGACAGCAAGCTCTGCAATGTGGCGTTGAACGATATGTACGGTATCGTAAAATGTAAAATTCTTGTATGCGCCGTGCTGAGAAACGGAACCGCAGTGGCGCCCAACGGAAGCTTTGTGCTTCGTAAGGGGGACCGAATCTTTGTGACAGCGTCTACGGATATGCTTACGGTTTTGCTGAAAAATCTCGGCATTATCACACACAAGGTAAAGAGAGTGGTCATTTGCGGCGGCGGGCGTATCAGCTTTTATCTGGCTAAGCTTCTGCAGAACAGTGGCGTAAACGTCCAGATAATCGAGCAGAATCAAGAGCGCTGCAGCCAGCTTGCGGCAGTACTGCCTTCGGCGTGCATTACCCAGGGAGATGCAAGCAGCCAGTTTCTGCTGGAGAGCGAGGGAGTTCCCGACTGCGACGCCCTGGTGGCGATGACAGGGCTGGATGAGCTGAATATTATCATATCCCTGTACGGCGTGAGCTGCGGCGTGCCTCAGGTCATAGCAAAGCTGGGGCACATGGACAATACAAATATTCTGGGAAACCTGTCTCTCGGAAGCGTCATCAGCCCCAAGGAGCTGTGCTGTAATACCATTGTCCGTTATGTGCGGGCGATGAAGAATCAGACAGGCGCGGCGCTGACGGTGCATACCATTGCGGACGGGCAGGCGGAAGCCATGGAGTTTCTGGTGGATCAGAATACGCTGAACTGCGGAAAAGCGCTTAAAACCATCAGGCTGAAAAAAGAGGTTCTTGTGGCGTGTATTATAAGAGGGGAAAGGCGGGAGATACCCAACGGCGATTCCTGCTTCAACATCGGAGATACCGTAATTATTGTGACGAACAGCGGAAAAGGGATCTATCAGCTGAACGATATTTTTGAGTAGGTGCGAGGGCTGTCATGAATTACAAAATGATGGGAAGATTTGTCGGCAAGATTCTTATGGTTGAGGCGGTTTTTATGGTGCCGGCAATGCTTATCAGCCTGTGGGAAAAGGAATATGAGTCGGTTTTGGGGTTCTTTTGGAGCATCGTGGCGACGGCGGCAATCGCCGGGCTGCTGCTTGCGGCCTGCAGGGGCACCAAAAATAAGTTTTATGCCCGGGAGGGACTGGCATGCGTGGGCTTGAGCTGGATTGTGATGAGTCTTCTGGGAGCAATTCCCTTCTGCATCTCCGGAGCAATTCCAAGCTATATCGACGCCTTTTTTGAGATTGTATCGGGATTTACAACCACGGGCGCATCCATTCTGCCGTCGGTGGAGGGGCTTCCCAAGGGCATTTTGTACTGGAGAAGCTTCAGCCATTGGCTGGGAGGAATGGGGGTTCTGGTATTTTTGCTTGCCATTACCTCCGTGGGAAGAAGCGATAACGGTTTTACCATGCATCTGCTCCGGGCGGAGAGCCCCGGTCCCAATGTGGGAAAGCTTGTTCCGCGGATGAGGCAGACGGCGGGCATTCTGTACCTGCTGTATATTCTGCTGACGGTGGTGAACGTGATCTTTCTGCTTATAGGGCGTATGCCGCTGTTTGATGCGGTTTGCACGGCCTTTGGCACGGCGGGCACGGGCGGCTTCGGTATCAAAAATGACAGCATTGCGGGCTACACTCCCTATATTCAAAACGTATGTACCGTGTTTATGCTTTTGTTTGGCGTGAACTTCAGCTGCTACTATTTCCTGCTGATCAGAAATTTTAAGAGTGTGTTCAGGGATGAGGAGCTTCGGATGTATTTTGGCATTGCGGCGGGAAGCATTGCGCTGATCACCCTGAATCTGCGCGGCGTATATGAGACGCTGGGAGAAGCGCTGCGTCATGCATCCTTTCAGGTGGCATCCATCATGACCACAACAGGCTTTGCCACCGCGGATTTTGATTTATGGCCGGGCTTCTCCAAGGCGGTTTTGCTGTGCCTGATGGTGGTGGGAGCCAGCGCGGGCAGCACGGGAGGGGGCTTTAAATGCGGGCGTCTGCTGCTGGTGATCAAAAGCCTGCGCAGAAGCGTGCGGCAGGTGGTCCATCCCCAGAGAGTGCAGGCGGTGCGCTCCAACGGTCAGCCAGTGGATGAAAAGGTGCTGCAGAATACCAACGCTTACCTTGCCGCCTATGCGATTATTATTGGCGTCAGCTTTCTGCTGATTTCCATAGACGGTTTTTCCATTACCACCAATTTTTCCGCGGTACTGGCATGCTTTAACAACATAGGACCGGGATTTGAAATGGTAGGGCCAACCTGCAACTTCAGCGGGTACAGTGTCTTCTCCAAGCTGGTGCTTATCATGGATATGCTGGCGGGAAGGCTGGAGATATTTCCCATATTGATTTTGTTTTCCAGATCTACATGGACGCGCCGGTGAGGACTGTGAACCACATCGGCCAGCTGAGAGTATGTGACGGCGGCTTTCTGAAACAGGCTGGAGCCCCGGAATAAAACGCAAAAATGACGGAAGGGAACGGTGAGATAAATGCTATTTGTACAATATCCCAAGTGCAGCACCTGCAAAAAGGCGGAGGGCTGGCTGAAGGAAAAGCAGGTCGGCTATGAGAGCCGGCATATCAAGGAGGAAAATCCCACGGCGGAGGAGCTTGCCGCATGGATCGCCAAAAGCGGTCTTCCCGTGAGAAAGTTTTTCAACACCAGCGGCCTGCTCTATAAGGAGCTGCAGCTAAAGGATAAGCTGGGCGGCATGAGCGAGAAGGAGATGATTGACCTCCTTGCCACCGACGGTATGCTGGTGAAGCGCCCGCTGCTGATCGGAGACAACGGCGTGTGCGTGGGCTTTAAGGAAGCGGAGTGGGAAAAGCTTTTGAATCGTATTTCCTGAGGAATGTCAGAAAAGTGCATATAGGCAGTCATACCCCCCGGGAATCCTTCATACATTGTAAAAAAGATTCTTGAGGGGTATTCTTTTGAAGGATTATATTGAGGAGCGTGCCATCAGCATCGCTCACTATATCATCGACAGCAATGCCACAGTGCGGCAGACGGCTAAGGCATTCGGAGTATCTAAGAGTACGGTACATAAGGATGTGACCGAACGCCTCGTTCAGGTCAATCCGGCGCTTGCAACGGAAGCAAGGAAGGTATTGGACGTAAACAAATCCGAGCGCCATATTCGGGGAGGGCTTGCAACAAAGGAGAAGTATGCGCATCAGCATAGACCGGAATGATATATCAGAAAGCACTTTGTGAAGACGGCAGAGTGCTTTTGTGCTGTAAGACCTGGTGTTATGTGGGCATGACGGAGAGCCGGCTTTTGCGGGGCTCTGCCGGCATGCCCTAAGTGCGTATCATTTTCCGGGCTGTGCCCGTTTATGCGCCGGGGGTCTCGATTCATGACTTGAAGGATATTTTTATCATAAAGACCATTGCTGCCTGCCAAAAGATAAATGACATCGGAAAATTTAGCGCCGCTTTTCGGTTTACAATTCTCAGGACAGGATATAAAATAAATATAGCTGTCAGGCAGTATTTTGAACGCATAAGGATGAGACGGAGGAGTGCAATGTCGGCAGAGCATGAGAGAACGGCAACAGCGGAAAGCGAATCGCGGGTGGAAAGCGCATCAAAGGCAGAAAGCGAATCGCGGGTGGAAAGCGCATCAAAGGCGGGGAGCGTACCGCGGGAGAAAATTTCGTCCCTGGCGGCGCAGATTATGAGGCTGGCGCATGATGAGCTGCTTATGCATCTGCGTTTTTTTGACATGGCGCTGGCACGTCTGGAGGTGAAGGAGCGGAAGGCCATAGGCTGTATGGCGGCGGATGGGCGTGTATGCTATTATGACCCGGTATATGTGCTGAAGTGCTATCAGGAGGAGCCGAAGCTGGTCATCCGCACTTATCTGCATATGCTGCTGCACTGTATTTTTTTTCATGGTTTCCGGTATGATAAGCTGGACGGCGAGAAATGGGACCTGGCGGCGGATATCGCTGTGGAAAAGGTGATTCTGGATTTAAGGCTGGCTGGCGTTTCGCTGGAGGAGGACAGTGAGGCCGAAAGGAAGCTCAGGATTTTGGAGGAGGATATCGGCGCTTTGACTGCGGAGCGGATTTATCGTTATTTTCGGCAGAATTCCCTGACCGCGGACGAGGAGCAGGAGCTGCGGCGGCTGTTTGTCAGGGATGTGCATTCCCTTTGGAAGCCCGCAGAGCAGCTGGAGGTCACGCAGGAGCAGTGGAAGAAAATCAGCGAGCGTATCAAGGCTGACCTGAAATCCTTTACCAGAAATAAGGGCGGTACGGAAAGCCTGGAGAAAAATCTGGAGGAGACCACCAGGGACCGTTACGATTACGGTGAGATTCTGCGCAAATTTACGGTGGCAGGGGAAGATATCACCGTCAATGATGATGAGTTTGACTATGTTTATTATACCTATGGACTGGAGCATTACGGCAATCTGCCGCTGATAGAGCCGCTGGAGTACAGGGAGATCAATAAGGTGAGGGAGTTTGTAATCGCCATAGACACCTCTGCGTCCTGCCGGGGGGCGGTGGTCAGGGCTTTTCTGAAAAAAACGTATTCTATTTTAAAGGGAAGCGAGAACTTTTTCCACAAGGTCAACGTGCATATCATCCAGTGTGACAATGAGGTGCGCAGCGACACCAAGATTACAAACGACGATGATTTCGATAAATTTATGAGGTATGGAAAGCTGACGGGCTTTGGGGCGACGGATTTCCGCCCGGTCTTTGAGTATATCGAGAGGCTGAGGGGACAGAATGAATTCGAGGACCTGAAGGGAATGATCTACTTTACCGACGGCTATGGTATTTATCCGGAGCGCATGCCGGATTACAAGGTTATATTTGCTTTTTTGGACGAGGATGAAAACCGCTCGCCGGTGCCGGCATGGAGTATGAAGGTGGTGCTTGAGAGCGACGAGCTGGAGGAGGCTGAAAATGAACATCAGGCAGGCTAAGGATTATATAAAAAATTCGGTGAATCTGTATTTAAAAAAGGATGAATTCGGTGAATACAGGGTCCCGGTGGTGCGTCAGCGCCCGATTTTTCTGCTGGGGGCGCCGGGAATCGGCAAGACGGCAATTATGGAGCAGATCGCACAGGAGATGGGAATTGCGCTTGTGGCCTATTCGATGACTCACCATACCAGGCAGTCGGCGCTGGGGCTGCCCTTTATCACACAGAAAAGCTACGGAGGTGAGAGCTTCAGTGTCTCGGAATATACCATGAGCGAGATTATTGCTTCCGTTTACGATACCATGGAAGCCAGCGGCATGAAGGAGGGAATTTTGTTTCTGGACGAGATCAACTGTGTGTCCGAGACACTGGCGCCCTCTATGCTGCAGTTTCTGCAATATAAGGTGTTCGGGCGGCACAGGGTTCCGGAGGGCTGGATTATCGTGACGGCGGGGAATCCGCCGGAATACAATAAGTCGGTCAGGGAATTCGATGTGGTGACCCTGGACAGGCTTAAGATTTTGGAGGTGGAGCCGGATTTCCGTATTTGGAAGACATATGCGGTGGAACGGCAGCTTCACAATGCGGTTATCAGCTATCTTGACTTAAAAAAGGACCATTTTTACCGCATGGAGATGACGGTCAGGGGGCGTGAGTATGTGACGGCGCGGGGCTGGGAGGATCTGGCGGAGATACTTTCGCTTTATGAGGATGAGCAGCTGCCGGTGGACGAGACTCTGGTAGGGCAGTATCTGCGAAATCAGACGGTGGTGAGGGAATTTACCGCTTATTACGATCTGTACAACAAGTATAAAAAGGATTACCGCATCGAGGAGATTTTAAGCGGAAATCCGTCCGTGCATGCGATTGCCCGCGCCAGGGAGGCGGCGTTTGACGAGAGGCTGTCTTTGCTGGGCATGCTGCTTGACAGGGTACAGGCGGACATGAGAGAGGTGATGGAGGAAGCTGCGTTTTTGGCCGATCTGAAGCTTCCGTTAAAGGGAATCGGGGCGGCGGTTCAGGGAGATAAGGCGGAGAGCGCTGCCGCGGGGCAGATTGTTTCTCAGCTGGAAAAGCAGGCGGCAGGCCGAAAGAAGCAGCTGGAGAATCTGCAGAATGCCAATGCCCTGTCCGACGCCGACAGGAAAAAACACCGCAGGGTCATAAGCTTTCTGGAGGACAGGCGCAGGGAGCTGCTGGCGGGTGAAAGCGTCACGGGAGCCGGAGCCTATGAATTCCTGAAGGAAAAATATTCCGCGCTGCTGGCGAGAATGAAGCGGGAAAGCACGGGGGTGCAGGATGAGCTGCACGCGCTGTTTGTATTTGCGGAGGAGGCGTTTGCGGGAGCCGGAGGGTCGTCAGGAAGCGAAATGCTTATATTGGTTACAGAGCTTACGGTGGACAGCGCCAGCGCCGGGTTTATCGCCACATTTGGCAGCCCCGACTATAAGAGGCATAATGAGGAGCTGATGCTCACCGAGCGCAGCGACGATATCCGCAAGCAGATCGCGGAGCTGAAGCTGGATTAAGCGTGGCTGCGGCGGGCTTGAGCGGTATAGAGAGCAGCAATGCCGGGCTTGCGGGTTTGAGCGGTATAGGGAGCAGCAATGGAAGGCTTGCGGGTATGAGCGGGGCGGAGAGCAGGCGTGGGAGCCGGATTTTCCTGCCGGGTGTGCGGGTGCCCGGGGCGGAGAAAAGGAAGATAAGTACGGATAAAACGAGGACAGGATGAGTATGCAGGAGAAGGAGCTGGCGGTTACGGGCGGCAGTCTGTATTATGGGACAGAGGACGGAAGGGCTGTTATAACACGGTTTAACGGAATGGCGTCGGAGGTGCGTTTACCTGAGCGGATCGAGGGTCTGCCTGTGACGCGTATTGAAAAGAAGGCTTTTCTGAGCAGGAAAAATCTGAGAAAGGTGTTTCTGCCGGACAGCATGGAGGAGATCGGGGATTGGGCGTTTGCCTACTGCGGAGGTCTGAAGGAGGTCAGGCTGCCCTGCCGGGAAGTGCGGTTCGGGAAGGCGGTTTTCATGGAGTGCGGCTGTCTGGAGAGGCTTACGGGAACCGGCGCCCGGGCCGAGCTTTTGGCGGCGGCAGTTACGGCCTTGGACGCCTATTACCTGCTGGAGCCGCGGGCCGCGGGAAGCGGAGAATGGCTGGCAAAGTGGGACAACAGGCTTATGGCAGTCATGCGGACGCCGGAGACGGAGGGCTATTCCAGGCAGGTGCTCTGTGGCGAGGAGGATTACGGCAGCACGGATCTGTCCGCATACACCAGCGGCAGGCGCAGGCAGAAGGCAAGGCTGGCGCTTTTGAGGCTGTTGTTCCCCGAAGCCCTGTCGGAGGACAACAGGGCGTTTTTGGAGGATTATCTGCGCGGGCATGCCAAGGGCAGCGCGTCGGGGGAGGAAGCGTGGCAGGTGGTTTTGGAGGAGCACGGCAGTGACAGGGCGTATTATAGCCTGTTTGCGGAGCTTGGCTGCATCTCGGAGGAAAACTTTGACGAAAGCTTCCGGGATATCGGGGAGGAGTACCCGGAGATGAAGGCGTTTTTCCTGCGCTATAAGGAGGAAAGGCTTGGAATGAAGGATTTCTTTGAGGAGCTTGAGCTGTAGCCTCGCAGGCTGAAAGGTTGCGGCATGGGCTTGATGTATGAGGAAAATTCTGCTATACTGATGCTGACGGTATGGCGGCGCCGGCGGGAGGCTGCCGGCAGCTTTTGGATATATTTGAAGGATATTCACGCCGGGAAAGGTATGCGTGCAGAGGCACGCGGAAGGGTATGGGAATGACATTATCAGAGGCAAAGGAAAAGCTGGAAAAGTATGGTCAGGAGCATATTTTGAAATATTATGAGACGCTGTCCGGGGCGGAGAGAGAGGCGCTGCTTGCGCAGATAGACGCCACGGACATGGATATTCTGGAGGCGTGCAGGCACAGGGAGGAGCTGACCCGGAAGGGGGCAATTACGCCTCTTTCCGTCATGCAGCTTTCCGAGATCGAGAAGAACCGGGCGGATTTTACCGATACCGGGCTTAAGGCGATCCGGGAGGGCAGGGTGGGCGCCGTGCTGCTTGCCGGAGGCATGGGGACCCGTCTTGGCTCTGACGATCCGAAGGGCATGTACAATGTGGGAGTGACCAGAGAGCTGTATATTTTTGAATGCCTGATAAACAATTTGACAGAGGTAGTGCGTCAGGCGGGTAATTATATCCATCTGTTTGTCATGACCAGCGACAAGAATAACGATGCCACCGTAAGCTTTCTGCGGGAGCACGGGTTCTTTGGATACAGGGAGGACTACGTGCACTTCTTTAAGCAGGAGATGGCTGCGGCAACCGATTATGAGGGCAGGATTTATCTGGAGGAAAAGGGGAAAATGTCCACCTCGCCCAACGGCAACGGCGGCTGGTTTATCTCCATGAAGAAGGCGGGGCTTATCACGTTCCTGCAAAAGGAGGGAATCCAGTGGCTGAATGTGTTTGCGGTGGACAATGTGCTGCAGAGGATTGCAGATCCCTGCTTTATAGGGGCTACCATTCAGAGAAGCTGCGTGGCGGGAGCTAAGGTGGTCAAGAAGAACGCCCCGGATGAAAAGGTGGGCGTTATCTGTCTGGAGGACGGTAGACCGTCCGTGGTGGAGTATTATGAGCTGACGGACGAAATGATGAACGCCAGGGATGCGGACGGCGAACCGGCGTATAATTTCGGGCTGATCCTGAATTATCTGTTCAACACGGATGAGCTTCTCCGTATCTCGGAGAAAAATCTTCCTCTGCATATCGTTGAGAAGAAGATACCCTGCCTGGACGGGGAGGGAAATCCGGTAAAGCCCCAGCAGCCCAACGGCTACAAGTATGAAAATCTTGTGCTGGATATGATTCATCAGATGTCCGGCTGCCTGCCCTTTGAGGTTGTGAGGGAGAGGGAGTTTGCGCCGATCAAAAATAAGACCGGCGTCGATTCCGTGGAGAGCGCCCGGGAGCTGCTCAGGAAAAACGGAGTGGAGCTGTAGCTGGCAGACAGGGCGGAGGAATGCCGGACAAACTTTGAGGATGCATTTAAACGTATAACGAATAAGGGGGTAAAAGTATGAATATTTTAGTGACAGGCGGAGCAGGATTTATCGGCAGCCATACGGTAGTGGAGTTGCTGCAGGCAGGCTATCAGGTATCGGTGCTCGACAATCTGAGCAATTCCAGTGAAAAGTCTCTGCAGCGCGTGGAGGCTATTACGGGCAGGAAGGTTCCCTTTTACAAGGCGGATATATTGGACCGCCAGGCTTTGGAAAAGATCTTTTCCCAGGAGAAGGTAGATGCGGTCATTCACTTTGCGGGTCTGAAGGCGGTGGGGGAATCGGTGCAGAAGCCCTGGGAGTATTATGAAAACAATATTGCGGGCACACTGACTCTGGTGGACGTGATGAGAAAGCACAATGTAAAGAATATTATTTTTTCTTCCAGCGCGACGGTTTACGGCAATCCGGCGGTCATTCCCATTACGGAGGACTGCCCCAAGGGACAGTGCACTAATCCCTACGGCTGGACGAAGTCCATGCTGGAGCAGATCTTGTCGGATATCCAGCATGCCGACCCTGAATGGAACGTGATTTTGCTGCGTTACTTCAATCCCATCGGCGCCCACAAAAGCGGCACCATGGGCGAGAATCCCAACGGTATTCCCAACAATCTGATGCCATACATCACGCAGGTTGCGGTGGGAAAGCTGTCTCAGCTGGGCGTGTTCGGAAACGACTATGATACGCCTGACGGAACCGGCGTGCGCGATTATATTCATGTGGTAGACCTTGCGGCGGGGCATGTGAAGGCTTTGAAAAAGATCGAGGAGAACGCGGGGCTGAAGATCTACAATCTGGGCACGGGCGTGGGCTACAGTGTGCTGGATATCGTGAAGAATTTTGAGGAAGCCACAGGCGTGAAGATTCCCTACGTCATAAAGGAGAGGCGGGCAGGAGATATCGCCGCGTGCTATGCGGACGCATCGCTGGCGAAGAAGGAGCTGGGCTGGGAGGCTGAGAACGGAATCAGGGAAATGTGCGAGGATTCCTGGAGGTGGCAGAAGAATAATCCCAACGGATACGAGGGGTAAGGCTGTGAGAACGATTTACCGGACGCCAGGCAGGTTTTGCCTGGCGTTTCGCTATGCGCATACCCGCATAGGGAAATTTGCTGCCAAAGCATGCGGGCCGCGGGTGGGCAGGGGAAGACGGAGCTTCCCTGCTCGATTGTCTGACAAACAGAAATCATTTACGCAACATACAGATACATGAAGATAAAATGGCAGACGCTGCCGCCCATTACAAACAGGTGGAAAATCTCGTGCGCGCCGAAGGTTTTGTGCTTTGCGCTGAAAACGGGAAGCCTTAAGGCATAAATCACGCCGCCTATGGTATAAATGATTCCGCCTGCCAGCAGCCACAGGAACGCGGCGGCGGGAAGGGTATCCAGAAGCTGCCCGAAGACAAGGAGGCACACCCATCCCATGGCGATATAGATTATGGAGGAAAACCACTTGGGACAGGTGATCCAGCAGGCTTTGATAACCATGCCGACCAGCGCGATGCCCCAGACCAGAGCCAGAAGCCTGTATCCGATATCGCCGCCCAGGACAACCAGGCATACGGGGGTATAGGAGCCGGCAATCAAAACGAAGATCATCATGTGATCCAGCTTTTGGAAAATGCGCAGGCGTTTTCCGGTTAAGTTTACGGAATGATACATTGTGCTTGCGCCATAAAGCATTATCATACTTGCCATAAAAATCGTCAATGCCGTAAGGCTGCGGCCGCCGGATGTGACGCTGGCCTTGACCAGAAGCGGTACTGCGGCGAAAACGGCAAGCATCATGCCGATAAAATGAGTGATGGCACTTCCCGGTTCTCTGATTGTAATCTGCATAGCGGCCTCCATTCTTACACTTTCCTGCAGCAGCGCACGCTTATAGGGCTCTGCCGTGCTACGGCAATATGCGTCCTTGGCGGAGGCAGGAAATGTATCGCACGTATGGTATTTTAAAATACCATACGTGGCTATTGATATTATGCAACATAGTATTAAAAACTATGTACTGATTACAAAAATATTACATCAAAAAAGCTCGGATGTCAATACTGATCTTCTTCAATAATCTGAATTTCCAGGAAATCAAAATCAATCCTTTCTATAAAATTATCCTGCGTAAAGCGTGTCTTGCGGTGGCGTTTGAACTCTGCAATCGTCTTGTCCAGCCATATTGGCTGTCCAAGGTCAAACTGGCGGCACACCTCCTCCAGAGCGCGGAACACCTTGTGGGTACGGGTGTCCTCGCTGCCGTCCGCAACGCAGGTATCCTTCAGCATACGGTTATCCTTAAAGGTTCTTGCCCATAAACGAAACATCTTTTATCCTCTCTGGTTTTATCCGGTAATGGTTTATCCGAAAAAAATCCCTATCTTCCAAATATAAGCGGTGTCAGAAGCCGTATAACCCATTGGCCCTGGTATCATGTTAATGGATTTTGCGGGAAAGCGCAATATTCTTTATAAAATTAACCGCATGCATATTTTCCGCCCCGTCACATATATATGTAAGGTATGGCTTTCTATGAGAAGGTGGAAGTTCTTTCTAATTTTGGAAAAAAAAGGATTAATTTTTTGTGAATATTATACATCTGCATCAATATTTATGTTATACTAACAATGAAATAATTGGCACGAGATACGATAAAGGAGCGGAAATGGAACTACGGTCAGTTAAGGGAGAGGGAATCGACAGCTGGAAGGAAGTAACCCTGATTTATAATGCGGCGCTGAGACAGGTTTCCACGAAGATGGAAATTCTAAATGATGAGTTTCAGCATGTTCATCAATACAACCCAATCGAACATATCAAGGCACGCATCAAAACCCCGGAAAGCATTGTAAAGAAGCTGAAAAGAGGGGGCTATGAGTCAACCATTGACAATATGGTAAAGTACATCAACGACATTGCGGGTATCAGGATTATATGTTCCTTCACATCGGATATCTACAGAATCGCGGATATGATAAGGAAGCAGCGTGACATTGAGGTCATTGCGGTGAAGGATTACATTACCTTTCCCAAGGCAAGCGGCTATAAGAGCTATCATATGATTGTGACGGTGCCGGTATATCTGTCTGACCGGACAGTGGATACAAAGGTGGAAATTCAGATCCGCACGGTGGCGATGGATTTCTGGGCGAGCCTGGAGCATAAGATCCATTATAAGTTTGAAGGCGACGCCCCGGAGTACATAAGAGATGAGCTGATTGAATGCGCAAAAATGGTGTCTGACCTGGACGCAAGGATGCTGTTGCTCAACGATAAGGTATTGTCAAGCGGCAGGGAGCGGTAAAAAGCTCCCTGTTTTAGTTGTCTGCGCAAAAAGCTTTCTATAAAAGAGGAGTACCCGGGCACCTTGCGGCGCCCGGGCTGTTATGAAAAAATCTGGCTTGCTGTGATATTTTAACAAAAATATCTGTAAAAATCTACTCTTATTATAACAATTAAATATGTACAAACTATGAACACAATGTTAAAAGCTGATGAATGTTACAAAAGAACTGTATTGGCGTATTGATTTATATAAATTGTACACAGAAAGACGCAAAAATGTTTTTGGTTGTAAAGTGCAAAAAAAAATGATAGAATATTGAAAGGATTATCATGGAAAGAGTAGCGGCTCACAGCGGGCGATCGGCCCAGGAGGGAAACGGATGGATATGTTTATGGACAGGCTGCCGCAGAAGCTGACGGCGCAGGACATTATCAAGGCTAATACGGCGGCGGATATGGAAGAACTGAAGAATCTGAGGAATCAGATTGCGGCTTATAACGAGTGCCTGGAAAGACTGCAGAGGCTTATCAGGGAGGGAGAAGCGCGGCTGACAGGCGCGCGTCAGATAGATAACGGCGATATCAGGTATCTGATGGAGGAAAGCGTCAATAAGATCAGGGCGCTTCAGCAGGATACGGGCGGCATGGAGAAGCTGCAGAGGCAGCTGACGGAGCAGCTTGACAGTATCGATAAGACCATGGTTGACCAGCTGTGCAACATGGACAAGGCTGTGGCGGACCAGATAGCCGGCATAGATAAGAATATGGAAGGGCGTCTCATGGCGATGGGACGGACTATGGGCGGGCAGTTCGCCGGAGTGGAACAGGCCATGGATAAGCGCATGAGCGCCATGGTCCAGACCGTGAGCGGACAGATTGCCGGCATAGATAAAACCATGGAAAAGAGTCTTACGGCTATGAGTCAGAACGTGGGCGGTCATATCGGCGATTTGAGCAAGACCGTTGACGAGAGGCTTGGCAACATGGATCAGACCATGGAAAAACATCTGGACGAGATTAACCGGAACATGGACGGAAGGCTTGCCGAAATGGGTCGGAGCGTTGACGGAAGACTTGCCGAAATGGGTCAGAGCGTTGACGGAAGACTTGCCGAAATGGATCAGAGCATGGACGGAAGGCTTACCGACATGAACAGAGGAGTGGCGGAGCGCCTGGATGCGTTAAGCCAGTTCCTTGGGGAGCAGGAGAGGGACACCTCCTCCAGGCAGCTGACGGAGGGTCTTGAGGCGGTGAGCGAAACCGTACACAAGGAATGTGTCAAGGTATACCGCAACGTGCAGGCTGTGGTGGTGGAGGAGAGCGGGAAGCAGAGCGCTGCCGCCAACGAGACGGTATCCGCGCTGAACGGCGTGAAGGGAAGACAGGGCGCAATTCTGGGTCTTTCCGCAGCATCGCTTATCATTGCTCTGGCAAGCCTTGCTATGCAGATTCTGGGTTTTCTGAATATTATTTAAAGAAGGATTAGCATTTTAATTTGGTGGTCGCAATGGCAAAAGAGATTTGGAAACCGGGAAACATGCTGTATCCGCTTCCGGTGGTGATGGTGAGCATGGCGGACAGTTCGGGAAGGTATAATATTATTACGATCGGCTGGGCGGGTACTGTCTGTACCAACCCGCCGATGGTGAGTATATCCGTGCGCCCGGAGCGCTATTCTTATCCGATTCTCCGGGATACGGGAGAGTTTGTCATTAACCTTACCACCAGGGAGCTTGCCTTTGCCACGGATTACTGCGGCGTAAAAAGCGGGCGGGACGTGGATAAGTTTAAGAAGCTGGGCTTGACGGCGCTTCCCGCAAGTAAGGTGGCCGCTCCTCTGATCGGAGAGAGCCCGGTCAATATTGAGTGCAGGGTGCGTCAGATCATGCCCCTGGGGTCCCATGATATGTTTCTTGCCGATGTTGCGGCCGTACATGCCGACGAGAAGTATATGGATGAAAAGCGTCGGTTTCATCTGGAGAAGGCCGAACCCATCGTATATTCCCACGGCGCGTATCTGGTCTGCGGAGAACAGCTGGGAACCTTTGGCTACAGTGTGCGGAAAAGCTAGAACTTCCTTTTTCTGTATAAAATTCTAAAATACGGGAATTATTAGGATAATGCTGCGGTGCGGTCCTTGGCTCCGCCGGGGCAAAATAACGGACAGGATTTTGTGCAGCCTGCGCCGGGGGCGCGGGGCTGTGATTTCAACTATAGGACGAACGATGAAAAATAAAAAAAGGTATCATAAAAAACTAAAGTTTACATATATTAATATTACGATGCTCGTACTGTTTGGCTGCCTGCTGTATTTTAAGGGGTATACGCCCTATAAGCAAACGGGGGACAACCTTTTTCATGTCAGGGTCAACGGACAGGAGGTCGGAGTCATCGGGCAGAGCGAACGGGCGGAGGAGCTTCTGATCCAGGCGCGAAGGAACGTAGCCATGGGCAGTGAAGAACTGCTCTTTATGGAGGCGGAACTGGAGCTTACGGGCGAGGCCGCCCTGTGGGGTGAAGCGGATGACGAGGAGTCGGTGCTCCGCAATATGGAGGGTGTGCTGCGCGCGAGTATTCAGCCTTCCATGCACCGTTCTTATACCGTGAAGATCAATGAGAATATATTGAATATGGGCAGCGTGGAGGAGGTTCAGCAGCTTCTGCAGGCGGCCATAGACAAATACGACACAGAGGGTAAGTTTTCCGTGAAGCTGGTCTATGACACCAACAGGGAATTCGGTGTGCTTACTACAAACGTGGTCAACAGGGAGTCCGAGACGGAGGATACAGACAACAGCTATCTCGGTGCGGGAATCCAGAACTTTTTTTCGGAGATTTCCGGTGTGGTGGAAACCGAGGAAGAAAAGGATTTTGACGACTATGAGCTGGGCACCCTTGGAATGGATTTTTCGGAAAAAATCGTAGCCGTGGAGACGTATCTTCCCAAGGAGCAGCTGACGCCCCTGGAGGATGCAATCAACCTGATCGTCATGGAGCAGGAGATGCCAAGCATCTATGAGGTGGTGGCGGGGGACACGCTTACGGCAATTGCCATCAAGGTGAACCTTCCCATGGAGCAGATCGTAGAGATGAATGATATTCTGGAGGATGTCAATACGACCCTGCATATCGGGGACAAGCTGTTGATTACCGTGCCGGAGCCGGAGCTTTCCGTGACAAGGGTGGAAGAAAGGTATTACGAAGAGGTCTATGACGCCGAAATTAAGTATATTGAAAATCCCAAATGGTATACCAGCAGGGTAGAGGTACGCCAGCAGCCCCATGCGGGCTTCCGCAAGGTGGTGGCGAGGGTGACTTACGTCAATGACAAAGAGGTGTCGCGTGAGATCCTGAAGGAAGAAATTGCCATGCAGGCGGTTCCCAAGATCGTGGAGCGGGGGACGCAGGTGCCTCCCACCTATATCAAGCCTCTGAACGGCGGAAAGGTCACGTCGACCTTCGGCAACCGTCCGCGCCCTACCGCGGGCGCATCCACCTATCATCAGGCAATAGACTGGGGAACGCCCACGGGTACGCCGATCTATGCGTCTTCGGGTGGAACCGTGTCGAGAGCCGGCTGGATAGGAAGCTATGGTTACGCGATTTATATTACCCACCCGGACGGCAGGGAGACCAGGTATGCTCATTTGAGCAAGATTCTGGTAAAGCCCGGGCAGAAGGTGAAGCAGGGAGACAAAATCGCGCTCAGCGGCAATACGGGAGTCACTACAGGGCCCCATCTGCATTTTGAAATGATTATAAACGGCAAGAAGGTCGATCCCTTTAAAAACGGTGTGCCGAGATAACGGTGCAGGCGCCTGCGCGCAATGCGGGAATCATGCCATGATTCAACGGCTGCGGCAGGTGTGGTATTTGAACACCTGTTCCATTTACAAAAGCTGGAAACTGTGTTAATATTGCTTTACCCAAACCTTAAAAAGAGGTAGAATAATGGAACAATATGCGATTAAAGGCGGAAATCCGCTGGTGGGGGATGTGGAGATAGGAGGAGCCAAAAATGCGGCACTCCCTATTCTCGCCGCTTCTGCCATGACGGACGAAACCGTATATATAGATAACGTACCCGATGTGCGCGACATCAATGTAATGCTGGAGGCATTGCAGAATATCGGTGTGGCGGTAAAACACTCGGACCGGCATAAGGTGATATTAAACGCCGGAAACATTCACAGCCTAGTGGCTGAAAACGAAGCTATTAAGAAGATCAGGGCGTCCTATTATCTCATGGGAGCGCTTTTGGGGAAATACAAGTCCGCCGAGGTGGCGCTTCCCGGCGGCTGTGACATCGGCTGCCGCGCTATCGACCAGCATATCAAGGGCTTTCGCGCCCTTGGAGCCAGGGTGGTTATCGAGCACGGGCTGATCAAGGCGAAGGCGGAGCGTCTGACGGGCAGCCATATCTATATGGACGTTGTGAGCGTGGGAGCCACCATAAACATTATGATGGCGGCGGCGCTTGCCGACGGGCTGACCATTATTGAGAACTCTGCAAAGGAGCCTCATGTGGTGGATGTGGCAAACTTTTTGAACAGCATGGGGGCGAATATCAAGGGCGCCGGAACGGATGTTATCCGTATCAAGGGCGTAAACAGGCTTCACGGCTCGGAATATACCATTATTCCCGATCAGATAGAGGCGGGTACCTTTATGTTTGCCGCCGCGGTGACCAAGGGTGACGTGACGGTAAAAAATATAATTCCCAAGCACTTGGAGTCCATTACGGCGAAGCTTCTGGAAATTGGCTGCGAGGTGAAGGAGGCGGAGGATTGTATCCGCGTGGTGTCATCAAAGCCCCTTCGGCACACGCATGTGAAGACCCTGCCTTATCCCGGTTTTCCCACGGATATGCAGCCGCAGATCACGGTGGCGCTTGCGCTTTCCACGGGCACCAGCATCGTGACGGAGAGCATATTTGAAAACCGTTTTAAGTATGTGGATGAGCTGACCCGAATGGGCGCAAGCATCAAGGTGGAAGGCAATACGGCGATTATTGACGGGGTGGGCAGATACACGGGAGCCAGCATTTCTGCGCCGGACCTGCGCGCGGGAGCTGCGCTGGTGATTGCGGCGTTGTCGGCGGAGGGCTTTACCCTGGTGGACGATATCAGATATATCGAGCGCGGTTATGAGGATTTTCATTTAAAGCTGCAGAATCTGGGCGCGCATATCGAGCTTGTGGAAACAGAGAAGGATTTTCAGAAGTTTAAGCTGAGAGTGGGCTGAAGCGTAATATAGTTGGGGCAAAGCCGCGGAAAACACGGCTTTGCGGAGGGCGACCGCCCCGGCCTCTGCGGTAATTCCAGCGATTGCCGTTTAAATTTTTAAAAAGACTGTTGACAGCAGGGCACATTCATAGTAATGTGTATGTAGCAACTAAATATTTTCTCTTATTCAGAGTTGGTGGAGATACATAGGATCGATGAAGCCACGGCAACCCCCCGGCGGGAAGGTGCCTCCCTGAGCGAGTAAAGTCGAACAATAAGAGGATTACATATCGAAAGATTTTGGGGTCCGCTTATTTATGAGCGGATTTTTTGTCGTATTAAATCTTTCAACTAAGGAGGTAATGAATATGGAAAAACACTTATTTACATCTGAGTCAGTGACGGAAGGGCATCCCGATAAGGTGTGCGATGCGGTTTCCGACGCGATTCTGGACGCATGCATGGAACAGGACCCCATGAGCCGTGTGGCCTGTGAGACGGCAAGCTGCACAGGCTTTGTGCTTGTGACGGGCGAAATTACTACCAAGGCAAACCTTGACATTGCAGGTATTGTCCGCAAGACCGTCAACGAGATCGGCTATAACAGCTCCCAGGTGGGCTTTGACGGCAATACCTGCGCCGTTATGGTCGCGCTGGATAAGCAGTCCCCCGATATTGCCATGGGTGTGGACAAGGCGCTGGAGGCGAGAGAAACTGGCGCTTCTTTGGAGGCAGGGATGAGCGACGAGCAGCTGGAGGCCATCGGCGCAGGAGACCAGGGCATGATGTTCGGCTATGCCACAAACGAGACTCCGGAGCTGATGCCCTATCCCGTTTCCCTTGCGCATAAGCTCTGCAGGCAGCTGACAAGGGTGCGCAAGGACGGCACGCTTTCCTATCTGCGTCCCGACGGCAAGAGTCAGGTCAGCGTGGAATATGACGAGAACGGCAGGCCGGTGCGTCTGGAAGCGGTGGTGCTTTCCACTCAGCATGATGAGAATGTGACCCAGGAGCAGATACATAAGGATATCAGGAAATATGTGTTTGACCCGGTACTCCCCGGGGAGCTTGTGGACGAAAACACGAAGTTCTTTATCAATCCTACCGGCAGGTTTGTCATCGGCGGGCCTCAGGGCGATGCGGGGCTGACCGGGCGCAAGATCATTGTGGACACCTACGGCGGCTATGCGCGCCACGGCGGCGGCGCTTTCTCCGGCAAGGACTGTACCAAGGTAGACAGAAGCGCGGCATACGCGGCG
>ERZ808051.954-NODE-954-length-23462-cov-36.316271_pt1 | contig 23462 bp, 26 predicted proteins | sample MGYA00380199_ERZ808051 | MGnify/ENA primary metagenome ERZ808051 (study PRJEB31490, sample SAMN06133391) | mouse gut metagenome | isolation source: J11 | host: mice | place: China: Chengdu | collected 2015-05 ...
GCCCTGCCTGTCTGCTGAAAATGGATTGTCGGCGTTATGACTTTATCCTCTTTCAGAATACGGGCAATCTGCGACGGCCCGTAACCGTCCAGACAAAGAGCGAATATCCGCTTGACTACTCCGGCGGCTTCTCCGTCCACAATCCACTGTGTCTTGTTGTCCGGGTCTTTCATATAACCATAGGGCGGGTTCGTGCAGAGGTGTTCTCCTGCTTCTCCTTTTGACTTCATCACAGCGCGGATTTTCTTGCTTGTGTCCTTAGCGTACCATTCGTTAATGATATTCAAAAAAGGGGTAAAGTCGCTGTCCTGCTGGTTCGCGCTGTCTATGCCATTGTTGATAGCGATAAACCGCACTCCTTTTTCCACGAACAGGACTTCGGTATAAAATCCCACTTTCAGATAATCACGTCCAAGCCGTGACATATCCTTGACAATCAGCGTCGCCACTTCTCCGGTTTCAATCCGTTCCAAAAGTTCGCTCCAACTCGGACGGTTGAAGTTCGTTCCAGAATACCCGTCGTCCACGAAAAACGCAGTATTTGAGAAATGATTTTCTTTTGCGTATTTACTTAAAATCGCCTTTTGAGACGAGATTTGTCAAGGGGTTTTTCTGCAAAAATACATCTTTACTCAAACGAATATCTTATTTTTCAATAGACTTTCGCATAAATTTGCGAAAGTCTATTGAATTTTTTGAAAATCGCAGTATAATATGAATTGAAATGTCGATATTGCTCAGAATATCGAAGTCTTACAGAAGGAGGATACAATATGGCACTTTCTTATAATCGAATGTGGAAACTGCTTGTAGATAAAAAGATGAGCAAGGCAGATTTGCGAAAAGCAGCAGATATTGCACCAAATACGATGACTAAACTACGACGAGATGAAGCTGTTAATATCGCCATATTGGGCAGGATATGCCAAGTTCTTGATTGTGACTTTGGAGATATTATGGAATATGTTCCAAAACTAAAAAAAGATGAGGCAAACCATTAAATTTATTTTCAACAGGACACCTTGTTGTCCTGTTCTATCTGTATAATTAAGCTGTAGGCTGAGGAGGTGTGAAATATGAAGCAAGATCGTGTTTTAGAATTGTTCTTTCGTGGGCTTCGTGGCGAGGATATTTCTGTAAAAAACTTGGCTGCTGAATATGGGGTTTCCACCAAAAGCATCAGCCGAGATATAAATGATCTGAAAGCGTTCTTGGCTGATCATAGAGAGCTTGTTGGAAACACGGAGCTGCACTACTCACATAATGAGAAATGCTACCGCCTCTATATGGATGAGTTTCTCACAAATAAAGAGCTGTTTTCGCTCATTGAAGTTTTGATCGGTGCAAGAGCCTTTTCAAAGATGGAATTACTCACGCTTGTTGAAAAGATGAAGCGATTTACAACACCGGATGACCGTCCAAAACTGAATGAGCTTATCCGCAAGGAATTGTACCACTACCCCGAAGTCAAGCATGATTGCGAAAGCGTGCAAGCCATCTTGTGGCAACTCATTAACTGCATCACAGATAAGCGAGAAATTTCCATAGAATATTATCGTTCGGACAGAAAATGGGTTACACACCGGTTGCGTCCTGCCTCGGTAATGTTTAACGATTTTTATTTCTATCTGATCGCATTTAGCACAGAGGACGATTTTGATAAGCCTCTCTACTTCCGTGTTGACAGAATTAAGTACATAACGGAGCATCGCAAAAAATTCACCGATTTGGATGCTCCAGACTTTGACGAGGGTTTGTTGAGACAACGTAGCTTGTTTATGTGGCCAGGAAAGCTCAGAACCATTCGGTTTGAGTTTACCGGCACAGCCATTCAAGCGATCTTGGACAAGCTCCCTACCGCCAGGGTCATTGAAAGAAACGGCAGAACATACACCGTCGAAGCCGATGTGTATGGCGATGGAATTAAGATGTGGCTTTTGAGCCAAGGTCGCCGTATCAAGGTCATCTCCCCCGATGATTTTGTCGAGGAAATGAAAAAAGAAATTGAACTGATGAGAACACAATATCTTTAACATATATTTCTTGTGTCGAAAGGAGACATATTTATGGTTGTCGATTATAAGTCAAGAAAAAACGAGGTGTTATCCTCATACGATACTGTCGAAGAACTAATCACAGAGCTTCGAGATTATGCAGAGAAAATCAATTTACCCGATCCTACCGAACACTTAGGAACTTTGCTTGCAGATATTCGTGGTAAAGCTGAAAAAGTCAAGGCAGATAGATTCAACATTATGATTGCCGGCGAATCTAAAAGCGGCAAATCAACCTTTATAAATGCGTATCTGGGTGTCGAATTGCTCCCGATGGATGTCAAGCAATGTACAAGCTCCATTGTTGAGATTAAGTACGGGGAGGCTTTTTCAGTTAGAGCTACTTATGCAGACGGCAGACAAATAACTATTACCGGTGACGAAGAAGCTCGTGATTTTTTGAAGAAAAACGCTGCGTTAGATGACGATTACAGAGATATTCCCGTTCCCACGATCAACAGCGAGATTCTTATAAAATCCGGATTGCGTGCTCGTGCTAAAGGTGCTCAAATAACTGTCTCCAATGCCGAAGTTGAGGCTATGCTAAAGTCTCCCGAAGTGCAAGGAGCAAATATTCACAATTTGCCGGATTATAATAAGAAAATTAGAGCATATATCGAAGCCAGAAAGAATAGCTGGCAAGATATTGTAACCAAAATCGAAGTCATGTTTCCTTTTGGTGAAGATCTGCGTGGTATAGAGATCATCGACAGCCCCGGTGTTTGTGCTCGTGGTGGTGTTGCGGAGATTACATCTCAGTACATCGAAAATGCGGATGCTATCATCTTCTTAAAGCCTGTTTCCGGACAAGCTCTTGAATCCACACAGTTCAACCAATTTATGAAAAACGCAAGTGTTGAACGAAATAAAAATGCTTTGTTCCTTGTACTTACTCGTGCTACCAATGTGACCGAGGCTGATTTGAGACGCCTGGAAGAAGAAGCTCACAAGCAGTTCTCTAATTTGGATGAAAGAAACATCTTAATCGTCGATAGCAAGGCGGAATTGTATGCAAAAAAGTTCTCCGCTGTTGAGAACATTGTGGATGAACTTCGTAGGCTGAACGAAAATGGAACCCTGGACGATTTTGTTACAAAGGCATACTTTGAAACAAATGGTATGTTTGGTTCTGGTGATACACAGGATTTCATTGATAAGCTAAAAGAAAAATCCCGCTTTAAGCAGGTATATGATGCTTTGAACATCTTTGGCAGAAAAGCTCATTATCTTCTGCTGGCAGCTCTACTCGACTCGATAAACAATCTCTACGCAAAGCTCTGGAACGATATGAACTCCAGAATAGATATGTTCAAGCAGAAAGCAGAAGATCCCACCGAACTTGCTAAGAAAATTGCTGAAGTCAAGCAGGACTTGGACATAATTCAAAACAAAATGAGCCGAGGTGTAGATGGTGTTGTTCGTCGGTTTCGTGGCGATGAAGGAATCATCCGAACTGAGGCGGAGGCGGCGGTAAAGGATTTTTTAGCATCTGTCGGGAAGATAGCCCCCGACTCAAGTGATGCTTTCAACCAACTGGAACGGCTATCTTTGAAAAAAATCGACCAATTTAAGGAATTGACCGAAAGGGTTCAACATCAAGTTGTTGCGGAGTTCGATGAGGCGTTAGTAGCATTAAGCGACAAGAGTTCAATCCCTTTTGAATCTTTGAAACCCGATTTTACGGAGGATACTTTTAAGCAGATCAAAGAAAAAACAAAATCTAAAGCCTATGAAACTCGCTCTTACGAGGATGGTGTCACTTTTAAGAAGACACATACATACTCCGAATATGTCCAAAATAAGCATTTTGATATTATAAAAAAAGACATTCTGCGTCGTTTGGATGAGTTAAAAAATGACTTGATTGCTAACCTTGAAGACTTTGTTGAGAACATCCGGACAAAATATATTGCAGAACTTGCTAATAATGCTCGTGGTAAGAAAAATGAATTGGATGCTATCATGGAAGCTAAAGCAACTGCAGAACAGATAAGAGATATTATCCAGGAACTCTCTGCCAAGGCTGACAGAATTGCTTCGGTTCGTGCAGAGGCTAATAAAATTAAAGGAGGCATTTCAAAATATGTACAGCACAACAATTAAACCCAAAGTGGATGTAATGTTCAATGACCTGAGAAAAAAGGTTTCCGCCATTGTAATTGAATCCTCCACATCTAATGAGGCGATTAACAATGTAACAAAACTGGTTAGTTCCGAGCTTGCAGCACGAAGCAAATCCATTCTGAGTGATATGCTGTTCGACCTCTCTGATAAATTGATGGATACAGAGTTTTTTGCGGATATTGCAAGGCAAAACAGATTTGCTGAAATCAATCTTCGCCAAGAAATTTTAAGTAAATATCAATTTGCACCGAGCACAACTGTAAACTATAGGGAGGCTTCCAGAACCGTTCAAGCATTAAAAGTCGGCGGGGCAACCTTTGTAGTCGGTGGTGCTATAGAAATTGGTGTCGTTTTGATTGCCGGACTTTCGATCTCCAATCTCGTGCCTATTCCCATCAGCATATTGATTGTTGCTTCTATCGGAGCTGCGTTGGCAGACTACTATGCCATCGAGCCTGCAAAAAATAAGAAAGCATTGGCACAGGCATTAGACAATTATCTTGTGGACGCAAAGCAGCAGTTCTTGAACTGGTTTGATGAAGTTGAAAAATACTTCAATGTGCGAGTTGAAGAAATTAAACAGGCAATGTGAGGTGGCAGTTATGAATGAACTTACTGCTAATCAAAAAGCCTTTATAAAAGCGTTTAATGCTGACAGCCAAATCATTGGAGAGCAAACTGAGAAGCTCCTAAAGTTGGTCTATCCTTCATATCTCATTGATAAAACCGACCTTGAACCGCTGCTTGAAAAAGACAGCACACTCAGACTTCAAAGTATGACCTTCTTCCGTATTGGAAGTTGTACCGCAGACAATGTGGATAAGGTTTTTGAGAATGTAAACGAGAGGTTTGAAAAGCTCCTTACTGCTCTGTATTCCATAAACATCCCTATTGCCTATGGAATTGTGAGCCGTGACGGAGTGACTAATCTCGTGCTTGGTGTGTATTCCAGTAGCGATGTAGAGAGTGTTAAAACCATTACCCAGGGTATGCTTTCTGGAGTAGACATGAAGGAAATCATTCCGAACTTTTCTTCCGGTACAAACGCTAACATCAATCATGGTATTTTAGCCGGTGTTCCTTCTCTATATGTAAAAGAGCAGAAGCAGACCTTCAGCTTGGCATCCATTATGCGGAGCTTAAACGGCCAAGACTATACTCTCCTATTTATTGCGAAACCCGTGAGCCAAGATATTATCTCTCAAAATCTTTCAGATTTGATAAATGTACGAGACCAAGCGTTTGCGGTTAGCAAACGCAATGTTGCTCGTACCAAAAGCTATTCAGAAAACACAACCGACGCTACGACCGAAAACGATACTAAAAATAGTGTCGCTGGACCAATCGGAGGAGGAGCCGGTGCAGGTGTAGGTGCCGTAGCCGGCGCTGTAATTGGATCATTCGTCCCTGTTATCGGTACTGCCATAGGTGCTGCAGTTGGTGGTGCAGTTGGCGGTGGTTTGGGAACTATCATCGGCAATATTGTTGGTAAAGGTAAATCTCATTCTGAAGGAGTGAGTAAATCCGTTTCTAAGGCAATAACGGATGGCGAAACTATTTCCGGTGATATTCAGAACGGGTTTGCTCTTGAATTGATGAATTATGCCGACAATGCTATTGAAAGATTGAAGGGCGGACAAAACAACGGCATCTGGCAAACTGCTATTGCCTACTCTGCAGATAGTGGGATTTCCAGAAATATAATACGAGCTTGTTTAAGTGGTGAGCTTTCAAAGCTCGATGCAGAAAAGTTACCTATGTTGGCGTTTGAGCCTAAGAAGTCCTCTGAGGCTTTGGCTATACCGAATTTTCTTGAAAGTGATTGCCAAAACCCCCTCTGCTCTTATATCAACTCTGCTGAATTGGGTTTACTATGCACTGTCCCTACAGAAAGTGTCCCCGATTTTGAACTTCGCCTTGAAAAGAAGTTCCCCTTGGTTGCAAGCAGAGCTGAAGTAAATAAAATTCAAATCGGAAATGTTGTAGACGGCAAACGCCCTATGGAGAATATGCCGTTTGGTTTGAGTGAGCGTGACTTGAACAAACATACTTTCGTTTGCGGCATTACTGGTAGTGGCAAAACCACAACAGTAAAGAAAATACTTATTGAGGCAAAAAAACCTTTCCTTGTGATTGAATCCGCAAAGAAGGAATATCGGAATATTGCCCTGGATACAACGGTGTACACTCCTGGGAAGCCGGAGATCAACGCACCGCAAATCAATCCATTTTACATTATGCCGGGTGTAAGTCCCCAGGTTCACATTGATTACCTAAAAGACTTGTTTAACGCCTCTTTCTCCTTCTATGGCCCTATGCCGTATATTTTGGAGAAGTGCCTGCACTCCGTTTACAAGAATAAAGGATGGGATTTAACGCTCGGATACCATCCTCTGCTTGCAAACACAAATAGCCCTACTGACTTTTTCAGTATCGAGCATACAAAATCTCAGTATTCCAACCTGTCTCACAAGTTCCTGTTCCCCACAATGCAAGAACTTAAAGATGAAATTGCACGATACATTGAGGAAGAACTAAAGTATGACGGTGAGGTTGCAGGAAATGTAAAAACAGCTATGAAGGTGCGGTTGGAGAACCTGTGCGTCGGGACAAAGGGATATACATTCAACACAAATGAGTTTTTCGATTTCGCTAAGATGTTTGATAAGAATGTTGTGTTTGAGTTAGAGGGGCTTGCAGACGACTCCGATAAAGCCTTTAGTGTCGGTTTGTTGGTCATCTTCATAAACGAGTATCGGCAAGTTCTGAAGGAAATCAGCGGAAATCAAAAAACCGAATTGCAACATCTTCTCGTCATTGAAGAAGCTCACCGTTTGCTTAAAAATGTCGAAACCGAACGGTCAACCGAAACTGAGGGAAATCCTAAAGGAAAAGCAGTTGAGCACTTCACAAATATGATTGCCGAAATGCGATCTTATGGTCAAGGTGTTATTGTTGCTGAACAGATACCGACTAAGCTTGCTCCCGATGTTATAAAGAACTCGTCAACAAAGATCGTGCAACGCATTGTTTCTGCTGACGACCAACAGACTATTGCTAACACGATTGGCATTACCGGTGATGATGCAATTCAGCTTGGCTCCTTAGAAACGGGGTTTGCATACTGCCATAAGGAAGGAATGGTTCTTCCTACGCCGGTGAAGATTTTGGATTATTACACCACTGAGGCAGGCGAGCAAAGTCTCGATGTGTTTGTCTCCGACGAGGAGCTTTATAATCACAACGCCGACAGATTTGATGGCATCAATCTAAGCGTTGTTCGCAGCTTCTTTGGCGGCAATACTCGTATCAAACAAAAGATTATTGGATTCTTGAATACGCTTATGTCCGAAAATGAGGATTATTGTGTAATGGCTTGTAATAGTCTTATGGCTTTTGTCGAAAATGAGATTAAGCGAAACGATATTCGCCTTACCTTAATCAACGATTCAGCACACTTAAATGCTGATTTTTTGACAGAAGCAATCCTTACTATGATGGTCAGAGGTGTGTATTGTTCAAGAGTTCTTCCGAACGATGAGTTTGTTGATCTGTTGGAAAAGGCTCTCTACTCTCCTTCTCTTGAAAAAATCAAACAGATCAAGGAAACAATGCAGAGCTTATACACAAGAGACTTGGCAAAATATGCTAAATCAAATGTTGCAGCTCTTGTAAAGCGTTCAATGAAGAACAACACAGACATTCCCGGCACGGTGCGTGAATACTATATTGTCGTTTCTGACAATACCGTTGGTGAAATAGAAAAAATGTTGAAAGGAGGTCAGTTTGCTTAATGACGGGTGTAGAATCTCTTTTACAAAAACAATTTGAAAAAACCAACTTGCCAAATACGGCAGATGAATTACCCGAAATAAAAGAGTTGCCAGATGATATAGAGACTGGTGAAAAGCCACTCGTTGAACCACCGGATATTTCCTTTATCGAACGCACTTCACGCTCTGCTCTTATGGAACAATGCTCTCTTAGAGCAACTGAACAGACAAAAGCAGAGAGTGGAAAGCGATCTGAAACAACTGAAACTAAAACAGAGGGCTTAACAGAGGAAGAAAAGGCAAAGATCAAAGAAGAAACCGGTTGGTCTGACGAGATAATTGAAAACATCAAAAACATGAAGCAATACGAAATCTTGAAGAACGCTGGTCTAATCGAAGTGGAAATCAATGGTCGCAAATGCTTAATTAAGGAAAACATCGACCTCGATTATACTGACAAAGACGGCGTATCAAATAGAGATAGAATTGCTCGTGGATTAGCACCGTTAGATAGTAAAACGGGTAAACCACTTGAATTACATCATCTTGGTCAAAAGGCTGACTCTCCTCTCGTAGAGCTAACCGAGGAAGAACATAGAACAGGTGAATACGAAGACGGAAAGAAAAACCAAAGTCTTTGGCATGACAACACAGTAGAAACCGAAGTTCATGGCGAAGGCAATAATTGGGATCAAGAACGAAAGGCTCATTGGAAAGCACGAGCTGAACAAAGTAAGGGGTGAAATGAATGTCTAAGATAGTTGAATTGATAAACTCTCTGCCGGATATGTTGCCATTGAAACCGGCTACAGAAGTGCAAATTACTGATGCAGAACTTCAGCTTAGAGTTAGATTTGCTGACGAATACAAGGAATACTTGGCAGCTTTCGGAGCAATCATGGCAGACGGCATTGAGCTAACAGGTATCGCAAAATCCGAGCATCGCAATGTGGTATCTCTTACAAAAAAAGAGCGAGAACTTAATCCTAAAGTTCCTAATACCATGTATGTAATTGAAAACACTTGCGTAGATGGAATTATGATATGGCAGGACACCGAAGGTGTTGTATATCAAACAACGCCTACTTCGGCACCCAAAAAGATTGCATCATCTTTGAGAGAGTATATTTTAAATCGAACAAGTGAATAGTATAATATTGCTTTTGTTTGTGCGGGAGTGCAATTCGTAATGAACTGTACTCCCGCTGATTTTATCTCTCCCAATCCTTGTACTTGGGCTTTTTCTGCTGTTGCGATTTCTGCTCTTTCTGAATTGTCCGCAGCTTCTCACGAACAGAGCGTTCTTCCGCTGCTTCGCTCAGCAGATTAGCGACACTCCGTTTGCTGTCATACATACGGAGCATATCATATTTATCGCCATAGGCATTCTGGATGCGCCGTGTGGCATTTCGCTCGTGATCGGGACGAATTTCCTGTCTTGCTTCGTAAAGCTCAACGGAATCAAATTCTACCGTCTGCTCTTGCAGCTCGGCATACTGCTTTAGAGCATTGTCAAGCTCGGCAGCATACTTGGCTTCGCTGGCTTCCAATTTTTTCAGCCCGTCCTCCAAAGTGCGGATTTCTTTGCGGAACATATCCGCAGTAGAATCTTCGGGGTATTGGAGCTGTCGGAGCAGCATCGCCTTTTCTGTCCGAAGTTCCTCCAAATCTTCCGTCAACTCGGCAATCCGTTTGGCAAGATCACGGTGCTTCAGAATCTGGATAACCGGCGTTGCCTTTTTCTCGTCCAATGCCGCTTTGCGCTCTTTGCTTTTCTTTGAAATTTTGTTCGCAAGAGCGGTATATTGCGCCATATGCTCACGATACATTTTCAAGGATTTGTCGATTGCCTGCTTGCCGCCTCCGATGTGCAGAAGCTGATATTTGAAAATCATCATGTTGCTTCGCAGCCGTTCCATAGCTTCTGCAATAGCGGGGACGGTATTTTTAACCGCCTGCATCAGCATCTTAACCGTCGTTTTCAATTCACGCAATAGGGCGTTGTCTGCCTTGATCTGACGGTTGAGTTCGCACCTATCGGAGATAATCCCTTTCTGCTCCAAAGCACGGGCAATGACACCCTCGTGAACGGTAGGCTGTTCGTCCAGACCTCGCTCGGCGTGGCTGCGGTGGTCGATGTAAGCATCGTGACCGTACTGCTCCAAATAGCGGTTGGTCACATCTGCCCACGCCTTGCGCCACTCCACAAGCTGTTCCTCGCAGTTCCAACGCTCGGAGACGGGATTTTGTCTGCCGAACTTGGTGCTTTTGGGATATTTGTTGACACGCTCATAGCCTTGTGCTTCGGCGGCAGAGGGTGTCATATACACCTTTTTCTTGCCGACCTTGTACTGATATTGCTTCTCCCATCCGTCAGCTTGTGCAATCTTGAACTCGGCGGCAGTAAAGCCCCGTTCCTCGCCGTCTTTGATGCAGAGGTATTCTTTCTCGGTCTTGTATTGCCATTTGCCGTTTTCGTCCAATGGGCGCACTGTCAGTATAATGTGGGCGTGGGGATTGTGCCCGGGCGGATACGGATCGTGAATTGCCACATCCGCACACATTCCGTCTGCGACAAACTGCTCGTTGATAAAATCGGATAGAAGCTGTTGCCATTGTTCTTTGTTCAGCTCGACAGGCAGAGCCGGAACGAACTCTCGGGCAAGGCGGCTATCCTTTGTCTTTTCGTTTTCCTCGACGGCGTTCCAAAGCACGCCTCGGTCTTGCCACTCGGTAGGGGCATATTCAGGCAGAAACACCTCTTGCCATACAAGCCCTTTCTTTCGGGTATAGTCGTGGCGCACTCCGTCGTAGTCATTCAGAATGTTGGTGCAGCTCAGATAAGCAGATGCCGCCACAGCGGAGCGTCCGTTTCCTCGGCTCACGATCTTTGCTTCCAAATGGTAGATTGCCATTCGTTCTCACCGTCCTTTCGCCCTCGGTTTTTGTTTCTTTTTCGCAAAAAGAAAATGGGCGGCGTAGAGCCGTCCATATCTGCGATAAAACTGTCGGTGACAGATTTTCGCAGGCAGTTGTCGCAAGTTGGGGTACTGCTTGTACCCCAACACACAATCACATCGACGGTTGTGTTTGCGATAACTGCGTGGACGATGACAGCATCGACCCAGAGCTGTGGCATTGTCCATAGGCTTCCGCAGAAGCCGCATCCCCCTCGGAGAGCGCACGGTTTCCGCAGGAAATACCACCGCCCCTTCGGGGTGGTGAGTAAGTGCGCCCTTCGGGATAAAAGAAACGGGACGCTCGGTTGCCCGAACGCCCCCCGTCTCAAGTTTATCGTCTGAGTCTGCATAGAAAGTCCTCCAATTCGTCAAGGTTTAAGGAAACAACGCTCGGAAAGACCTTTTCCAAAATCGCTCCCTCCTGGATCAACCGTCGTGTCCTTGCTTTTCGCTCTTTTTTGCGATCACGCATCTCGGCTTCCTCCAATCTGTGCTTGGCTTGCAGTAATTTCTTCTCATCTGTGGTCATAGAAAATCCTCCTGTGGTAGTAAAAATTAGGTTATTTGGTAGCATACAGATACTAAATATCCGTCCGTTTGGTATCACGCTTTTTCTGTAAATCTTCGTAGTAGCAAAAATGCCCCCGTTTGGTATTACTGTAATACCAAACGAGGGCAAAAGTAGTATCAGAAGCTGTCAGCGAAATCCAATGCCGCCGAAATATTCTCGTCATCCTCAACAGATGGAGCTTCAACGGCGGCAGACGGCGTGAATGGGAGCATACCGACGGGCGCAAACCGCAAGCCCTGTTCAATGGCTTCCGTTATCCGTTTGAGAAAAGCATCCTCTTTTTCACGGTTTTCCAGATAGGGGTCAGAAGCAAGCCGTGCCTGTCGTTCAAAGTGGTCATTGATAGCGGTAACAATCGCCTTGCTGTAAGAACGATACTGCTTTTTGTCCATCTTCTGCAAATGCTCGTAGGCCCGTCGGTCATCCTCATCCGCAAGGTTTAAGCGCAGAGTGGTTGTGTAGATCTGCTTCATACGATGCCGCCTTTTCTGCTCTGCTTCTGCTCGGCAAGCAGCTCATACCCCTTTGCGGTAGCGCAAATATCGTCATTGATAATTACACGGTCTTTATCGTAGCTGCCGAAGTTTTTGAGAATACAGCTCCCGCCGCCTACCACATACAGGCGCATCAGTTCGGGATCGTACTCATGCTCACGCAGTCTGCGGAAGATGCCCTCTGCATACTCGGTTGCGGTATCACGAATGGCAGTCAGATAACGCTGGCTGATGTCTGCCGTGCCGTGACGGATCACACGTTCAAGGACGGTTTCATCCACCGACACACCAAACTGCTTCATCAGATTTTCACGCACGGCAAGCATACACTGATTGGTGCCGTACTTCTCGGTAAAGCACTTTTTCGCAAGAGGGCGGCACTCATTGATATACATGACGTTCATCGTGCCGTTGCCAATATCGCAGAGCATATTGATACCCTTGAACTCACGGAGCTTGTCAGCAACTGCAGAAAAGCCCTGCGGGAAAATATCTGCACCGACAAAATCAACATGATAGTCAACGCCCTTGAAAGTGAAGTCGGCGATGTCGTTCTGCAGGAGATACGCTTTGAAGCTGTCCTTCTGTTCGCTCACCCAGGTCAAAGGAAGTCCTGCGGCAAGATGAACACAGGCAGAGGTCAGCTTGCGGATGTTCAGTTCACGGGCAACGGCAGCAAGGGTGAGAATATAATAATCGCTGTCGGTCATTTTGTCGGAGATAAATTCCTTGTGTTCCTCTCCGATGAGATAATATCTGCCCTCATAGATGAGTAGATTGCTTTTGAAGGTCGGCTCCTTGTCGTAGGCGGCAACGCCCGTCTTGAAGCAGCAGTGGGCAGTCTTAATGTTGCCGTAGCCGTGGTCGATACCGATGATGATGGGATTGGTGTTGTAGTTGTTCGTAAAATTCATAGTGTTTCCTTTCTGCCGCTTTGCGGCGATACAAAAAATTTGATAGTTTTGGTGTTGGGCAAAATGTCCACCTGAAAATGAAAGAAGCGGATCGACATACATCAATCCGCTTCAAATATCATTATGCTGTTTTTTGTTCGTTCTCAGGCGGTGCCTGTTCGTGCTTTGCTTCCCGCAGTGCTTTCTTCCGTTCGCCCTGCCGCTTGATCTGTGCCGCATACCGGCAATCATCAGAGCAGTATTTAACGCTGTTTCGTGTCGTAGTAAAAATCTTGCCACAGTGCTCGCAGGTGATCTCACGGCTTCGTTCCTTTGCCGCTTCCTGCCGGTAATACTTTGCTCGGCAATTCGCATTGCAGAACAGCTTTGCCGTTGACCTTGCTTCAAAGGTTTTGCCGCAGCACTTGCAGGTCTGCGTGATGGGAACGCCTACGGTGCGTTCGCCGGATTTCAGCTTTTGGTAGTGTTCACGGCTACGGGCACGTTCTTTCTTCAAAAACTCCTGCCGCTTGATTTCTTCCTCGGTCAGCTCCGATGCTGGAAACTCAAAATGCCCGATGAACTTCAAATAAATTTCAACCTCCTGCACTCTGTCACCGTCTACCTTTTCGGGAGCGTGGACAATGATTTTATCGATAAACTCGTTAATCATTGGTGTGGTCATCTCGGAAAAGTCGGTGTATTTCCTCGCAAGCTCCATAAACTGCTCCACACGAGCGGTATCTTCCTCAAAAGAGGATACCCGCTGTTCGGCTTCTTCCACGGATGCCTGCAAGTTTTTCTGCTCGGCTTCATATTCGGCAAGAAGGGTATCAAAGCGTTCATCGGTAATGCGTCCGATGGCAAAGGATTCATAGAGTTTTTTGATGATATTGTCAAGCTCAGCAATACGTTTCTTATCCTTGTTTAGCTTGCGCTTGGTTTCCTTTGCAGCTTCTTTTTGCTTGATCTGCGAAGCGGAGCGTACCTTTTCCATAAACTCGTCTTGATTGGAAATGGCATAGGTGCTGACGGTGCGGATGGTGTTCAAAATCAGTTCTCGGAGTGCTTTTGTGGAAATATGATGATTGCGGCAGGCGGCAGAGCGTTTCTGCCCCGCCAGTTTATAGGTGGAACACTCATACGCATCGGAGGGGTAAGGCTTGGTGTCGGAACCTCTTGTGCGCTGATTATACATCTTCGCTCCGCAGTCGGCACAGAACAGAAGTCCCGTCAAGGGATTGGCCTCGCCAAGTGTATCGTGGCGTCTCGGTGTCTTTCGGAGCTTCTGTGCAAGCTCCCACGTTTCCTTATCTACGACGGCTTCGTGGGTGTTCTCAAAGATCAGCCAGTCCTCTTTGGGATTCATCACCGGGGTTTTGTCCTTGTAAGACTGCTTGTGGGAGCGGAAGTTCACCGTATGCCCCATATATTCCGGCTTTGCAAGGATGTTCCCGACGATATAGCCACTCCAGTTGTAAGGATTGGGAAATTCCTCTTTGCTTTTCCAAACGCCCCGGCCTTGCCTTGCAGCATAGACCGCAGGGGTTTCGATCTTGTCATCAAATAGGATGCGGGCAATGTCATACGGGCCTTTGCCCTCGATGGTCAACCGGAAGATGCGGCGGACAACCTCTGCCGCTTCCCCATCAATCAGCCAGTGATACTTGTCCTCCGGATTTTTCTTGTAGCCGTAGATGGCGCAGTTGGTGGTGGGCTTGCCCGATTCGCCCTTGACACGAATGGCGGTGCGTTGTTTGCGGCTTAAATCTCGCAAGTACCATTCGTTCATAATATTCAAAAAAGGAGCAAATTCGTTGCTGTTCTGATCGTCGCTGTCCACGCTGTTGGCAATCGCCACAAAGTGTACATTGTGCTGACGAAAGAACACCTCCGTGTAAAAGCCTGTTTGCAGATAGTCACGACCCGCCCTGCTCATGTCCTTGACTATAACATGGGCAACCTTGCCTGCTTCAATATCTGCAATGAGCTGTTTCCACGCAGGACGCTCAAAATTTCCTCCGCTCCAGCCGTCGTCCGTATAGTGACGGCAGTTCGTATAACCTCTCTGCTGGGCATAGCTTTCGAGGTATTTTTTCTGATGGACAATGCTGTTGCTATCGCCAACCTGATCATCGTCACGGGAAAGTCTCTCGTACAATGCCGTAATTTTATTGGGATCCTGTCCCACAGTCTGTTTCACGCTCATGATGCGCTCCTTTCAGACTGTCGACTCATTTGTGGTGCGTCCATTATATCATGCTTTTCGCAGCTTGTGTGAACTTCATTGCGAATAATCCGTAAAATTTTATCCTCCATCGTTTCCGTACCGCTTTCGTTAAACACGACCTTGACTTTATAGGTTGTGCCACCGATGCGGTGGGTGGTATAAGCAAAGTTCTTGCTTTCGTTTTTTACCATAGGCAAATCTCCTCCATAGATTGAATAATTCATAAATTTCGAGTATACTATTGATAGTTCCGATTCCCTGTAACCATTTGTGCGGTTAAAACAGGACAAGAGGGATAAACCCCTTACCCATGCAGAAATGCCCTCGGAAAGCCTTGCGGTACAAGGCTTTCCGAGGGCAAAACGATTACATTGTGGTTTGTTTTTGCTTTTCACGGTGCTTACGCACTCTGGCTGCGGTCTGCTGGCGGCGTGCTTCGGTGGCACAGCGTTTCGAGCAGTACACCCGTTTCCCGTCAATGAGGAATGGCTTGCCGCACAGCTTGCAGTTGACCGTTGGTGCGTGATTGAATACAGCGTCCAGCTTCGGTGCTTCGGGCAGTACAGATTCCCGAAAATATCTGCACAGGGCACTGTTGGTATAGCAGATACCAAGCATATAGCAGTTGCAGTCCAGCGGCAGGCAGCCGTATTCCTTGTCGTAGTTGGCACGCTTGGAGACAACTAACTTTTTGATCTGTCTTTTCTCCTTTCCTGTCAGCTCACGATAGGTTTTGCTCATAGGCAGTTTCCTCCTTTCTTTAGTATTGGAAGTAATATAATAAAGGACAGAATGTATTACTTCCTCACTAATAGGAGAAATACTGGGTGTTTAGCGGAACTGTTTTTCGAATAATCAAAGAAAATTTGAAAAATATTTTTGAAGGGGGTTCCTGCGGTGTACGACGAACCCAAGCGATACGAAAATGACAATCTTTATGATGAAGCTACTGATTATTATGATGAATACGACACGGACGCTCCCGATTACATAGACGAAGATGAAGAAGATGAAAATGCCCTTTGGGATGACGAGGAAGATATCACCGATGAAGCCGATCCCGATGAATCTCCCCGAAAGAAGCGAAGAGAACAAGTAACATTTTCCAGTATTGAGGATGAAGAAGCCGAAGAACAGGAGCAGGCACAACGCAGGCTTGCCAAGGAACAGCGGCTCATTGACGAACTGGAAGCCGATGCAGAGGAACATCCCATAGAGGATGACGGGGACGATACCGGAGATGATCAGCCCGAACGAAAACTCTTAAAGCGTGAGCTTCGGGTGCAGGCTCTGAAACGGTTGGAGGATTCTGCCCGAACGCTCAAAGATTACGAAAACCTTGTGGCGTGGTATGATCGGCTCGATGCCAACCGTCAGCGCAAGGAGCGCTATCACGAGCTATATCGAAGTGGTGACGATATTCCCCTTGACCATGGAGCAGCCGAAGACGGGCTGTACTTTCCCGACACTCTCAACGATGTGTTGTCCAAGCTGGAACGCAAAGGTGATTTCGTAGATTCCATTTTCTACTGTCCTTACGACATCCACGAGCTTGTGATGGATGGGGATATATCCAATATCCTGCGGGAATTGAGCGAAGATAGCAAATTCCTTATGTTCCTGTGGGCACTGCGGCAGTATAGTTCTGTCAGAATGGCCACTATTCGTGGGCAGTCTGACCGTAACATCCGCAAAGTGCGAAACACGATGCTCAAAAAGATACGAAAAAAGCTGCTCGCCGCACTTACCGAAAAAGTGCAGATACAGCAGCCCTTGACCTTGCTCGAAAAAGAATTTCTGAGCGAAAATGGCGTGGATATTGAAAACAGAAGCAATGCGTAATATAATAATAGACAATATCGGTTACAATACATAGTGGAGGGCAAGAATATGGCTAATATCAATACGGATGAAGCAATGCGTGAATTGACAATGATGCTGATATACCTTTCCCGATTTGCACAGGGAGAGAAATTTGACGAAGCAACTGATTTTTATGCTTGGAAAGGATATGACTTCGATATTCTGAATGAACTGGATGATGCAGATTACATCAGACAGGGCAACCATCCATCCCGTTCCAAATCCGTTTACATTACCGAAAGCGGTATGGAACAGGCTCAAAAGCTCTTAGTCAAATATGGGATTGAAGATTGGAAGCGCAGGTGAAAATATGAAGAATTTATTTGAACGCACCAGTTGCCATTGGGTGCGATATAGTGAATATGAATGGAAAACGGCGGAAAATGGCATTCTGTACCTTACGCCGACAAAAACGGCGCAGCCCAGCATTTATGATCCGCTGAGTGAATATCAGCGGCTGATTCTGGACGCCATTGACATTGGCCGCATGGAATCGCAGAAGAAAACACCGAAAGAGATACAAAAGGCAATTCAGATATTTGCAGTCAAGTACGGCTTGCTTGGCCTTATGACGGCACTGCCTACCACACCAAGCTTTATGGATTATGAGGCCGTATATCTGCCGAAAAATCATTTTATCAAAGAAGAATCCATGGACACAATGGACTATCTTGATTTGTTCTTTCCTTTTGTTAAGCCGGATGTGGTCAAGCGTGAAGTGGAATCCATGTGGAACATACAGAATGACCATGCGATGATGGCACTTGCCATGACTATGACGGATAAGCCGATGGCGGTCAATATGAGTTTCCAGAGAGAATACGCTGAGCCTTATGAGTGGATAAAGCAGCAGTTCATTGATATTGCCTTTACCTATCTGACCTCTGTGCTGTTCTACGAGGATTACGACACGATGACCCCCGAACAGCGGCTTTTGATGCAGCAGGGCATGGAAGCCTTCGGCGGCAATGTGCCGACCTACCGCATTGCTTTACTGGATAAGCCGACGATTGTGTGGGATTTTCACTCCCTTATGCTTGGGATACAAATGATGTTCAGCTTTATGCTGACCGACACGGAAAAACCCATCCGCATCTGTAAGCATTGTTTGCAGACCTTTGTGGCAAGCAGACCGAGTGCGGTATTTTGCAGCCCTCAGTGTAAGAATAAGTATAATGTTTATAAGAGCAGAACGAAGGAAAAGAAAGAATGATGGGAAAGGAAACGAGGTATTAACGATATGAAATTATCTGATTTTATGGGCGAAGCTACGGAATATGATAAGAAAGAAATGCTCGAAGAACGTAAGCCCAAAAGTTGGTTAAAAAGCGTAAGCGCATTTGCCAACGGAATCGGCGGTGCATTGTTTTTCGGTGTGTCCAACGATGAAGTTCTCGTCGGGTTAGATGATGCAAAGGGTGTATCTGAGAAGATTAGCGAAGCTATCAAAACCAAAATGGATCCTGCCCCACAAGTGATTTTGGAAATCCACGCAGAGGACGGCAAAGCGTTCGTTGTATTGCGAGTTCTGTCCGGGCAGGAAACGCCTTATTACTACACGGGCGATGGTAATAGAATAGCCTATGTTCGCATCGGCAATGAGAGTGTCCCTGCAAGTGCGGTAGATTTGAAGCGGCTTGTTTTGCGTGGAAGCAATACGTCTTTTGACAGCCTCTCTACCCGTTATTCATTTGAATCGCTTGCCTTTACGAAACTGCGCTCCGTTTATCGTATGAGAACGGGTACAGAGTTGACGGATTCCGATTTTGTTTCTTTTGAGCTTGTTGATGAAAACAATATGCTGACCAATGCAGGCGTGTTGTTGGCGGACGAGTCTCCGATGCGGCACTCTCGCCTGTTCTGCACCCGTTGGTACGGCTTGGACAAAGCCTCTGGCATTATGGAAGCACTTGATGATAAGGAATACAGCGGCTCATTGGTATCTCTGTTGCAGAATGGCACCGAGTTCGTTAAGAACAATACCAAAAAACGGTGGAAAAAGACCGGCAATGGACGGGTGGAGATGCCCGAATACCCCGAACAGGCAGTACATGAGGTCATTGTCAATGCGCTGATTCATCGTGACTATATGGAGATCGGCAGCGAGGTACACATTGATATTTTCGATGACCGAATGGAAGTATATTCCCCCGGTGGAATGTTTGACGGCTCTATCGTACAAGAGCTTGATACGGACAATGTTGCATCCAAACGTCGCAACCCTGTGATTGCTGATATTTTCAGCCGTATGCACTTTATGGAGCGTCGTGGCAGCGGTTTCAAGAAGATCAAGGCAGATTATCGCCATGCGGTCAATTACCGTCCCGAAGTCGAGCCGATGTTCAGATCGACACCCACATCATTTTTTGCTACGCTCTACAATCTGAATTACAATGTTCCAATTGAAAAGGTGTTAATTGACCCGGAAAAAGTTGCAGTTGACGGAGAAAATGTGTTAATTGCTTCTGAAAACCTTTTAATTGAAGCTGCGATTGACAACAGTTTGAACGCAAACAAGAACACTAAGGAAAACGCAAAAAAACTGTTTGCCCACATGAGCTTCGATGGAGTATTTGGACGTAATGATATAATGGACATCGTGAACATCTCTATTACTGCTGCCGGTAATCTCATAAATAAACTGAAAGAAGCAGGACTGATTGAACCGATCATCGGGCAAGGTAAAGGCAAGTATAAATTTACAAAACCAAAGAAATAAGCGTGACCCTGTAAAACGGAACTGCCTATTAGTGACCAGAATAGTTTAGGGCAGACAGCGGATAAGCGGCTATTGGGCATTATCAGTCATCTCCAAGGTGACTGTAGAGGTGACTGTTCGCTCCATTAAAAAGCTAATGCCCGTTATCAGCCAACATAGCCGATAACGGGCATTTGTTTAAGCATATACAAGTTCAGTCAAGACGATTTCCTCCGCACGGTTGCGGATGTTGTTTTTACGGCGTACCCATTCCATTTGGTCAGCCGTTTTGAGTGCCTCGGTCACGCCCTCCTGCTCCGACATAGCGGATACGATGATTTCCATACGCTCATAACAGGTTTGGTCGATTTCGGCTAAGTGCTTGAACAGCGTTCCCTCTACCACATAGTTGGTGTAGAGGATTTTTCGATGCTCTTTCAGATAGCTGCGGCGCATACGTCCGTATTTGCCTATCTGATAATCGCCGCCATCCGGCAAAACAAGGTTTGGGATAAAATAATCACCCACTTGACGGTATGTGCCGCCCATTTCTTCAAAGATAGATTTCATAAAATATCAGCTCCTTTTTGTGTTGATTTTTAGCGGTTATAAGGCTTTTTCTGCTCCTTTCCTATAACTGCTTTTCAATTTACCACAAATGAGCCGCAGTCATATGTATTCGGGTGGAGAAACCACCCTTTACATATTAACTCTTGATTAACAATGCTGTTGCTGTCGCCCTGCAATTCGTCGTCGCGCGATAAGCGGCAATAGAGGGCGGTAATTTTGCCAGACTGCCTTAACATAGTTTCTGCTCCTTTCATCGGCGGGCAGTCTGCCAATACAGGATTGCTTACCCCTATTTTATCGGCTCCGGCATTTTTAATCAACATCTTTTTTGCCCTGTTCCTGCTCCATAAGGCGTAAAACCTTGTGAGGCAGGCTCCTTTCTCCGTCATAGCTGCCCGTAAAGCGGTAGAGCGTCCTGCCGGATTTTATCGTTACTTCATGCGTCGGCAATTCTTGAAACAGCGGATTTTCCACCACGATATGTCCGTCCTTGATTTTTCGTTTTCGTTCCATTCCTTTCACGTCCTTTCCAAAGATAAAACTGAATAGCAAGCACAGAGAACGGATAGCCATTCTCGTAAAATGTCCGACTGCCGCCGGAGCATTTTGCTTGTTGGGAAGTGTCCCAAACCCTCATTTTGTCAATCCCTTGAATTGCAGAAGTAGCCGCCGTTCCAACCGCCAGACTTCTTCCATAACACGCTTAATCTCGTCTATGTCGTCGGCGTAAATCCGTCCTGTTTCGTTGATACGCTTAGCAATCTGATTGACGTTCGCGCCGATTTTTTGAAGCTGTGCCGTATGTCCTTTGACTTCTTGTAAATCAAGCGTGATGATATACCCGTCAATGAGTATTTTTCGAGCATAAGCGGAGAGATTGAGCGTTGGTATTTGCCGCATTTTTTCCTCAATTAACGCCCGTTCTTCCTCTGTTACCCGGATAATGATTTGTACGTTTCGTTTCCTGTTTTCCATGAGTAGCCCCCTTTCGCTAACAAGACATTTGCAAGCGGCATTTCTGCCCGCTTTGTGATAGTTTTTCTTTCACTACCTACAACACCGGACATAGCGGTTTTGCCAAAGATTTAAGAAAAATTTAAGAAAAAATTTTTCTCATTCCCTACTACGGAGGACACGCCGGAAATGCCAAACATGTACCGAAAAAATGTTTCAAATATTTAATTACAGTATGTTCATAGTGTTGATTGACTTTTTGGTATCAAAATGATAATATTTTCATATATCAAAGTAGGAGGGCGAAAGATGACCGATAAACTTATGGATTGCATTACAAATCCGGTAAAATGTAAATTGCTTCTTGAAATATATTCAAAAGGGAAAACAACAGCGAAACATTTAGCCGATATTTATAACGATATTCCTCAGGCCACCCTATACCGGCACATCAAAAAAATGTTGAGTGACGGCATTTTACAAGTGGTTGAAGAAACACAGGTACGCGGCACAGTAGAAAAAACATACGCACTGGCATACGACATCAACAGCAATATGGAAAATATGGTTGAGGAAAATTCCGGCGAACTTTATATGCAGTATTTCATGCAGTATATCTTTGGATTTGCAAAACAGTTTCAAGAATATTGTCAATCTCCAAATATCAATATCAAAAAAGATATGACGGGATTTTCTCTTTCCCCACTATATCTCTCTGATGATGAATTGACTTCTCTTGTAACAAGCATTTCTCAAATAATCAACACAGTAAAAAACAATAAACCTAATTCAGAACGTAAATTACGGACGATAGGTGTAATCGTATCTCCGGCAGAAAATACAGACAAATAAAATGACCGTCCCAAATCAGTGGGGCGGTTTCTATTGACTTTATATTCTCATTATGATAATATTATTAAAATAATAAAGTATAGGAGGTAAAACATTGAACACTTTATTTGACATTCTGCCTTTGCTGGCTCCCGTCCTGTTGGTAGACATCGCTCTTGCAGTGACGGCGGTAAGACACATTCTGCAACACCCGCGCTATCGCTTTGGAAACAGAGCCATGTGGCTTGTAATTGTTGTCGTCCTCTTGCTCTTTGGACCGATTGTTTATTTTGTCTTTGGAAAGGGGGAGAACGAATGAACGTCCTCACAATACAAAATTTATCTAAAAGTTTTGGAAAACAGAAAATTATTGACACTCTTAATCTGTCTGTACCAGAGGGAAGTGTCTTTGGTTTCATAGGGAAAAATGGAGCTGGCAAAACAACGACCATGAAAATGGTATTGGGACTATTACAACCCGACAACGGAAAAATCTATGTTTGCAATGATCCGGTTTGCTTTGGGCAGACAAGGACAAATCAATATATTGGATATTTGCCGGACGTTCCAGAATTTTACAACTATATGACGCCGATACAGTATCTAAAGCTATGCGGAGAAGTCATTGGTCTATCAAAAGCCGAAATATCAAAAAGAAGTGAAGAACTTCTCTTCCTTGTCGGTCTAAACAATGTAATAAAGCAAATCGGCGGATTTTCTCGCGGTATGAAGCAACGATTGGGAATTGCACAGGCATTGCTCACACAGCCGAAATTACTGATTTGTGATGAACCGACAAGTGCGCTTGATCCCGTAGGAAGAAAAGAGATTTTGGATATTCTCTATAAAATCAGCGGAACGACGACGGTGCTATTTTCCACTCATATCCTTTCTGATGTAGAACGTATTTGCGACCATGCCGCCTTTTTGAATGAGGGAAAAATCGCTGTCACTGGAACACTTGCAGAGATTAAGGCTTTGCATGGTCACGACAGTTTGCTTTTGGAATTTTCGGCAGATAAAGATTTACAGCTTTTCAAGAAACAAAAATCCATAGAGCCATTGTTACTTCATTCTGAAGAAAATAACAGGGAACTTATTTTACATAGCCGCGATATGGTAAATGTGCAAAAATCCTTGTTTCGCGTCCTTGCGGAAACAGGGATTTGCCCCGTAAAAATAGAACTTATGGAGCCGTCCCTTGAAAGTCTGTTTTTGGAGGTAGTGAAATGAATGGATATATTGCTTTTATGAAAAAAGAATTTACGGAAAATATGAAGAATTATCGTTTTATTATCTTGTTTGCGGTCTTTTTGATTTTCGGCATTATGAGCGCATTTCTTGCAAAATTTACGCCGGAAATTCTATCAGCTTTAGCCGCAGATATGGAAATGACCTCTGAACCAGTCGCTTTGGACGCATGGAAACAATTTTACAAGAACATTTC
>ERZ808051.956-NODE-956-length-23413-cov-4.716318_pt1 | contig 23413 bp, 22 predicted proteins | sample MGYA00380199_ERZ808051 | MGnify/ENA primary metagenome ERZ808051 (study PRJEB31490, sample SAMN06133391) | mouse gut metagenome | isolation source: J11 | host: mice | place: China: Chengdu | collected 2015-05 ...
ACCCGGAGCAGGTATCCCAGATGCAGAAGTTTATGAGCTATTACCTTCCCACCACTCTGAAGCTGGTTGCCGCCTATGAGGATTTCGATTCCCTGAGCGAGCAGGGGGAGGATATCCGGGAGGCAAAGGCGGAGATCGAGAAGACGCTGGATACGATCAACAGCGCGTTCAGCGAGCTGCTCAACAGGCTGTTCAGAGAGACGGCATACGATGTTACCACGGACGCACAGGTGCTTCAGACCATGCTGGCAAAGGAAGGTCTGACCAGGGAGCCTGAGCTTGAGTTTGTGAAAAGATGACAGACCCAATCTATATAAATTTTGAACACAGGAGGATATAAGAATGAGTGAATTGGATGAAATGCTGAAGGAGGCGCCCACCCTTACCCTTAACCCCTTCGGTGAGACTGCGCCCCAGGCGCCTGCTGAGGCCAAGGCTGCAGAGGTGTCGGAGCCTCAGGAGATGAGGATTGAGCTTACGCCTCAGGAGCAGAAGATGGTGGACGATTTTGCCTCGCAGATCGATCTGAACAATACGCAGATGATCCTGCAGTACGGAGCCGGCTGCCAGAAAAAGATTGCGGATTTCTCGGAATCCGCGCTGAGCAATGTGCGCACCAAGGACATGGGAGAGGTGGGCGAAATGCTTACCGGGCTGGTGGCGGAGCTGCGGGACTTTGACGAGGATGAGGATACCAAGGGCTTTCTTGGCTTCTTCAAAAAGAGCTCCAATAAGCTCTCCGATATGAAGGCGAAGTATGACAAGGCGGAGGTTAATGTCAACAAGATCAGCGGAGCGCTGGAGCAGCATCAGATCACCCTTTTAAAGGACGTGGCAATGCTGGACAAGATGTACGAGCTGAACCTGAATTATTTCAAGGAGCTGTCCATGTACATACTGGCCGGCAAACAGAAGCTTAAGAAAGCCATGGAGGAGGAGCTTCCCGCGCTGCTTGAAAAGGCGGAGAAAAGCGGGCTGCCGGAGGACACTCAGGCGGCAAGAGATTTCTCGGACATGTGCAGCCGCTTTGAGAAAAAGGTTCACGACCTTGAGCTGACCCGTATGGTTTCCCTGCAGATGGCCCCCCAGATCAGGCTGATTCAGAGTAACGATACCGTTATGAGCGACAAGATACAGTCCACGCTGGTAAACACCATCCCCCTGTGGAAAAGCCAGATGGTCATTGCCATAGGCTTAAGCCATTCCACGGACGCGGCGAAGGCGCAGCACGCGGTCAGCGATATGACCAACGAGCTTCTTAAAAAGAATGCCGAGACCCTGAAGATTGCCACCGTAGAGACGGCAAAGGAAAGCGAGAGGGGAATTATTGATATCGAGACCCTGCAGTCCACGAACCAGACGCTGATCAGCACTCTGGACGAGGTCCTTAAGATTCAGCAGGAGGGCAGGGAGAAGCGCAGGAGCGCGGAGGCGGAGCTGCGCAGGATAGAAAATGAGATGCATGATAAGCTGTTGGATCTGAGCAGGCAGAGCGCGTCGGGCCAGAATCCTTCCAGGCAGAATTAGTACTGTGGATTTCCGCTATTTTTAGAGTAGAATGGAGTTTAACCAATGAAGCAAGCGCAGCAAAAGGAAGTGAAAGAAAAACATTCCGTGGAGGGAGGTCTCTCCGTGGAAGTATTATATAACAGCACCAGGGGAAAGGGTGATCCGGTCAGAGCCTCGGAGGCGATTTTAAAAGGGCTTTCCGAGGACGGCGGGCTCTTTGTGCCGGATCATATTCCGGCGCTGGACAAAAGCCTCAGGGAGTTTTCGGAAATGGATTACCGCCAGACGGCTTACGAGGTCATGAAGCTGTTTCTCACCGATTTTACGGAGGACGAATTAAAAGGCTGCATTGACAAGGCATATGATTCCAAGTTTGACACGGAGGCGGTGGCTCCCTTGACGGAGGCGGGCGGAGCGTATTACCTGGAGCTTTTTCACGGCGCAACCATTGCCTTTAAAGACATGGCTCTGTCCATCCTGCCTCATCTGATGATAACGGCCGCGCGTAAGAATCATGTGAAGAACGAGATCGTGATTCTGACAGCAACCTCCGGCGATACCGGAAAGGCGGCGCTGGCAGGCTTTGCCGGTGTGGAGGGGACCAGAATCGTTGTCTTTTACCCCAAGGACGGCGTAAGTCCCATTCAGGAGAAGCAGATGGTGACCCAGAAGGGGGCAAATACCATGGTGGTGGGTATCCACGGTAACTTTGACGATGCCCAGACCGGCGTAAAGAAGCTTTTTGCGGACAAAGAGCTTGCCCGGGAGATGAACGGAAAGGGATTTCAGTTTTCCTCTGCAAATTCCATCAACATAGGGCGTCTTGTGCCCCAGATCTGCTATTACGTGTACGCTTATGCCACCCTGCTCCGGGAGGGAAAGATCTCCGACGGAGAGGCTGTCAATGTGGTGGTGCCCACCGGGAACTTTGGAAATATTCTTGCGGCGTTTTATGCCAAGAATATGGGGCTGCCCGTGGGGAAGCTGATCTGTGCGTCCAATGACAACAGAGTGCTCTATGATTTCTTCCGTACCGGGACCTATGACAGAAACAGGGAGTTTGTGCTGACCAGCTCTCCCTCCATGGATATCCTCATCTCCAGCAATCTGGAGAGGCTCATCTACCGCATTGCCGGGGACGACGCTGACAGGACAGGGGAGCTGATGGCGGCGCTGTCAGGTCAGGGCAGGTATGACATCACGGCAGAGATGAAGGATGGGCTGGAGGATTTCTACGGAAATTATGCGGACGAGGCGGAGACCGCCGCGGAGATCAGGCGGCTGTATGAGAGCTGCGGCTATGTGCTCGACACCCATACGGCGGTTGCTTCCGCAGTTTATCAAAAATATGTGCGGGAGACAGGCGACTCGCGCAGGGCTGTGATTGCCTCCACCGCAAGCCCCTTCAAATTTACAAGGAGCGTTATGAGCGCCATTGATGCAAAATATGCGGACGCTTCCGTTTACGGCGACTTCCAGCTGGCGGACGAGCTCTCCCGGATTGCGAACGTGGCGGTTCCGCGCGCCATCGAGGAAATCCGGACCGCGCCTGTGGTACACGATGTTCAGTGTGATGCGGATAAGATGAAGGACACGGTAAAGGCCTTTTTAAAGCTTTAATGATGATGTAAAAATTTCCCTTGTAGCTGCCCTGAAGGGTTCTGCAGGGGATTTTTTGGAGGTGTAAGTTTGTATGTTGACAGGTATGTGCGCCCGGGCGCACGGGGAGGTGTAAAATGACGATACAGGAAATGCTTGCCCATGTGGACCATACGCAGCTTAAGCCCTATGCCACATGGGAGGATATACAAAGGCTTTGCGGGGAGGCGCTTGTGTACCATACGGCCAGCGTCTGCATTCCGCCCGCCTATGTCCGCAGGGTTCATGAGACATACGCGGATAAAATCAATATCTGTACGGTGGTGGGATTTCCGCTGGGCTACAGCGTCACCCGGGCAAAGGTGGCGGAGGTGGAGCAGGCGCTGGCGGACGGCTGCAATGAGATCGACATGGTGGTGAACATCGGCGACGTAAAAAGCGGGCAGTACGCAAAGGTGGAGGACGAGATCCGTACCGTAAAGGAAGCCTGCGGCAGCCATATTCTCAAGGTTATTATCGAGACCTGCTATCTGACGGAGGAGGAAAAGATCGCCATGTGCAGGGCGGTCACAAACGCCGGGGCGGATTATATCAAGACCTCCACCGGCTTCGGAACGGGCGGCGCCGCCCGGGAGGACATAGAGCTGTTTTTAAAGCATATAGGTCCGGGCGTGAAGATAAAGGCGGCGGGCGGTGTGTCTGACCGGGAGGAGTTGGAGCTGTTCCTGAAGCTTGGCTGCGACAGGGTGGGAATGTCCCGGACGGCAGAGGTGGGCAGGGAGCTTGCGGAGTGAGCGTTTTCAGAGTGGTTTTGCCTGCCGGGGGCTCCTGAAGGAGACGGGGCGGCATGCCTGCAAGATATAGAAAGATGAGGACATAAATGATGGAAAACAGGACGATACAGGACAGGCTTTCGCTTCTGCGGGAGAAAATGGAGGAGCAGGGAATCGACTTTTACATGATGCCCACGGCGGACTTCCACAATTCGGAGTATGTGAGCGACTATTTTAAGGTGAGGGAGTATTTCTGTAATTTTACCGGCTCCAACGGCACCCTGCTTGTGTGGAAGGAGGGCGCGGGGCTGTGGACGGACGGCAGGTACTTTATCCAGGCGGAGCATGAGCTTGCGGGAACCGGCGTTACGCTGTTCCGCATGCAGGACGAGGGCGTTCCCACCATTACCGAGTTTTTGCAGAAGAATATGAAGGAGGGACAGACCCTTGGCTTTGACGGCAGGGTTCTCACCACGTCTCAGGGCAGAGGCTATGAAAAAAAGCTGGAGACAAAGAATATAAGCTTTGCCTATGAGCGGGATCTGGCGGAGGGCATCTGGACCGACAGGCCAGCCTTTCCGGCGGGCAGAGTAACCGTGCTGGACGAAAAGCTTGCGGGAATGAGCTTTGAGGAGAAGCTGAAAAGCGTCATGGAAAAGGTGCGCAGGGAGGGTGCGGACAGCCTGCTTTTGACCAAGCTGGACGATCTGATGTGGCTCTTTAACATCAGAGGCTGTGACGTGGAGTGTAATCCTGTGGCGGTTTCCTACGGCTATTTCAGCCAGGAAGCCAGCGTGCTTTTTATCCAGAAGGAGGCGCTGGACGAAAAGGCGGCAGAGTATCTGGCGGCAAAGCACATTCAGGTGGAGGAGTACGGCTCCATTGTCTCCTTCCTGGAGAAGCTGCCCGCAGGGCAGAAGGTTCTGATCGACAGGCGCCATTGCAGCTATGCGCTGTACAAGACCCTGGACGGAAAGCAGACCCTTATAGAAAAGAAAAATCCCACGGAGGCCCTGAAGGCGGTAAAGAATCCCGTGGAGCTTGCCAACATGGAGGAAATATACTTAAAGGACAGCGTTGCTCTGACAAAGTTTATCTACTGGCTGAAGACCAATATCGGAAAGCTTGAGATCACGGAGCTGTCCGCGGCGGATTATTTGGAGAAGCTGCGCAGGGATATACCCGAATGCTTCGATCTGTCTTTCCCGTCTATCTCTGCATACGGCGCAAACGCGGCGATGATGCACTATGCGCCCACAAAGGACAATTACGCGGTGTTGAAGCCGGAGGGCTTATATCTGATCGACTCTGGCGGTCAATATATGGGCGGCACCACCGATGTCACAAGGACCATAGCGCTGGGACCGGTCTCCGATGAGATGAAGCTGCATTATACCCTGGTTGCGGCGGGGCTGCTGCAGCTGTCCAACGCCCGCTTTCTTTACGGCTGCAGCGGGAGAAATCTGGATATTCTTGCAAGACAGCAGCTGTGGAATATGGGTGTGGACTATAAGTGCGGCACCGGGCACGGCGTGGGGTACATGCTCAATGTCCATGAGGGCCCCCAGAGCATGCGGTGGCGTTTTACGGAGGATATGGCGGAGGTGCCCATCGAGGCGGGCATGGATATTTCCAACGAGCCCGGCGTCTACATCGAGGGGCAGTACGGCATCCGCATCGAGAATATCATGGTGGCGGAGAACGACGAAAAGAATGAGTACGGCCAGTTCATGCATTTCAAGACCCTGACATGGGTGCCCATCGACATGGATGCCATCGATCTGAAGAGCCTGACCGAGACACAGAAGCTGCAGCTTTTTGCTTATCAGAGCAGAGTCTGCGAGAAGCTTTCTCCTTATCTGACGGAGCAGGAGGCGGCTTGGCTGAAAAAGGAGACGGAGGTTCCCGGCTGTATCGGGCTGGGCAGAGCCTGATAAAACACTTTGCTTGACAATTCCGCTGGGCAGAGCCTGATAAAACGCTGCGCTTGATAATTCCGCTGGACAGGGCCTGATGGATACTTTGCTTGACAATTCCGCTCCGTAGAGCGAAAATAGGATAAGCAGCATGTAAATCCGGAATAAAGAAGGAGAAAAACGGACATGAAAAATAGGAATATCCGAAATTGGAATAAGGAAAGTGCAAATAAGGAAAGTGCAAATAAGGAGAATGAAAATAAGGAGAATATGAAAAACAAAAACATGAATACAAAAAAGAAAATATTCCTGGCAGCCGCCGCTGCGGCGGCAGTCACATTGCTTGCCGCCTGCGGGGAGCCGGAGGACAAGCCCACGGGAAATAATCCGGGCGTAAGCCCTACCGCCGCGCCCACGGTGACGGAAGCGCCTGCAGGCCAGCCGTCGCCGGCGGCTCCCACGGCAGCCCCTGAGACAAGCACGAATGCGCCTGCAGCCAACACGGCGGAGCCGGCGGGCAGCACGAATTCGCCTGCAGCCAACACTACTGCGCCTGCGGGCACCACGGCAGCTCCCACCAACGCTCCGTCCGCGTCCACGCCGGCTCCTAAGCCCACCGCCGCGCCTGCGGCTACGCCGAAGCCCACGGCAGTTCCCAAGCCGGCGGAAACGCCCAACCCCGTTGAGACATCCGGCAGCTTTGACGCCATTGCGGGAAAATGGTATTCCTCCGCAAACAATATGCACGGAGATCTTTCCCTGCAGATCTCGGCGGACGGCAGCAGCAGTCTCGGCGCTCTTTCCTATGAAGGAGACGGCAGATATAAGGTTGTGGGCACAACGATGACACTGTCTCTGGAGAAATGGGCGGACGGCAGCGAAAGGCTTTATTTTTATGACACCTACACCTATGAGGATGCCACATATGCCCGGAGCAACTAGTCCGGCATTGCGCAGTGTTGCACGGGAAGAAGCATTACTAAAAACTTCATAAAATTTCCGGCGTTTATTGACTTTTGAATGAGTCTTTGAGATAATGTATGAAGTGTGCGGATGGCTGGTACACCCGCATAATTACAAATATTTAAGAAGAGAGGTTTAAGTAAGATGGCAGACATTAATTTGAGCAAGTATGGCATTACCGGTACAACGGAGATTGTACACAATCCTTCCTTCGAGATGTTGTTTGAGGAGGAGACCAAGTCCGGACTGGAAGGCTTTGAGAAGGGCCAGGAGACGGAGCTGGGCGCGGTTAACGTAATGACAGGAATTTATACCGGCCGTTCCCCTCAGGACAAGTACATTGTTGTAGATGAAAATTCCAAGGATACCGTGTGGTGGACGACGGACGGTTATAAGAACGACAACCATCCCATGACCGAGGAGACCTGGGCAGCCGTAAAGGAAATCGCTAAAAAGGAGCTTTCCGGCAAGAGACTGTTCGTTGTAGACGCTTTCTGCGGCGCTAACAAGGATACCCGCATGGCGGTGCGCTTTATCGTTGAGGTTGCTTGGCAGGCGCATTTCATCAAGAATATGTTTATCCAGCCCAGCGAGGATGAGCTTAAGGATTTCGAGCCTGACTTTGTGGTGTACAACGCATCCAAGGCAAAGGTTGAGAATTTCAAGGAGCTGAACCTGAATTCCGAGACCTGTGTTGCCTTCAATATCACCAGCCGCGAGCAGGTTATCATCAATACATGGTACGGCGGCGAGATGAAGAAGGGCATGTTCTCCATGATGAATTACTATCTGCCTCTGAAGGGAATCGCTTCCATGCACTGCTCCGCTAACACGGATATGAACGGCGAGAATACGGCGATCTTCTTCGGACTTTCCGGAACGGGAAAGACCACTCTGTCCACGGACCCCAAGCGTCTGCTTATCGGCGATGACGAGCACGGCTGGGATGATAACGGCGTATTTAACTTCGAGGGCGGCTGCTATGCAAAGGTTATTAATCTTGACAAGGATTCCGAGCCCGACATTTACAACGCTATCAAGCGCGACGCGCTGCTTGAGAACGTTACCGTTGACGCTGAAGGCAAGATTGACTTCGACGATAAGAGCGTGACCGAGAATACCCGCGTATCTTATCCCATCAGCCATATCCAGAATATTGTGCGCCCTGTTTCCGCTGCGCCCGCTGCAAAGAACGTGATCTTCCTTTCCGCGGATGCTTTCGGCGTACTGCCTCCCGTGTCCGTATTGACGCCTGAGCAGACCCAGTATTACTTCCTGTCCGGCTTCACTGCAAAGCTTGCGGGTACGGAGCGCGGCATCACGGAGCCTACGCCTACCTTCTCCGCATGCTTTGGCCAGGCGTTCCTGGAGCTGCATCCCACAAAGTATGCAGAGGAGCTTGTCAAGAGAATGCAGCAGAGCGGCGCAAAGGCTTATCTTGTGAACACGGGCTGGAACGGCACTGGAAAGCGTATCTCCATCAAGGATACCCGCGGCATCATCGACGCGATTTTGAACGGCGATATCCAGAATGCTCCTACCAAGAAGATTCCTTACTTTAACTTTGAGGTTCCCACCGAGCTTCCCGGGGTTGATCCCAAGATTCTTGATCCCCGCGATACCTATGCGGACGCTTCCGCATGGGAGGAGAAGGCGAAGGATCTGGCACAGCGCTTTGTCAAGAATTTTGCAAAGTATGAGAGCAACGACGCAGGCAAGGCATTGGTTGCCGCAGGTCCTCAGCTCTAAGCAGCTCTTTGAAGCTTTATAGTATCAAGGTGTGATTCGGCACACAGTCGTAAGCGATTGCGGCTGTGTGTTTTTTTGCGCTTGAAGAATCATTGTGAAAAAGGCATTGTGAAAAAGAAACGAATAATCATTGACTTGACGGTGTATTTTGGTATAATGACTATATAAGTATTATTTAAACAATTTATACAGGAGGATAGTTATGGCTTTTTTTGATGAATTGGGGAAAAAGATTTCACAGGCTGGGCAGAGTGCGGTACAGAAGGGGAAGGAAATAGCCGATATTGCAAGAATCAATTCGTCGATCTCCGACGAGGAGAGAAAGATCGACGACAGCTATCGTGAGATCGGCAAGCTGTATTTTTCGCTTCACGGCGAGAATCCTGACGTTGATTTTGCGGCTCTGGTAGCGGGAATTCAGGAGTCCGGAAACAAGATTACTGAATACCGCCAGCAGATAAAGGATATCAAGGGTGTTGTGTGCTGCGAGAAGTGCGGCGCGGAGGTTTCCAGCAATGCGGCATTCTGCAGCTCCTGCGGAGCGCCTATGCCTGTTGTAAAGCCTGTGGAAACCCAGCCGGAGGAGAATGCAGCGCAGGTACAGCCCGAGGCGGAGACCGTGTCAGCGGAGCAGGAGGCACAGCCGGAGAGTACCCCGCAGATGCAGCCCGAGACGGAGAGCGCTTCTGCAGAGCAGGAGGCACAGCCGGAGAATACCCCGCAGGTACAGCCTGAGGCGGAGAGCGCTTCTGCGGAGCAGACCGTGGAAAATACCCAGGCATAGACCACAGGAAACGGACGGCAGGGTCCGGTATTCCGGCATAAACTAAAAGAGGAGATTACAGAAAATGCAAAAAACGAAATTGGGCGTTTCGGTGGCTCTTATGGGCGCGGCGCTTTATTTTCTGGGCTTATTCAGCGGATATGTTGCCCTTATCATTCTGGCAGGATATGTGCTGCTGATGGAAGAAAACGTATGGCTGAAAAAGACGGCGGTAAAATCCGTGGCGCTTCTTATGCTGTTTTCACTGATTTTATCCGTTTTGGGGCTGATTCCCAGCCTTGTCAATTTCATTGACGATACGGTCAATATTTTTGGCGGAAGCTTCTACATCAGCTTCCTCACAAACATTATCAGTATGCTGAGAAGCGGTATCAACCTCATCCAGACGGCGGCGTTCCTTATTCTTGGCCTGAAGGCGTTGAGTCAGGGAACGATCCGTATTCCCATGATAGACAATATGGTTGATAAGTGTTTTGAGTCACAGGGCTGACAGTGGGTATAATTTCTTCGTCAGAAGGTCTTATTGTTAAAAGTTTCTATTGTAAATACCATAGAAATCGGATATAATAAAAACAACCTGAGATGTACGATAACTCTTGTTTATTTTTGAACCTACATTTACTTTAAACGGGATTCCTATATTGCCTGGCGGCTGTCAAGCCCTCACACGGCAGTCTATGCCGCGGATTGGAAGGGAAGGCAAAAGTCCGGTTGCGGTCACCCACCTAGCATTGCTAGGAGTCAAAAGACAAGAGGCGGCATTTTGGGTCAAATAATAAGCTTCGTATGATACAGAAGAAAAGAGCAGTCCCGAAGGGCTGCTCTTTTGAGGTTAAGAAGCTGTCACAGCTTCTTAAGGATTCTTAAGGAGAGAGAGTTTGGGCAGAAATAGATGGAATTTAAATAAATCCCAGAGAATGCGTCTGAAAGCGTTTATCATCCTGCTGGGAATATTGCTGATTTTAATTCTTTTGTTCGGTAAGCTGGTGGTTACGCTTGTACATATGTGGGAAAACAGGCATCGGAAGCTGGTGCCTTATGTGCCGCAGATACAACAGCTCTCCAACATATGGATTATGGAGCTGCAGCAGGATGGGCTGCTGGTTTTCCAGGACGGAGAGAGCAGATTGTATCCCTATGGAATGATAGCCGTTAAGAACAGAAGGGGACAGGAGCCCTCACAGCGCGCGTTTGTGCCGGACCCGGCGGCAAGGGAGCAGGTTGCGGACCTTGTGCTGACGGACGGCAGGGTGACGGGCATCGTTCCCAAGCTCAACAAGATAAACGGCAGGATATTGAGCGCCGACGGGGAGGGAATAGAGGTAGAGGGCTATGGGAAGATCCCTCTTGACGCCGATTATAAGGGCTATCGGCTTTATGACAGTCTCGCCATGTGTACGGCGGGGGATATTTTCTTCGGCTATAATTTCACCGACCTGTGCATCGACAGGGGCCGGGTCTGCGGTATCCTCCTGGTGAAGGAGGAGGCGATGGAGTATGTCCGCGTGCTGATTAAGGCTTCGGACTATAACTCGACGCTTCATGCCCAGCCGGTATTGACCTGCAACACCGGCTATAAGGTGGTATACGGCGATTATAACAGTCTTCAGGAGGAGCATCATGAACCGGGTGAGGAGGTTGTCATAGGACCGGAGAGCGGTTATTTTACCGGGCAGCGTGTGTGGGTGATTCCCGATGTGCTGACGGGGAAGGTTGCCATAAAGAACTGTAACCGCAATCAGGGTACGCCCTCCTACAGGGGCCAGCTGGAGCTTTTTAAGACGGACGAAGGAATTGCGGTGGTCAACGAGGTGCTGCTGGAGGAGTACCTGTACAGCGTGGTGCCCAGCGAGATGCCCTCAAGGTATCCGAAGGAGGCGCTGAAGGCACAGGCCATATGTGCCAGAACCTATGCCTACGGCTGCATGGTGCACGCCGGCTATCCAAAGTACGGCGCACATATGGACGACAGCACTACCTATCAGGTATACAACAATATCCTGGAACAGGAGACCACCACCACTGCGGTGAAGGAGACCTACGGGCAGCTTCTGTATACGGGTGACGGAACGCTTGCCAGTACATATTACTACTCAACCTCCTGCGGTGTGGGAACGGATGCAAATGTCTGGAAGACCAGCGCCGGGGCAAAGCTGACCTATCTGAGAGCCATGGGGCTGAACCGGACGGAGATGAACCGGAGCATCGGAGCTTCCGGAGGGGCTTCGGAGCAGGAGTCCCTGGGTGAAAAGCTGCGGGATGAGGAGGCTTTCAGGGCCTTTATCACCTCCAAAAACCCGGATGACTTTGAGGCGGGCGAGTCATGGTATCGGTGGACCTATAAGGTAGAGAAGCTGGATACGGAGCGTCTGCTGGATCTGTTGAAAAAGCGATATAAGGCCAACCCCAAGTATGTGCTGACAATGGGAAGCAAGGGCTATGCGAGCATAGAGCCTGAGACCCTTGACCAGATCACGGATATCTATGTGGAATCCAGGGGCAGCGGGGGAACGGCGGATGAGATTGTAATAAAGACAAAGACCCAGCAAATCAAGGTTGTCACCGGGCATAACATCCGGACCGTTTTGTGCGACGGGGTCAGCAAGGTGGTCAGGCAGGACGGAAAGACCGCCAACAGCTCCTCCCTTCTTCCCAGCTCCTTTTTTGTCATAGAAACTATTAAAGAAGGGGAAAATGTGGTAGGCTATACCCTGACCGGAGGCGGCTTCGGGCACGGCGTGGGCATGAGCCAGAACGGCGCCAGGCAGATGGCGGACAACGGGTACGATGCCGGGCAGATATTATTGTTCTTTTATGATAATTGTGAGATAAAAAGTAATCGAGAGTAAGGGAGACAGACGGATTGATTTATAAGCTATATCTGACTGCAGTGGATTTTTCCACACAGATGAGAAAGCAGAATATCAGCGCTTATGCGGCCAGCATCGCCTTTTTCTTTTTTCTGTCGGTGGTGCCCATGCTTATGGTAATATGCACCATTATTCCCTACACGCCCCTGACGGAGGAAAATCTGGTGGAGGCGGTGACGGATATCACGCCCGACCTGGTGGATGACCTGGTGGAAAGCCTGATTGCCGATGTGTACGATAAGTCCGCGGGCATTTTGTCCGTGGCGGTCATCGCTACCATCTGGTCTGCGGCAAAGGGTGTGATGGCTTTGATGAGAGGCTTAAACGCGGTGAACGGCGTGGAGGAGAACCGAAATTATTTTGTGATTCGGTTCATTGCGTCCTTTTATACCCTTGTAATGCTTGTGGCGGTGATTCTCTCGCTGTTTATCATGGTCTTTGGGGACCAGCTGGTGACGCTGGCGCTGCACCGCCTGCCGCAGCTTCAGATGGTGGTGTCCTTTTTCATGAGCTTCCGCTTCATTGCGGTGTGGGTGGTTTTGACGCTGTCCTTTGCGGCGATCTATGCCTATATGCCGGACAAAAAGCAGAAATTTAAGGAACAGATTCCCGGCGCGGCCTTTGCTTCGGTGCTGTGGAGTATTTTTTCATGGGGATTTTCCATTTATGTGACCTATGGCAACTCCTACGGCATCTATGGCAGCCTTTCCCTCATTATTATCGTACTGATCTGGATGTATTTCTGTATGTACATCATTATGATAGGCGCTCATATAAACCGTTATTTTCAGCCGGTGAACAAGGCGCTTGTAAACCCCAGGGGCAGCTCCGCGGACAAGGGAGAAAAGACCCCGTAAGGTCCCTTGCCTGGCGCTGCGCCGCGGCCGAAAGCCGGGCAGGGGATGCAGACCCGTCAGGGATGCAAGCTGGGCAGAGGATGCAGGCCCGTCAGGGCTGAAAGCCGGGGCAGGGGATGCAGGCCCGTCAGGGATGTAAGCCGGGGCAGGGTGCATAGACCCGTCAAGAATGCAAGCCGGGCGAAAGAAAGATGTGGCAGACATAAAAAAGAATGCGCATATGGAGAGGAATATATGTTGGATTTTTTCTTTATGTTATTTAATACAGTAATGCTTCTGACATGGTATATAGCGCCGATTAGAATCATTTCTATGACATTTAATTCATTCAGCAGATCAATCGCCATAAAAAATTATAAATTGGCTGAATTATTAATTGCAGAAAAAAATACCTGGGGGATAGCAACTGACCCCAATAAAAGGAACAAAATGTCATTATGGGGCTTAATCGGATATGTGGTGTTTCTTCCGCAAATTGTGTTCAGGCCATATCATTGGTGGGTTTATTTTAAAACAGGGTTAGGTCAATTGTGCGAGGCAGAGCACGAATATTTTGCAGTTGTGTCATTGTATTATGTTATTGCATTATCTATAAAGCTTAAAGAAGCAAAAAAGTTTAGTAAAGGAGAGGTGTGGTAACATAGCAAAAAATGCTTTTAAGAAGAAAACCCATGGTTTGTGGCGCAGACAAATTCCGTTTGTGTGGAGATATGTATGAATATACATTAAAATTATCCAGATAAATAATGAGAACACATTTTCTAAAAGGGATAGAAATATATAAAGAAAAAACTATGAATAAAGTAAAATCTATGAATGAAGAAAAATCTATGAATAATGAAATAAATACGGATAAGAAAAAGGATACAGTGCAAAAGCATAAGAAAATCACAGGGTTTCGGATCGTGACGGGCGTATTGGGTGCGGCGCTTTTGGTCGGGGGACTCTGGCAGGGAGAATATACCGTGACGCTGAACAAGGCGGTGCGCATCTGTCTGGAGTGTATCGGAATTGGCTGAGATAAAGAAGCCCAGGCCTGCCTTAAAACGCAGATGCACCCAGCTGGCTGCCGCTTTAATCTACAATGCAAATATAAAGGGCTTTGGGAATGCTTCGATCTATCAGGGACCTGTAAAGGGGATGTGCGTGCCGGGGCTTAACTGTTATTCCTGCCCGGGAGCCGTGGCATCCTGTCCTCTAGGGACGCTCCAGAATGCCCTGAGCAGTGTGAGCTACCGCATACCCATGTACATTTTTGGCATCCTGCTGCTGTTCGGGCTGTTTTTGGGCAGGGTGATCTGCGGGTTTTTATGCCCGTTTGGGCTGCTGCAGGATCTGCTTTATAAGCTCCCGCTGCCCAAAATAAAAAAGAACCGTGTTACCCGAGCTTTAACCTGGCTTAAATACGTGGTTTTGATTGTTTTTGTAATCTATATCCCGCTGTATCTGGGAATTGCCGAAGGGATGCCTGTTCCGGCCTTCTGCAAATACATTTGCCCGGCAGGAACCCTGGAGGGCGGCATCCCGCTTGTTTTGGGAAATTCCAAGCTGCGTGCCCTTGCCGAAGTCCTCTTTTCCTGGAAGGTGTTTGTTCTGGTGGTGATATGCCTTAGCATGATGGTGCTGTACAGAAGCTTCTGCCGGTTTTTGTGCCCGCTGGGCGCAATCTATTCCCTGTTTGCAAAAATCAGCCTTATGGGCATCAAAGTGGACGAGGGCAAGTGTACGGGCTGCCAGGCCTGCGTCCGTCACTGTAAGATGGATGTGAAAAAACCGGGAGACAGAGAGTGTATCCAGTGCGGGGAATGCAGGGATGTGTGTCATACGGGCGCCATATGCCGCAGGGGAATATTAAACGAGGATACGACCAAAAAGAAGCCGTCGAAGCGTCCCTTGGATACGGGCTTATAAATTCGGATGAAAAGAGACGGGATCAGGATGACAGGGACAGAAAAATAATAGAATGGGAAAAGAGGATAGAAGGATGAAAACAAAAAAGAGAAATAGGTCTGTAGCGGCTTTTCTGCTGTGTGCTTTTCTGCTTGTGTGCGCAGGCTGTGGGGACGCGGGGCACGAGGATGAAAATGTGGGAGCCGGGGACGGCGTTGTAAACGATTTTTCCGATAACGGCGATAATCAGGGGGAGGACCAGGTTCAGGAGCGGATACAGGTGCCGGATTTTGAGATGACGCTCTCTGACGGAGGGACTCTGTCCTTCAAGGAATGCAGTGGAAAGAAGGTCCTGCTGAATTTCTGGGCTACATGGTGCGGTCCCTGTGTGGGAGAGATGCCTGCCCTTCAGAAGCTGGCGGACGAATTTCCCGAGGAGCTTGTGATTCTGGCCGTCAACTGCAGCGAGGACAAGGGGACGGTGCAGAAATTCATCAAAAACAACGGCTACACCTTTCCCATTGTGCTGGATACGGACGGAGCCATTCAATTTATGTTTGGAGGAATTACCTCCCTGCCCACAACGTTTATTATAGACGAAGAAGGATATATTGTAGCTGCCGGGTCGGGGGCTTCGGACGCCGATTCCATGTATAAGGTTTACAAGGAGGCTCTGGGGCTGTAAAGACGCGCAGGGCAGCAGGTCAAACGATTAGGCGGATACCCGTTGAAGCGGGCAGGAGGATACAGATATGAACAGCGGATTTTTCTTTGGGGGCGGTTTTCAGACAGTTTTTTTCCTGATGTTCGGGCTGGTGGTATGCATGATTCTGTTTACCCTTATCAAAGGGATTGCCCAGTGGAATCAAAACAACCATTCGCCCAGGCTCACGGTGGGTGCCGTTGTTGTGGCAAAGAGGACCCAGGTGACACATCATCACAATTACGGAAACGGCGCAATGCACACAGGGCATTCCACCTCCTATTATGCCACCTTTCAGGTGGAGAGCGGCGACCGTATGGAGCTTCATGTCAGCGGCACGGAGTATGGCATGCTGGCGGAAGGGGATACGGGCAGGCTTACCTTTCAGGGCACACGGTATCTTGGGTTTGAGAGGCGGCAGGTAAACGGCCTGTAGAGGAATACGGAAATCAGATAAGGTAGCAGGTGTAATTTGCAGACCAGGACAGAAGGGAGAGGGCAATGGCTAAATTGGAACGGACCTTAAACGGAAGTATGACGGACATAATCAGACGTATTGAAGACGGGATTTTAAACGGCAGCGTATCTGCATCACTGGAGGATTCCAGCGACTTTGCCGAGGGCGATTCCCGCTGCAGCGTGCGCGTGTTCGAGCGGTTCAGCTATTTGGGCGGCAACAGGCTCAGTCTGAGCGTTACGCTTTTTCAGGCGGCAGGCGGTCCCGTGCATCTTTCGGCAATCACCGCAGGAGGAAGCCAGGCGGTATTTTTTAAGATCAATACCTTTGGGGAAGAAGCTTTTCTGGATAAGCTCAAGGAATTATTGTAGCCTTAATCCCAATAATTACAAAGAGGACTGTTATGGATGAGATTAAGTTAAGACCCGACCAGGGGGATATTTTTGCAATCCCCTTATATCTTCCGGCTTACCAGAGCTGGAGAGAAGCCTTTGACGAGTTTATAGATTACAGGAAATATAAGCTGAATAAGGACGACCCCTATGCCTATGGCAGAGTTATTGAGCCCTTTGACCATAAAAGCGTTTATATGATGGAGGTTTTCCGCTATGTGGGCAAAATTCCGGATAGTCCGGAGGCCGTCAAAGCTTCGGGGCGGATGTTTAAACCGATTCTTGCAGGCGGGATGTTTGAGCTGGGACGCTGGCGCGTCCTGTATGAAGATCCCGGCTATGACAAACACAGGGATTCCGATTACGGAAACATCTCGTTTTTATACCCTTCCGAAATCTGTAAGGGCGACGTAAAGATCCCTATTTCGTCAGAGCAGTATCATGAGCTGTTCAGGTCCGGTGATATACCTCGTCCTTGTATCATGGGCAGCGTAAGCGTTGAATGCGACATACGCCGGATACTGACGGAACAGGGAATGGAGTTGAATTATGAGCAGACCGTAGAGGAGCGCAGGGAGGGATATCCCAAGCCCCGGGACATGGACAGAAAGCTCAAAGAGGAGTTTCTGCCGTTTCGATGGACGGGGAAGCCCGGGACTTACACCCTGACCCTTGAGGCGGACGCCCTGAACAGGGAGAGCTTTGTGGAGGCAGGGCTGCCCGGAAGCGGCTATGACTGGGAAAGGGTCGCAGCGGCATACATAGAAGAAAACATGCCGGAATGCGGGAAAAAGCTTATCTTTGACTGCGAGGCGGATACGTTCTCTGTCCGCTCGTCCGCCAAAAAGACATTGAAAGAGTTTGCCCTGGCTTTTCATGGGCTTTGTATGGACCGGGTGGCTTTTATTAAGGTGCTGAAAAGCATTTAATTGCCCCTGTCTCTCATTAATCTTCAAACGCCTGGCTCGTATACTGGCTTCCAAGGCTGCTGTGCATGTGCCGTTCATGCGAACGACCATGAGCTGGTATAATGCAGAATCCTTTTCCATCCAATCCCCTCCTTCCGTGGTGTCGTATTTTAACTCTGTTTTCACGGGTTGGCAATCATTTAGCGGATGATGATACAGTGCAGGGAAGGATATCGCTCAGGATAGATGGTGGTGTGGCAGATGTTGCTATTGTTGAAACTGCGCCGCACAGCTATGGTCTTACGGGAAAATATCAAGGTGTAGGCGGTCATTTATTTGCGATTGCCTGCCAGGTCAGTATGGAGGCGGGATGTGACGGGGTTGTGGCATTTACGGCGAAAAGCGATCTGATTGCATATTACCAGAAAGTTTTAAGTGCACAGGTGGCAAGAGGACAGCGCATGTATATAGATGAAGCAGCAGCGGCCATACTCATAGAGAAATATATTAGAAAGTAGGTGGTGGTATGTTGACAATGGAAAGAAAAAGGACCAGCTTGCTTGAGGATATTGCCGATTATGCGAAAGACGGCAGACTGACGGAACCGTCAGACGGAAAGCGTTATGAATGGCGCAAAATGATTGATGCGGTAAAGGCGTTAGGCAGACCGCTTACGGACGAGGAAGCCGGGCAGTACCGGATAAAATAGCATTGGCGTAGAAAAAGCGCAATTTGGGTTGGGGTAAAAGTCATTAAAGTATAACAGCGGCACAGGCGGCTAGTTCCAATTGATGCCATAGGAATTTGGGTACTCGCAGGCGAAAGTATTGAAGAATGGCTTAAAATCAAGGGATTTTGAGTGTGGAGGGGTTCATAACACATTGGGTATTCATAAATTGTGGCAGTTGTTCGGCAGATCTTGGAACTATAGAGATAGTCGGAAACTATGAGTGAGGAATTTTTTTTAATGTAGTGGTGTTATTTGTAACTTTAAATCAAGAAGTAAAAAGAGGAAAGAAAAAGTCCAGATTATCTTGTAGCGTCGGATGTTTTCTTATAACATATATACAAATGCTGGCGGCTCAAGAGTTGCTTTAGCTTATAGCTTTAAATGATGGATTCGGTAAGTTTGGCAATTCATGTAAGATTAGGAAAGCGATGATTTTTCATATAATGTAGGAGAATAAAATGAAACATATAAAGAGTATTTTAAAATTTTTTTGTGCTTTTGGAATTATTATATTCTTGGTTATTTTGCCTTTTATTTGTGAGAGTGATACAAAGCAACACTTTTTTGAAAATAATTATTATACACTAATCGCAGGTGTTGTAGGGGGCATAGTAACTTTATATGCGTTGGTTTTACAATTTCAACATGAGAGAACTAAGTCGCATGAAGAAAAAATTATTAGCGCCCGTTGTTTTTTTAAAGTAAACTATGTAAATGGTTCTCAGGTTGGCAAAAAGATTGATGTGTATAAATGTAGGACAAGTTCTAAAGAAAATGATGCTAAAGCCAATTTTTACTTAACACTTCAATTGAAATCTCCTGCATTTGTGTATGATTGCAACGTAAATATAAATTTGGAATCAGTAATTTATGTGGCTTTAGGAGTTGTGGTTCCTGAACAATTTATTGCAGTTCCGATAGCGTATGCAAATAAGAAATTTGGTATAGAAATAATATATAGGACACAAATGAATGAACAATTAGTACATACATTATTTTTTGATGATATATCAACGGGCAAGGTTGAGGAAAGCGTATGTTTTTATCGTAATGGTAAACGACAGGAACTTCTGCGCTGCACGAGTCAAATTTTTTGCTTGAATGTAGAGGAAAGAATTAATGATTGATTTTGAACGCCTTTTTGAACAAAGTAAGAAACGATTGGAAATTCAATTAAATAATAAATGTATTGATGAGAAAATATTACCATACTTAAGCTGTAATGGACAAAATATTTCAATAGATAATTTGGTTAAAACACTTAGAAATTATTTATTGATTGGGGATGGAGGCTCAGGTAAAACAAGTACGTTTATAATGTATTGGAGTAAATTATGTGGGAAAAATTTAAGTAATAGTAAAATTGTTCCTTTATATATAAAAGCGTCAGAATTAGAAAATAAAGAAAAATATCCGAAGCAAACATTAATAGAATATATAAAATGGAATTATAATGAAAGAGAAACTGTTTCGGACCCATATGTGGAAAGAAGTTCTTTTATAAGAGATATTACCAACAATATACAAGATTGTGAAATCGTCTTATTGATTGATGCAATAGATGAATTAAAAAGTAAAGATGTAAGGGAAAAACTTTGGGATGATATTGAGTGCTATATGGATAATACATCAATTCATTTATTGATTACATCACGTATTCGCGAAAGAAAAGTACCTGCTTCAATAGTTACAATCGAGGTAACAGCACTTCGGAAAGAGCAAGTAAATTCATATTTACAAAATAAGGGAATAGTGCGGTTTGAAGGAGTAAAAATGAATCAGTTACTTTTTAACCCTATGTTCCTTACGTTGTATGTATATGCCTACAATGAAGATGCTGTTGTAGAAAATTTAACAGAAGTTGAGCTATTAGAGACTTTTTTTACTACCCAGTTAAATAAGCATGATGATGATATAATTATTTTTATAATTAGGATGTTATTACCAATCATGTGCTTTTTAATGTTTTTAGATGGTGAAAATTTAGGTAATTTGATTCATGTTAGAAATATCATGGAACAAGCATTGGAAATTTGTTTTAATGATAGTTTTTTGTCGTGTTTCATTTCATATGGGCTAGAAGAGGCTAGAGCTACATTAAAACAATTTGATGTTGAAAGATGGTTGGTTGAATTTTATCAGAAATGTAGCAAGATAATGAATATAGTGTATTTTGAAGACGATTATTATAATTGGAAACATACATTTTTCTTTGATTGGTTCACTTGTCAAGGGATAATATTAGCCTTAAAGAAAAAAATAATTGAGGAAGAAAAAATCTTTAGAATAGCAGGAGAAAGGATAGGGAAAGAGAATTCAATAGATAATAGACTTGATTCGTTAAAAATATGTGAATATTTATATGAAAATTGCGAGAATCAGTATTATATTCCAAGTTGCAGTAAAGCATATGTTTTATTTTTAATTAAATTGACGTACCTTTATGATTCTTTGCGGCAAGATCAGCAAGCATGTAGTTTATCAAAAAAAACATTGGAATACTTAGATAAGGAGAGTGTAAAGCATAAATATGTTGATAAAGTGGAATTAGCTAATTATATAAATGGAGTCGCATATGCGCTTGTGCATTTACGTGATATGGAAACTAAAATAATGGTTGAACTTAATATATATGCAAAAAAACAATTTGACAAGGCACTGAAAATAATAGAAGATGATACTTCGATAGATGCATTAAAAGCCAAAGCTCGTATATATGGAAATATAGGTGCATATTATATTACAGTACATAAATTGTCAATACTCATGGCAAAAGAAAATCATGAGAAGGCTCTGGAAATTAGAGATGAGTTATTTGCGAGAGGATATGATGAAGAACTACAGGAGAACAAAGCAACTAGTTATACTTGTTTGGCGACAGATTATTTTTTGATGAAAGAGTATGGTAAAGCAGTAAAACTTCATCAGAAAGCAATAGACTACAGAATAAAGGAAGGTAACAAGGTAATAAATTACAATCGCGAAGCTGGTGCAATGGTTTGCGACATTTTGTTTCATCCGCTGAATAGTCCATATAAAATACAAGATGTGTTTAATTTATTAGCAATTTCTTTGGAAGTAATTGAGACCGAAAGAGAATATGGAGAATTAAAATCATGGAAAGAAACTTTCTTTAATTCAATTGAATTACTTTCAGTGGCTAAGTGTAGTGAAAGGGAAGAATTCAAAAATATAATGGAGGAATTAATAAAAAGGTATGATAAATTATATTCTTCATTATATATTCATGTAGAGAACTATGTAGATTTATTTAGATTCAGGGTAAATAATTTAAATTTGAGAGGAGAAAATGGAGAATGAACGGATTAAAAATCGAATGTCCAGCTATCAACAAAGATGTGGATTCAAGAAAAAGAGACTTAAAGGAATCTATCAAAGATTGGATATATTCAAATGCTTTAGTTAAATTAATAGAAGTGTTTGGGGGTAATATTCCTAAAAATATGGAATTTTATGAGTATGTTTCATATATAAATGATTTTGCTGAAATTTGGGATTATCGAAAGAACCAAAACGTGTCAGGGGAAAGATGGACAGTCAAGGATAATGACATGGTACTAAAAAATGTTGATATAATACTGCATTCAGCAGAAAAATTGGGGCTAATGGGCTTAGAGGAACCAACAGTAATTCCTGATTATATATTGCCCCTAGGAGGTGCTCGTTTAACAAATTATACACGCCCTCAGTTAGCAAAAAGCATTATTGATGCAAATTCTGATATGAACATTCAAGTAGTAGCTCTTACCGGAAAGCGTCCGATAAATGAAATTGAACTTGAATATTTAGCAGATTATGCGCCTAATGCTTCAACAGAATATGATGCAATGTGTGGTGGAATTGAGAAGGTATTTGGATTGGAAATGGAGGATTATGTAGAAACAAACTTTGTTACTTCAAATTTAAATATGCAATGGTCTATTAGAAATTATGATAAAAAATATATAAATAGTAATATTGTTGTTCTAGCAGCACCGAGTACAGATGAATCGAGAAGATCAAATAGCTATGATACCTTTAAGTTTTTTTTGGAGAGATTCAATATAATAGAAGGAAATAAAGTATTATTGGTTACGAGTGGAATATATGCGCCTTTTCAATTATTGAAATTTATGCCTATTGCATTAGAAAAGAATATCTATGTAGATTGTGTTGGACTTAATAATAAACGACCAGGAAGTGCATTTAATAAGCCGGCAAATTATTGTCAGGAAATTAAATCAACAATAAATGCAATAAAAATGCTTACAGATTTGTATTGGCAATAGAGTTAAATGGATATAAGATTAAGTAAAAAAGTGTGGGGTGTTGTATCAAGTATAAAGGGGCTTGGTAGAGGTGCAATATGGATAAACTTTGAGGTTGTTATTTGGTAAGGCTAAGGAGATTAAATTGTTTGGAGTTATGTCTGTTTATCCGCAAATGCTGTTGAAATATGAGGGATATTGTCATATTTTGTCAGGGTGTCTTAGTTTCCGGCAGATACAGACACGGAAAGCCTACAAAGCCTGAAAACACGCCACTTTCGGCACTACATAGGTCCCAGAGTTACATTATTTCCGTGTGCTTTTAGAGGCATTTTTGCATTAGCAAGTGCACGAACTTTTGTTCGGGCTGGTGGGGTATTGCCTGATATTATATATTTGTAGGTAAAAGCCGGTTATTATCACGGAAACCCGGATACTATCAGGCAAAACTCTTTACTATCACGCAAAAGTCAATACTCGCAGGCAAAACCCTTTTATAAACACAGAAACTTGCTGGGAGTTTTCGTGATAATATAGGGATTTCCGGGATAGTATACAGAGTTGCCGTGTTTGTATATGAGAAAAACGGTAAAAACTTAATGGAAAAACGAGAAATGGAGAAAAGGGCTATTTAATGGCTCTTTTGTGCTTTCTATTCCCGGAAAATAGTCGTTTCATGCAATACAATAAAATACAGTTTTCAACGGCATTTTTTGATCATCTCCCTCCAAAAAAACAATCCTTTTAAAATCTGTTCATGGTCGGAAAAACCTACTGCAAAAATAGTATCTGTATACTCTTTAGGAATAATTATGACAGGATAACCATGCTCAATCTGAGTGCAGGTGAGAGCTATAAATTTATCTGCGGGCTGCCATTGTAATTGAAGTAGAAAAATTTGTTTCTGTGTGGTACAATGTTGACACAGAAGGGCATTGTGTCAACTACTGATTCCATGTGCGCTAAAGGATAGTGTCAAGATTTTTTCGCAAATTTAATTTCTGCCGCTTGGTATCCGAAAGTCAGCCGGCTATGTTATCAGGTT
>ERZ808051.959-NODE-959-length-23356-cov-5.404313_pt1 | contig 23356 bp, 19 predicted proteins | sample MGYA00380199_ERZ808051 | MGnify/ENA primary metagenome ERZ808051 (study PRJEB31490, sample SAMN06133391) | mouse gut metagenome | isolation source: J11 | host: mice | place: China: Chengdu | collected 2015-05 ...
AGTAAAAGCAACCAGTTTAACCAGATATTTGAAAACACTCATGGATTTAGACATTGTGGAACGTGAAGTACCGATAACGGAAGAAAACCCTGAAACATGCAAAAAGGGGCTGTATAAGATCAAGGATAATTATATCAGGTTCTGGTTTGCCTTCATCTATCCAAACCGCAGCCTTATCGAAAGCGGCAACGGCCAAATCGTCATGGACAAAATAAAAAAAAGCCTCATCCGCTCCCATATTGCTTACGTTTACGAAGATGTATGCCGGGAGAAGATGTGGGATTTGAATATGAAAGGATGCTGGCCCTTCCATTTCTCTAAAATTGGACGGTGGTGGGACGCACATGAAGAAATCGACATTGCAGCCATCGACCCGGAGGGGCAGAATCTCATTTTGGGGGAATGCAAGTTCTGGCAGGAGCCAGTTGGAGTCAGTGTCCTGCAAAACCTGGAAGAAAAGGCGGCATCCGTAGGCTGGAAAAGAGATTATCGTCATAACTGGTACGTCTTATTCAGTATATCCGGATTCACAGAGGAGTTAAAGAAAGCTACAAAAGAAAGAAACGATGTGCTGTTGTATGAGGAATAATCTTTCATATCCATAAACAGGGTAACAGGCAGGCAAAGTGTTGACGAATCGGCCGCTTTCGCGGCAAAAAAATATGCGGTCTTTGCCGTAAATATGGTCAAAAACCGCATAAGTTCCATCGTGATTCCTTCTATTTTTTTCCACAACATTTTTTATACTTCTTCCCGCTGCCGCAGGGGCACGGGTCATTGGGGTATATTTTTTTGCCCTTTACAATCGGCTTCTGGACCGGCATACAAAAATCGTCATACAAGCCATTATACAAATCACCAGATTCCATTTCCTCTTCCATCGAATCTGAATAAGACTTTAACTGCGATTCTATCCATTTTAAATCCTCCTTCAGTTCCAGACGCTCTGCCAAAAGCCCGGCGCGCCGGAATAACAGGTTGTTATGTATCGTGCAGGGAATCCCGATTACTTCTTTCCGTATCAGGCGGTATGCCGCTTCTGTGCCTTCCTTTTTCTGCACACACCAGCTGAATATATTCCAGGCATCTGCATTATGCGGCTCTCTCTTCAGCCAGTTTCTAAACCATGCCTCGCCCTCCTCGGGTTTTCCTGTCTCATAGAGTTCCTCCCCGACTGCAGCGCGGAAATTACCGTCGTCATCATATGTCCAGTCAAACATATCCAAAACGGAGCGACAGAAATCAAGGCGTTTCTCATGTTCTTCCGAATTGCTCAGTTCCATTTCAAAATCCTGCAGCCACTCGTCAATGGGATATTGATAATCCTGCTCCTCCATCAGCCCGCTGACACTGTACTTTTTTTCTTCCTGCCCGATAATATCCTGAAATATTTCCCATGCCTGCCACCAGTAATCCAGCGGCGCATTCCCCCGGGCGCCCTGAATGTCCTGTGTGTCCTGAACGTCCGGATTGTCCTGATCATCCTGATTGTCCAGATCATACAGATTGTCCTGAGCCTCATAGCCGCACTGCACAAGCTCATCCCATTTATCCCACTCTGTCAAAATCTCATGTGTATCCTCAAAATCCATACTCTGCCGCACCATTTCTTCTAGCGCATGCCCATATCCTTCTTCATCATAAGGCTGATTTTCTTTCAGAACATCATATATTTCTGCAAGTACGACCGCTCCGATTTTTTCTTTCGCTTCTCTCGTGGAATATCCCGCGCCTATCAGCTTTTGATATGCCTCCGTGGTTACCGGCGGATCATTATCCCTCAACTGATTTTCCACAATTTCCAGTACTATTTTCTTTAACCGTATATTTGCCATGATCCCTCTGTTCCTTTCAATTTTCATCACTGGCCAGTCAGGTACTTCTCACAGCCACATTTTACCACAGGTACGTGGTTTTTGTCATCCAAAAAAAGCCCTGCCACAGGACTTTTCATTCCTGACGGCAGGACTTTCGATTTTCACTGGTATAAAAGGACTTACTTGCTCATCTCCAGCACATCCGCAAATGCCTGAATGGCAGTCTTTGCCTGGCCAAAGTCACGCATCTGCTGGTCAATGCCAAGCTTGATGTGCGGAATCTTCGCGTCGTCCAGAGCTTTCTTAAGGTACGGATACTCCATCTCCTCCGGATCACAGAACTGCTGCATGAACAGTACAAGACCCTGAGCGCCGCTCTCCTTCACCAGGTTTGCAACGAACTCGCCGCGGCGGTTCTTCTCAGACTGCGGGTCATAAAGAAGAACGTCATGGTCGATATTTGCAAACTGTTTCGCAAGAGCCATCATGGGACATGCCTCATCCTCCGGAACGTCTGTCTTGAAGGAGCGTGTCTCATGTGCAACGTCATCGGCTGCGATGGCGATGTTATTCTCTTCAAAGGCAGCAAGCAGTGCCGGATTGTCGCAGATGATACCGGAGGTAACAACCTTGGTTCCCTGCCAGTCACATGCCGGAAGCGCCTCTAATTCTTTATTTAACTCTTCAAGCTTTGCCGTGTACTCCGGCTTCTCCATAAACCAGAAAGCCTTTAATACTGCGGAACGCTTCGTGGGCGTTACAACGTCACAGTGCTCGCCTGCCAGCTTAACAAAATTACGGCGGGCAGCGCGGCTCTTATTGTAAACCCTGATTGCATCCCAGATTGCCTCGTTTGTGATTTCCTTGCCTGCGATCTTCTCCAGCTCGCCCTTTACATGGCTGTACTGGTCGATACAGAACTGAAGGCCGAAGTCCTCGAAACGGTTCTGGGGATGCGCCAGGAAAATAACGGACATCTTGTCGCCCATGGCCACACGATAGTTCTGGCTCATGGGACGTAAGGTATCACAGATGGTGGGGGTAATGATTCCGTCCAGGCCGTCCATGGTTCCGTCCAGAAGCATTTCCAGGGCAAGCTGTGCGATTGTGCAGTAGAAGGTTGCACAGTACTCTTTTGCACGGCTGATGGTTTTCTTGTTGGAGCCCCAGATTCCCATGGGAACCATTCCGGCTGCATAAACCAGCTCTTCCGGAGCATAGTACGGCAGAACGCCGATTACTTTTTTGCCCTGGGCCTTATATTCCGCAAGCTGCTGCTTGGGAGTGGCAGCTTTCACTTTAAATTCATCCAATAATGCGTTGATACTCATTGTTTATGCCTCCTTTGCCTTAGCGTTTGCTTCCATTGCTTCCACAAGGCCCTGTACGCGGGTCTCGTACTGTGCGGCATTGAAGTTACGCGGGTCAGCCTGGTCGCCGTCAAATCCAGCACACGGTACGCCAAGATCAGCGGTAAAGCGGCGCTGCATCTCTGCCATGTATCCGCTCCACGGCTTACAGCTTCTGTTATAATGAACCAGAACGCCGTCAACCTTGTTGTCACGGCAGATACCTTCACGCCAGTCAACGCCCTGCTCGATGCAGACAGAGTTCGGCGCCTTATAGTAAGCACGCGCCATCTCATCGATGTTGTTGTAAACAAAGCCGAATGCCGGTGCATATACAACGGCTGTAACGTTCACGCCATGCTCCTTTAAGGGTTTGAACAGAGCCGGAAGCTTCGGCCAGCACGGAATTCCCTCAAACATGACACGATACTTCTCCGGGAACGGAGTTGTGGTCTCGCCCTTTTTGATTGCCTCCTCCAGATTCTCAGCCAGAAGCTCAAAAGCCTCAGCCGCCTCAACTCTTGCACGGGCTGTTACAACGTCCGCCATATGGTTAAATAAGTCAAATCCGCTGTACGGAGCCGGCTTGTACTGCAAATAATCACAAACCTTTAACCATGCCCTGGCGGTACGGTTTGCATTTGCACATGCCTGCTCAAACTTCTTTTCATCAAACTTCTTTCCTGTCAGCTTTTCCAGCTGGTGGATTGCCTTGTCAAACTGGGCGCGAACGTATTTTACGTTGGCATCGCCCACTTCCACGGTGTTGTTGTAAGGAATATCGATCATGATCAGCGGAACGTTGCACATACGGGCAATATTCTCATACCATTTTGTCATACAGTTACAGATATTGTTGCAGCAGAGAACGAAATCCGGCTGCGGAATCTGCATCTGACGGATCGGGGAAATGGCAGCCAGACGTTTTTCCTTCTCCGGGCCATCCGGCAGCGCCTCAATCTCCAAAATGTTGTCAAGCTGAAGATAGGGAGTCTGTGTCTTTGGATCCTTCTTCGGCTTTCCGGTTGCTTCATCCATTACCACATTGCCGTCAGCGTCCTTTAAGGGCTTTCCGGTACTGGGGTCGATAATGTATTCTCCGGTCTCCGGATCATACTTGCGGGATACGCGCACACCTTTGGCATAGGCCAGGCTGATACGTGCATATCCGCAGATATCATTATCATATCCGAGATCCTCGGCGGCCTGGCACATCATTTCACCGTACCGGTTTGCTGCGATACCGGCTGCCTGATTCTCCGGATACATTACATTCAGATCAAAAGCTGCTGCAAGTTCACAGGGGAACTTGGAGGACGACCAGCCTACCAGTTCGCCTCTTTTTTTGGCTTCACGCGCATCCTTGTGGACGTCATCAACGACCTTACGAAGGGCGAGAACGCCGGGCATTACTTGTTTTGCCATAATAAATATCCTCCTTTATGCTTGAATGTGTCTTTGCACATCCGGCCCTCAGGGGCCATTTCACGTAACCGTTCAAGGGCTGTCTGAACGGTTGCCATTTCACAATCAGCGGTTGGCTGCCTGCCATGCGAACAGGGCGGCACCCAGCGCGCCGTTATACTGAGTCAGCGGGGAAGTGTTGATTTTACAGCCGAGCTCCACGGCCAGTGCGCCTACCACACCGGAATTCTGTGCGACGCCGCCGGTCATAACCACATCGGGGACTACGCCGATCCGGTGGGCCAGTCCGGCTACGCGGCCGGCTACGGAGCGATGGATCCCGTTGATAATATCACATTTGTCCGTACCCATGGCCAGCTGGCTGATCACTTCACTTTCCGCAAATACGGTACAGGTGGAGCTGATTCCCACGTCTTTTTTGGACATGGCTCCCAGTCTTCCCAGGTCCTCGACCTTTACCTCCAGAACACGGGCCATAACATCCAGAAACCGGCCGGTGCCGGCCGCACATTTATCGTTCATCTGGAAATTTGTCATCGTACCGTTTTCAATATGCAGAACCTTTACATCCTGACCGCCGATATCAATGACCGTATGAACATCGGGAAACAGAAAAGCTGCTCCTCTCGCGTGGCAGGAAAGCTCACTCATCTGCTTGTCAGCAACTCCCATCATCAGTGAGGTACGGCCATATCCGGTTGCAAGGGTATAAGCCATATCTTCTTTCTTCATCCCAGCCTCGGAAAGCACCATATCAATGGCACGCTGGGGGCCGCTGGTGCCTGCTCCCACATCAATTAAGGACTTGGCGACGATTTCTGTGCCATCCTTTAAAATAATACATTTGGACGCTGTGGAACCGACGTCGATTCCCAGTGTATACATTGCACTCATACAAACCTCCGGGTCTTTTTCTGTATCATTTTTTACGAGCCAAGTATACCATATACCGCGTTGCTTCCGCAAGCATTAACAAACATATCCAGACCGGAGTAATCCCCGGTCTGGACAGGAAACAAATCGTTACGATTCACGGGGCATCTTCCTGTCCGTCTTAAGTCGGACAAAAAGCATCGGGCATCCGCCAGAATTAAGCTTTCTTAAAGGTATCAAACTCACGGATTGCACGAGGTGTAATCATCTGGTGCATCGGGCAGATAGACTTCGGATTCTGGTAAACGGCCTCAGTGAATGCCTGAATATACGGACGAAGCTCGGTCATATCGACGATCTCGTCAACCATGCCAACCTTGGCGCAGTATGCCGGACGGGACTTGTCATGGTAAAGCTGGATCATATCGTTCATCTTCTTGATAATCGGCTCCATATCCTCGCCGGCCTTGCTTGCCTTCACAAGCTTTCTGGAATACATGGCGTTTGCAGCGGTTTCACCCGGCATTACATAGTATTCGCAGGCGGCGGTACCCAGGGAGTATACATTTGTGTTGTTGCCCTGCGGGCCGCCCAGTACATAGTGTGCAGCGGCGCTGGCCTTACGAAGGGTAATCTCCAGAGACGGAAGTCCGGAATTTTCAATGGAATAAATTAAGGACTGACCCAGGCCGAGTAACTCAGCCTTCTCCGCATCGTCGCCCACGTCGATTCCAGTGGTATCCTGTAACCAGATAAGCGGGATTCTGTCACGGGCGCAGAGAGTTACGAACTCATTCATCTTAATGAGGCCCTGACGGTACAGCTTTCCGCCGATACCAACGGAATTCTGCTTGTACTCCGGATAGTTCATCAAAAGACCCTGGACATTGGCAATGACGCCAACCAGAAGTCCGTTTACCTTGGCAAGACCTGTTACCATCTCCGGACCATAGCCCTTCTTGTACTCATATAACTGAGAACCGTCGAAAAGACGGCCGATAACGTCATAAATATCATAGGGGCGCTTTCCGTTCATGGGGATGATACTGTAAAGGTCCTCTGCCGGAAGCAGCGGGTGTTTCGGCTCATCCACACGGAAAAATTCCAGGTTATAAGCCGGAAGGTAGCCGATATACTTTTTGATTCCGTCGATTACGCCGTAGTCATTCTCATATACCTCACGGAAGAAGCCGGTCTCATCATAGTGAATCGGAACAGAGCCCGGAGCCGGAACCTTGTTCTTGCTGTTCTCAATCTGAGCGGCAACAATCTGGTCAGCAGCCTCTTTGTCAATGTAGCCCTTCGGGTTCATACCGGAGAGGATACCGGCGCCGCCGACTGCCATATTTGCCTGGCTGTGTGCAATCAGGATGGTGGGGGAAATGCTGTGATATCCGCCGCCTGCCGGATTGGTTCCATAGATCCCGACGATTACCGGAATGCCAAGCTGGTTTAACTCAGAATTACGGAAGAACGGAGTACCGCCGCCGCGTCTGTTGGGATATACCTGATCCTGATACGGGAAATCAACGCCCGCGCAGTTCAGTAAATAAACAAGCGGAATGTTCATCATCTTAGCGGCATCGGAACAGCGGATCAGATTCTCCGCCTGGCCCGGCTCCCATGTTCCGGCCATCTTCTTATTATCGGAAGCAATGATGTAAACCCATTTGCCGTTTACGCATCCGAGACCGTTGATGATGTTGGTGGAGCCCATCTTATTGTCGTTGGGGTTAAACAGGCTGTTTAAGGGGCAGAAGGTTCCGGCGTCTACCAGGGCGTTGATACGCTGCATGGCGGACAACTGACCGCGCTCATTTAATTTCTCTTCCGAAGTGATGCCGGCGGCAAGGATCTCCTCAACCTTGTCATGGATCTCCTTCTCGATTTTCTTAATCTCACTCTCGTTTTCGGGGTTCGGATTTACCAGTTCTTTGCCAACGGTCGGCATTTCCTGGAAATATTTAGGCATGGAAAAATAACCCATGTGTCTTCCTCCTCATATATACACTTTGTTGCCGGGATACGGCCCTGCCTTAAGACAGAAACCGCTCCCGGTATGATTTATGCCACTGACGAACCAGACGGACATGTTTCCATGCACATCTGTTCCGTTTCAAATCAAAGAACCAGACGGATTACTTCTCCTTCGGCACCTTGATGAAAGCCTGGCCGGGATCGATCTCTTCACGGATCAGACGGATGATCTCCGGATCCGGACCTTCCATAAGCTCAGCCCTTGTAACATCAATCTCGAAGCCTGTGTTCTCCTGCACCATTTCCGGACTGGAGAATGGATAGTAGTAAGCCAGGTACATTCTCTTGGTCTCTTCGTCAAACTTCATAATGCCGAGATCCGTAACTACCATCTGCGGTCCGCGGTTTCCGGGAAGTCCCGCTCTCTCACGTCCGCCGGGGCCGTCCATCCAGCCGCAGCTTGTGATGTAGTCAACATGGTCCATAAATCTTCTCTTCTGGTGCTGCATCATAATTACCGTATTACAGAAGGTAGCAATGCCGTTTGCACCGCCGGAGCCTGTGAAACGTGTCTGGGGCTTTACATAGTCACCCTTTCCGAAGATACAGGTGGAGTTTACGTTTCCGTAGGGGTCGATCTGAGCGCCGCCGATGAAAGCGATCAGGCGGTCCTCATCATGAAGCCACTCATTGGCCTCAAAGCCCACAAAACGAACGTTGGGCCACTGTACGGCACAGTGAGCCATGAAACGGTTATCACCGACAGAACGCGGTACTTCAACCGGGGAGCAGTCCATAAGTCCGCTCTCCACAATCGGATGGCAGCTCGGGCAAACCGCACGCTTCGCAAGAGAAGCGCCGATTAACGGAAGGCCGGTACCAACGATAACGATCTGATTTTCCTTAATGCTTTTTGCGATGGCATATGCCTGCATTTCCTGCTTTGTATACTTTGTGTAATCAGCCATTTTTCTTTTCCTCCCCCAATTAGTGTCTGGTAGAATAGCCAAGGTGCGGCTCATTCTTAAGGTTCATCAGGCGGGCTCCGCCTAAAACATTAAGAAGATCGTCCTGATCCTTGCATCCATACACATATTTCTGAAGGTAATCCTTGAAGGTTTCCGGAACCTTTGTGCCGTCGGCTGCATCCTTTGCAGCCTGTGCTGCTTTCTCAGCGGCAGCAGCCAGCTTCTCATCCTCAGGCTTTGCAGCAGCGGCCTTTGCAGCCTTGTCAGAAGCTTTCTGAAGCTGAGCCTTCGCGTCTTCCTCATCCAGATACATGGAAGCCAGGTTGTACTCCTTCAGAGCCTTGTCATCGTCGTCATAATAGTTATAGCACTGGGACGGCCATGCGCCGTATGGTGCGCGCACCACAGCGTTTACGCATTCGCCGAAAATTCTTGTCTTTGTGGGATCACGGCGGATATATTCATCACTTACGATTTCCTCACAGGTAACGATGGTGCGTTTTGCAGCGATTGCAATATCAATGTCGTGGAACTCGTCGCCCTCGATAATGCAGGTTCCGTCCGGGGATGCCTGCTGAACGTGGATAATCGCACAGTCAAGCTTCGGAACCGGAACAGCAAGAAGCTTTTCACCCGGCTCAAGGGGATTCTCAATCTCAACGCACTTTAAGTTGTCAACGCCTTCCATGGTTCTTCTCTGCTCTTCGCTGATTCCCCAGAACTTAACGAGGCCGGAGCCCTGCATCATTCTTACCGGAAGATACGGAAGACCCAGAGACGCGGCATGGAGCTGCAGCATCAGAACATCCTGGGAATAATCCTCGTAAACCAGTTCGCCCTTCTCGATTGCTGCGCGGAAACGGCGGGCAACGTTCGTATAACCGGAGTTTGCGGTATAGCAGTTAATATAGGCCCTGATACGGCCCTCGCCGATTAACATATCCCAGTCTCCGCCTGCCGGTCCGGACCAGCCTACAAAACCGGTCTTTCCCTGACGAAGGATCTCATAAACCGCAGCATAGGGCTTACGGTTGGTGGTAAAACCGCCGAAGCACAGGACATCGTTGTCATGAACATACTTCTCTACGGCATCGTGTAATGACATAACTTTATTAGCCACAATAAAGCCTCCTTAATATGTATTTATTTTGGCCTGCCCGGCCTGAACGCCGGACAGGTACAGGGTCTTAAATTACTTGAACATCAGCATGAAATAGCCGGCCGCCACTGCGGAACCGATAACACCTGCCACATTGGGTCCCATGGCATGCATGAGAAGGAAGTTGGTGGGATTTTCCTTTGCTCCGACAGTCTGTGATACACGGGCTGCCATAGGAACTGCGGACACGCCTGCGGAACCGATTAACGGATTAATCTTTCCGCCTGTAAGTGCACATAAAAGTTTTCCTACCAGAATGCCGCCCACGGTGGCAAATGCGAATGCCAGAAGTCCCATGCAGATGATGGCAATTGTCTGAACGCGGAGGAAAATTTCCCCGTTTGCAGTCGCACCTACGGTAGTGCCTAACATGATGGTGACAATATTGCACAGCGCGTTCTGGGCGGTCTCGGAAAGTCTTCCGGTAACGCCGGACTCACGGAGCAGGTTGCCAAGCATTAACATACCAAGAAGCGGAGCCACCGACGGAAGCAGAAGGGAACAGAACAGTACCACAAATACCGGGAATACGATCTTTTCCACTTTACTTACCTTACGGAGCTGCTTCATAACGATCTGGCGCTCTTTCTTTGTGGTCAGAGCCTTCATGATCGGCGGCTGGATAAGCGGAATCAGCGCCATGTAGGAATAGGCGGCCACGGCAATGGGTGCCACCAGTTCAGGGGCCAGGTTATTGGCAATATAAATAGCTGTCGGGCCGTCTGCGCCGCCGATAATACCGATGGCGGCTGCCTGACCGGGAGTAAAGAGGCCTGTTGCAAGCGCAAGCAGAAAAGCCACATAAATGCCGAACTGAGCGGCCGCTCCAAGAAGCAGGCTGACCGGGTTGGCAATCAGCGGACCGAAGTCCGTCATGGCGCCTACTGCCATGAAAATCAGGCAGGGGAACAGGCTTGATTTCACACCGCTGTAAATAATTCTTAAAACACCGGACTGATACCAGACATCAGCCTCATCCATAAGTCCGGCTAAAGGCAGGTTCGCAAGGAACATACCGAAGGCAATGGGGAGCAGAAGGAGCGGCTCAAACTGCTTTTTGATTGCCAGATATAATAAAACGAAGGAAATAAGGAGCATTACGGCCTGCTGCCAGGTAATTGCGGCAAAGCCCGACCGGGCCAATAACTCCCCGAATACTGAAAGTATATTCACGCGGCACCTCCTATTAGTTTAAGGTTACCAGCAAAGTACCTGTTTCAACAGCATCGCCCACATTTACATTTACGGAAGCAACGGTTCCTGCCGCCGGAGCAACGATCTCAGTTTCCATCTTCATGGCCTCCATAACGATAACGCACTGACCATAACCAACGGCATCTCCTGCTTTTACCTTGATGTCAAGAATCTTACCGGGCATCGGAGCCTCTACGGTTGTGCTGCCGCCTGCTGCGGGGGCCGGAGCTGCTGCGGGGGCCGGTACAGGGGCCGGAGCAGGCGCGGGAGCCGGGGCAGGAGCGGGTGCAGGCGCCGGAGCGGGTGCAGGTGCCGGGGCTGCCTTCGGAGCCGGAGCGGAAGCGATAATCGGAGCCGGGGCACTTACGGTAACGCCTCTGTCAAGGGGCTTGTAGCCGTCTACTCTTTCGATTTCGATTTCATATTTCTTTCCGTTTAATGTTGCAACGTATTTCATAGCTTTCATACATCCTTTCCTTTTTGCTTTTCATTTTTTGAGATTTTTGACCGCTGCGATTTTCCCTACAATTCTTTGATGCTTGTCACACGAATCTCTTCTCCTGACAGCCTTGCTTCCTCGCTGACCGCCGCGAGAAGCACTGCATAGGACTCCTCATCAATAGCCGGAACCGGAGCCGCCGCCGCAACAGCCGGTTGTTTCGGCGCGTCCGTTTTGATAATGATTCCGAGGATCTTGGAAATAATGATAATCGCAACTGCAAGCGATGCAAGAGCGGAAAATACCACCAAAAGCCCCAGAGCGGAAATCAGAACGGCACCCGCCATGGTCACCTCACCAGTCCACATATACTCACCGCACCTCCTTCATTTTCGTTTCACTTTTGAAACTTTAGTAACTCGTCTATTCCATATTGTGGAATGCATTCCATATTTTAATCAGCACATAAGGGTACTCTAATTTCAGCACCCAATATCTCGTTGTCGGTTATGCATTTTTCACAATATCTTAGCTGAAGTATATCAGCTTTCCGCAAAAAAGTCAACAAAACGCGCAAAAAAAGGAAAGCGTTTTTCCTTCATTGACACCTCCCTTTTCTTATAATAAAATAGTAACAGTTCAGCTTTGCAGTCTCCTGTCCGCGGTACACGGGCAAGAAGCTGCAAGGCTGAACTGTTACATAGAATAAAACATAGCTTTCGTACACAAGGAGAAAAGGGATTATGAAGCAAATTGAAAAAGTAACCTTAATCGGTCTTGGAGCCATGGGTGTTTTCTTTGCACCGGGAATTTCCGGAAAGCTGGGGGCCGGTTTTAAAGTCATGGCGGACGGGGAACGGAAAAAACGTCTGGAGCAGAAGGGCGTCACCGTAAACGGCATCAACTACCGCTTCCCCATCGTCACTCCGGAATCCGCCTGCGAACCGGCGGATCTGGTAATCATTGCCGTGAAAGGATATGACCTTCCGGAAGCCATCCGTCATATCAAAAACCAGGTTGGCCCCGATACCATCATCCTTTCCGTTTTAAACGGGGTGGAAAGCGAAGAGCAGGTGGGAGCCGTCTACGGCATGGAACATATGCTTTATTCCTATATGAGAATCAGCATTGTAATGAAAGACGGAAAAGCAGAATTTGACCCCAATAAAGGGCTGATTCACTTCGGAGAAACGATTAACGATCCGGACCGACTTTCCCCAAAGGTCCTTGCGGTCCGGGATCTGTTTGACCGCTGCGGTATTCATTATAAGATCGACCCCGATATGTTAAAGGGAATATGGTTTAAATTCATGTGCAACGTGGCAGAAAATATGACATGCGCCATGTTCCAGGTTCCGTTCGGTGCTTTTCAGGTAAGCCGGGACGCCAACTATTTCCGCCGCGCCGCCATGGAGGAGGTCATACAGGTTGCCAACAGGCTGGGAATTGAAATCGGCCAGGACGAAATCGACCGTCAGGAGCACACACTGGGCCGCATTCCTTACGAAAACCGCCCCTCCACACTCCAGGACCTGGATGCGGGAAAGCATACAGAGGTGGACATGTTTGCCGGCACCGTCTTACGGCTGGGTGAAAAACTCGGCGTGGATACCCCCGTCTGCAGAATGTTTTACCATGGGCTTCATCTGATCGAAGACCGCATGTCCGGAAAAATCTGATTACCATGAAAGTGTTGACCGGCAGCCGTGAGACGGCGCATGCTCGCATGCAGAGTCTCATGGATATCGGGCAACCAAGCCGGTATGAGTAAGCAGGGCGACAGCCCGGATTACGAATACTGGTGGCAGTTGCGGGAGCACGAAGTGCGGAGCAACTGACTTTCATACACAGCGGTGCCACGCAGGCGGAGCATGGGGGGAACTTCAGGGCAGTAAGTCCCGGGCTCAGGGGCTTACTGCTCATCCCATACAATCAGGTTGTTCCACATAATCGTCTCCGCCTGGCTTTCGGATAATACATAAGCCCGTCCGGAATCCTCCTTTGAGGGAAGCATATAGGTCCCGTTATTTTTATGGCGGACCCATTTTTCAGAAAGAACCGTCACCCCGTTTTTTGCCTGCATATCCCAGCAAAGCTGTTCTCCTCCGGCATTTTCCGCAATATACGTAAAATCCCCTTCCAGCAGATTTTCCTGATACCTTCCTTCCTTTTCTGCCATGACAAATCCCGTTTCCGGAGCATTTTCATAATATCGGTATCCCGTTTTTCCATGGCCGTTCATCTTTCCGTTTTTCCATTCCCCGTCTGCATAGGTAAATCTTGGCTCCGCCAGCACCATGGCCTGTACCGCCGCACAGTCTCCCTCCGGCTTTCCCCCGGAAAACTCCCCAAAGAAGACCGTATTGAATCTGGTAACTGCCAGGCCTCTTCCCTTTGTCTCTCCCGTCATTTCCTCCATGTGTCCTGTCAGCTCCCCTTCTGTCTCTTCCTGCCAGTACAGATATTTTTTCCCGTCAAGAGTCTCCTGGACCAAAGTTTTTAAGAGGTCCTCCTGACTGTTTAAAATCCGGGCGGCCTGGTCCGGCTCTTTCTTTTCCATGGCCTGATACAGAGAACGGAGGAGAGCCTCCTCCTTTTCATTTACCGGCAGGGGAATTTGGGCCTCTGCCTCTTTAGTTTCTGCTGTTTCTGCAGATTCTTCCATTTCCACATTTTTTTCGGTTTCCGGAATCCGCCCGTCATAATTTCCCGGAATATCTCCGCCCCGGATAACCGCCAGAACCGCCAGAATCACCAGAATCATCAGAACTCCTGTGAGCAGCACCGCCCTCTTTTCAGGCCCCTTCTTATGTGCCTCCTGCCTGCTTTTGGACCCTGTTTGTCTGTTTTTGAACCTTTCCTGCCTGTCTTTAAGCCCCGTCTGTCTGATTTTCAGCTGCTTCAATCTTATTTTATTCCTTCCTTTCCTGCTGTACCGGCACATCAAAAGCCTCCAGAAGGAGAGCAGCTCCCTCCCTTATCTCCGTTTCCGAAAGGCTCGCATATCCGAGAATCACTGTTTTCGTCTGTCCTGCATGTTCTTTATGGATAAAAAAGCCGGAAAGACCGTAAACCTTTACGCCAGCCCTGGCTGCCGCCTCCACGAGCTCCTCTTCCGTCATCTTCCCCCGGTGGGAAAGCAGCACATGAAGTCCCGCAAATTCCCCCCCGATTGCAAATATTTCTTCAAGCGGCTTTAAGGCCGCCAGCAAAGTATCATGCTTTGCCTTATAAATCTCCCGCATCCGGTTTAAATGACGCTCAAAATACCCGCCCGCAAGAAACTGGGCAAGAAGTCTCTGATCCACCCGGGACACGGTGGATGAATAAAATCTGGCCTGCTCTCTGTACTTTTTAAGAAGGCCTGCCGGAAGTACCATATATCCCACGCGGATGGCCGGAGCAATGGCCTTGGAAAAAGTTCCCATATAAATCACACAGCCGTTCTGGTCCATGCCCTGAAGTGCCGGAATGGGCTTTCCCTTATAGCGGAACTCACTGTCATAATCGTCCTCAATCAGATAGCGTCCCGGCATCTCTCCTGCCCAGGCCAATAGCTCCTGGCGGCGCTTCACCGGCATGACAATTCCCATGGGGAACTGGTGAGACGGCATTACATAGGCCACGGAAACCGAAAGGTTTCTGAGTTCTGAAACCATAAGCCCGCTTTCATCCATTCCCACAGGAAATACCGGATGCCCCATTCCCGAAAGGACACGAAAGGCCTGCTTGTAGGTGGGATTTTCCATGGCAATTCCCATATGATTTCCCAAAAGCTGGGACAAAAGCATCAGAAGATATTCGTTTCCCGCACCCACAATAATCTGATCCGCCGTACAGTTTACGCCTCTGGCGCCATGAAGATACTCACGAATGGCCTCCCTCAGAGGGAGATCCCCCTGGGGATCCCCTTTCAGAAAAATCTCCACTTCCTCTTCTTTTAAAATAGCTCTGTTTATTTTTCTCCAGGTCGAAAAGGGGAAGCTCTTTAAGTCAATGCCCCTGGGCGAAAAATCCACCTTCCACAAAACCGGCAAATCCTTCTTCCCCTCCGGTCTGCATGTTCTTCCCTCCCCGGAAACCGGAGGCAGGAGCCCGTCGAGCTCTGCGGCAAAATATCCCTTTCTGGGAACCGCCTCCAGATATCCCTCCGACACAAGCTGCTCATAGGCAAGCTGGGTAGTGCTCCGGCTTACCTTTAAATTTTTTGCCAGCTCCCTGGAGGAAGGAAGCCGTTTATCCGGCTTTAAATTTCCGTTTCTGATTTCATTTTTAATGTACTGGTAGATCTGCTCGTAAAGGGGCCTGGCATCCTGGCTGTTTAACGGGATCATAAATTCCATCGTTTCCGTCTCCTCATCAATCGGGTTTCCGAGAGTACTCGTGAATTTAAAAGGGATGTTCACAGGAAAAAGCATCCGCGAGCATCCCTCATTTTCTCATACGTTTAAGCGCTCCATGCACGTTCCGAATCCTTTCTTATTTCGGAAGCTTAAATGAGCTCTTCAGGGAAACAATCCTGTTGTAAACAGGCTTTCCCTCTGTGCTGTCTTTACAGTCCACACAATAGAAACCATTCCGCACAAACTGGAAGCTGTCGTAAGCCTTTGCCTCCATTAAGGACGGCTCCACATAAGCCATGACAACGGTCTCCGAGTTGGGGTTTAAGTTTAAGGTTCCATCCGGGTTTAATTTCCCCTTTTCCTCATCCACAATATTTTCGTACAGACGGCATTCCACCTGTCCGGCGGTGGGGGCCGATACCCAGTGGATCGTTCCCTTCACTTTTCTGCCGTTAAAACCGGAACCGCTCTTTGTCTCCGGGTCATAGGTGCAGTGAATCACGGTCACGCTGCCGTTTTCATCCTTCTCATAACCGGTGCAGGTTACAAAATACGCACCCATAAGACGTACTTCATTGCCCGGGAACAGGCGGAAATATTTCTTCGGCGGCTCTTCCATGAAATCCTCTCTCTCAATGTAGAGCTCACGGGAGAAGGGAACCTGTCTCTCACCCATTTCAGGGTTTTCCAGGTTATTGGGAATGGAGAGCATTTCCGTCCGGCCCTCCGGATAGTTGTCAATGATTAACTTTACCGGGTCCAGCACAGCCATCATCCGCGGTCTCTTTAACTTTAAGTCCTCACGGATACAGTATTCAAGCATTGCGTAATCCACGGAACTGTTGGCCTTGGAAACGCCCACCAGATCCACGAACATTCTGAGGGATTCCGGCGTATACCCTCTTCTTCTCAGGGCAGCGATGGTCACCAGACGGGGATCGTCCCATCCGTCTACAATTCCGTCCTCCACCAGCTTTTTAATGTATCTCTTTCCTGTTACCACATTGGTCAGATACAGCTTTGCAAACTCAATCTGGCGGGGCGGATTCTCAAATTCACACTCTCTTACCACCCAGTCGTAAAGGGGTCTGTGGTCCTCAAATTCCAGAGTACAGATGGAGTGGGTAATGTGCTCGATGGCATCCTCAATGGGATGTGCAAAATCATACATGGGGTAAATGCACCACGTATCTCCTGTGTTGTGGTGAGTCATATGAGCCACACGGTAAATCACCGGATCGCGCATATTAATATTGGGAGATGCCATGTCGATTTTGGCGCGGAGCACCTTTTCTCCGTCCTCATAAACACCGTTTTTCATCTCCTCAAAAAGCTTTAAGTTCTCTTCCACCGTTCTGTCGCGATAGGGGCTGTTCTTACCCGGCGTATTGAAATCGCCGCGGTATTCTCTGATTTCCTCTGCACTCAGATCACAGACAAAGGCCTTTCCCTTTTTTATTAAAAGCACGGCGCATTCGTACATTTTCTCAAAATAATCAGAAGCAAAAAACAGCCTGTCCTCAAAGTCGGCGCCCAGCCATTTCACATCCGAAATAATAGATTCCACATACTCCGTCTTTTCTTTTGTGGGATTTGTATCATCAAAACGGAGATTGAATTTTCCTCCGTATTCCTTCGCAAGCCCGGAGTTTAAGATAATAGATTTTGCATGTCCGATATGAAGGTAGCCATTGGGTTCCGGGGGGAACCTGGTCTGGACATGGTCATATACTCCTTCCGCAAGGTCTTTGTCAATTTCCTGTTCGATAAAATGTTTGGAAACTGTCTCTTTTGTTTCCTCTGCCGGTTTTATATTCTCCGCCATATCAATTCCTCCATTTCGGTTAGTATCATTAATACTATCATATTTTCTCAGATTATAAAAGGGCAATTTTGCATAAAACCACGCATATTTTGTTCCCGGAACACAAAAACTAAACCAAACCTTGAAAACTCAGAAAGAAGGACAGTTATGACTACAAGAACAGATAGCAGAAAGGTTGTCCTGGTTGGAACCGGAATGGTAGGCATGAGCTTTGCTTACAGCCTTTTAAATCAGGCAGTCTGCGATGAGCTGGTGCTCATTGACCTGGATAAAAAACGCGCTGAGGGAGAGGCCATGGACTTAAGCCACGGGCTGGCATTCTCCCCGGGAAACATGAAAATTTATGCCGGATCCTATGAGGACTGCCGGGATGCAGACATTGTAACCATCTGCGCCGGAGTGGCCCAGAAGCCCGGAGAAACCAGGCTGGCTCTTTTAAAGCGAAACGCCATCGTGTTTCAGTCTGTCGTTGAGCCGGTAGTGGCATCCGGCTTTCAGGGAATTTTTCTCATAGCCACGAATCCGGTAGATATCATGACCCGGATCACCTGCCATCTCTCAGGATTTCCAAAAGAGCGTGTCATCGGCAGCGGCACTGCCCTGGATACTGCCAGACTCCGTTATCTCCTTGGACAGTATTTTCAGGTGGACCCCAGAAATGTCCATGCCTACGTCATAGGAGAACACGGAGATTCCGAGTTTGTACCCTGGAGCCAGGCCCTTTTAGCCACAAAGCCGGTGCTCCAGATATGCGAAGAATCCGGCGGCAGCCTGGACTTTAAAACTCTGGAACAGATCTCAGACGATGTCAGAAACGCGGCCTACAAAATCATTGATGCAAAAAAAGCCACCTACTATGGAATTGGAATGGCTTTAACCCGTATCACCAGAGCCATTTTAGGCGGAGAAAACAGTATTCTCACGGTCTCCGCATGTCTGGATGGCGATTATGGGCAGGAACCGGTATTTGTCGGCGTTCCCTGTATTTTGAACCAGAGCGGAGTCAGAAGGATCCTCCATCTGAACCTGACGCCGGAGGAAATGGAAAAGTTTTCAGATTCCTGCGCCACCCTGCGAAAATCCTTTGACGAATTACAGTTATAAGATTATACTAAATACATTACCGGACTTTCTGCGGTTCATTCCGGCCATCTGCCGGGTGGCCGCAAATACATACCCATGGAGGACACTTTTTATGAACAAAAATTCCTTTGATCTCATCACATTCGGCGAAATTATGTTAAGACTTTCCCCGCCCCGCCATGCGCGGATTACAGACGGTGATATTTTTGAAAAACGTGCCGGAGGCGCCGAGCTCAATGTGGCATCCGGCGTGGCTCTTCTTGGCCTTCGCACCGGAATTCTGTCCAGGCTCCCGTCAAATGAGCTGGGCACCTTTATCAAAAACAGGATCCGTTTCGTGGGTGTTTCCGATGACTTTTTAATTTATGACGAAAGCCCCGACGCAAGACTGGGCCTTTATTATTACGAAATGGGGGCCGCACCCAGAAAGCCTACCATTGTCTACGACCGCCACTCCTCCTCTGTCACCAGAATTACCCTGGACGAAATCCCGGAGGATATCTATACCTCCGCCAGAATGTTCCACACCAGCGGTATCAGCCTGGCGCTTTGTTCCGGCATGAGAAATGTGGCTGTGGAGCTGATTCGAAAATTCAGGGAACAGGGGGCCATGATCTCCTTTGACGTAAACTACCGGGCTAACTTATGGAGTGAGGACGAAGCCCGGGAAACCATTAAAAAAATACTTCCCATGGTGGATATTCTCTTTGTATCGGAGGAAACCAGCCGCCGGATGTTCCAAAAATCCGGAGATCTTCGGGAAATCATGAAAAGCTACGCAGACGAATATGGGGTAAAGATCGTGGCTACCACCCAGCGGACCGTAATAAGCCCCAGAAAACACAACTTCACCTCCATGGTATACGACGCCCGCACCAATCAGTATTTCACAGAAGCTCCCTACACCGACATTGATGTCATTGACCGCATAGGCTCGGGCGACGCTTATGTGGCAGGCGTGCTGTTTGGTCTTTTGAAATATGACGATCCGGAAAAAGCCATGCAGTTCGGAAATGCCACTTCCAGCGTAAAAAACACGGTTCCCGGAGATCTGCCTTCTTCAGACTTCAAAGAAATTGACCGGATTATCCGTGAACATCACTCCACAGGACCGGTCAGCGAAATGAACCGGTAACCTGTTTCGCATCCCCGGCACTCCCGCAGGTGCCGGAAATATCCGGCCCCAGCCGGCCTTTGAACCGTAACATAAAACCCCCTGTTTTACGGAGTGATCCAAAAACAGGGGGTTTTTAAGCTTAGATGCTGATGATTCCAAAATATTTCAGAACCTCGCCGGCCAGGATGGCCGCTAACATCACAGGAGCAATCCAGCGAATCATCACACGGTAAATTTTCTTTCTCTTAAACGCTCCGGAAGACTCCACTTCCTCTTCCACATATCTGCATCCCAGTACATGACCCACAAAAATGCAGGTTCCGATGGCCGCAATGGGCATCAGCACAGAGTTGGACACAAAATCGAAGAAATCCAGAAACTGCATCTTAAGGATTGTAATGTGGGCCCAGGGTCCGTATCCCAGACAGGACGGAATCCCCAGAAGAATGATCACGGCCGTCGACAGGATTGTGGCGGATCTTCTGCTGATTTTTGCGCGGTCCGACACAATGGAAACCACTGTCTCCAAAAGGGGAATGGAAGACGTCAGGGCGGCAAACAGCACCAGAAGGAAGAACATTCCGCCAATAAATCCTCCCATGCTCATGGATTCAAACACCTTCGGAAGAACGCCGAACATCAGGCCGGGACCTGCCTTTCCTCTGATTAAGGAAGCGTCGCCGCCGTTAAAAGCCACCACAGCCGGAATAATCATAAGGCCTGCCAAAAACGCAATTCCTGTGTCGAAAATCTCGATCTGGGCAACAGACTTTTCCAGGTTGTCCTCTTTTTTCATATAAGAGCCGTAGGTAATCATAATTCCCATAGCCAGGGACATGGAATAGAAAAGCTGTCCCATGGCGGCCAGAATCGTTGTGACGGAAACATCCGAAAAATCCGGAAGCAGATAATATTTAAGTCCGCCCATAGCGCCGGGAAGTGTCAGACTGTAAACAGAGATGCCTACGGATAATAAAACCAGAACCGGCATCATAACCCGGCTGGCCTTCTCCACGCCTTTTTCAACGCCGAAAAGAACAACGATGGCAGTCATCAGAACAAATACCAGAAACCAGAACATGGGCCTGTCTGTGATGCCTGCTCCCGCGCTGCCAATGAAGCTCCCGAAAAACGCATCGTCTGATGCCGCCTGTCCATTTCCAGTGGCAAATTCGGCCAGATATTTCATAACCCATCCGCCGATCACACAGTAGTATGGTGTAATGATCACAGGAATCAGCGCGGAAAGCCATCCCAGAGCTGCAAACCGGCGGTCCAGAGACTTAAAAGCCTCAATACAGGATAATCTGGTCCGCCTTCCCAGGGCAATCTCCGTAATCATCAGTGTAAATCCGAAGGTCAGCGCCAGAAGAATATATATAATTAAAAACGCTCCTCCGCCATATTTGGCTGCCAGATACGGAAACCTCCACATGTTTCCCAAACCAACCGCAGAACCGGCTGCCGCCAGGACAAATCCGACCCGGCTGGTAAAACTGCTTCTTTCTTTCATACTCAAACTCCCTTCTTATTGGTTTAAAAGCACTCCCGAAAACTCCCCTGTCCCCCGTCTTTGCGATCGTCCGGGAGTGCTCTTTTGGTGAAAATATAACACCTGTTACCTATAAATCCAGATCAATGAATTCAAAATCTTCATCTTCGTCTTCATCTGCCTGGGGCGGCTCTTCTTTCGCCGCCTGACCTGCTTCTTTTGCAAGAGAAGATGCAATATCCCGCTCCAGATCAGCCACGCTCCTTGCGGGTGTCCGTTTCCCGGAAGGCAGGTTCTTTGCGGATTTCCTCACCGGAGGCTCTTCTTCCTCCGGCTCCAGATCCAGGTCCTCGGGCTCCGGTTCTTCCTCCTCCATAATCGTTCTCTTATTTTGAGGAATGCTGCGCTCTGTCTTACGGCCCTGTTTCATATTTTCCGGCTCTCTATACCATTCCCGCTCAGATTTATAAGTATTTTTAGGTTTTCTTGTGAGAAGGAGAATCAGCAGGAGAATCACTAACAGGATGCACACGCCGAAAAGTCCCACAATAATATAGCCACGGATCCTGTAATCATCCAGAAGTCCGTTGTAATCCTCTGCCACACTCACATATTTCGCACGCAGATCCTCGGCATCCGGATCCGGGAAATACCTCTGAAGCGTCATTTCCTTCTGATCATAACGGTAGAAGTTTTTCTCTCCATCTGCATTTCGTCCATATACCACACAATATTCCGGAGTCTCACTGCCCTTCCAGATCCAGCCGTCAACTGTATGACTGCCAATGTCAATGGTACATGCCACAAAACCTTCCGGAAGCTCGGTTCCCTCAGGAATTTCACTGGGAGGAAGCACGATAATGGTCTTTTCCGCCATACGTACTGTTACATAAGGCGCAAGAAGCCCATTTACAGCATCATAAATAAAGAAATCACCGTTTCCTTCTTCATCAGTCATATAAAGCAGGATGGTTCCCTGCTCATTGACAGCTGCCTGAACCTGAGTTCCATTATATTCATACTCCGTAACAGTAAAGCCATCCGGGAGCTCCTCCTCATTGAAGGTCTCTGCCACCTGCCAGTTACCGCTGTCCGCCGCCACTCCGGGAGCCGCCGCTTCTGTGGAATCAGATTCCATATTGCTTTCTGAGGGCACTTCGTCCGATTTGACAACGGTAATGGTATAGGTTTTTGTGGTGGTGCCGTCCTCCGCCGTCACTTTACATACCACAGTATTTTCTCCGGATTCCAGGTACTCGTTTCCCTCTACTACCACCTTCGCCTTATCGTCTTTGGCCGGAGCACTGACAGTGATTTTTTCTGTATCGCCGGGCACTGTTACTGTATATTCTGTCACATCCGCAGAGAAAGCCGGGCTCAGCTCACCGGGAGAAACGGATAAAGAAGACAGGGAAGCCTCCCTGGAATAGGTTTCCGGCGCATTGACCTTTACAGCAGAATTTCCCACATGTTCGATGGTAACTGCCTGGGAATTCGCGTCATAAACCTCCTGGGACCTCACTTTTATGGAAGAGGTTCCTGCCTTTAAGGCCTTGAACTTCAGTGTAAAGCTGAAGGTGGTCTGCTCCGCGGATTCCATGGCGCCTACGACCCGGATGGAGCCTGCGCCGCCATTTGCGTTGGTTCCGCTTACAAATTCCAAAGCCGAGGAGTCATACTCCAGCATCACATCGGAAGCTCCCAATGGCTCCCCGCTGGAAGACGTGATTTTCATGTTCACGGAAACCTGATTTCCCACAGTCACTGACGGGTCCGAAAAAGTGATTTTTCCAGTCGCCGCATAAGACACAAGCAATTGTCCCGGCATTGCGGCAAGCAGCATGACCATGGTCAGGAAGGCCGCCGCCAGCTTCTTTATTTTTCTGTTCATAGCTGTTTTATCTCCTTACTGTCTTCCCATAATTTTCTTTTGCAGCGCATTTGCATCTGCCTGGGTAATGACTCCGTCCCCGTTCAGATCAGCTGCCGCCTTCTGGGCTTCATTTAATATATTTTCCCCAAGAATCTGTCTTTTTATAAGTATCAGATCAAGAATTGTCACGGAACCATCCCCATTGCAGTCCCCTTTCTGGAGAGCTGATTGAGTTTCCGCGGGCCGGGTTTCCGACGCGCTTGTTTCCGGCGCCTGGGTTTCCGGCGCCTGGGTTTCCGGTGCCCGGGTCTCTGCCGGAGCAGTTTCTCCGCCCGGACCTATGCCGGCCTGGGCTCCCGTACTCGCAGATGCAGTCACCGTTTCTGCGGCACCGGCTCCGGGCCCCGCCGCCGCGGCTTCTC
>ERZ808051.960-NODE-960-length-23355-cov-4.703153_pt1 | contig 23355 bp, 20 predicted proteins | sample MGYA00380199_ERZ808051 | MGnify/ENA primary metagenome ERZ808051 (study PRJEB31490, sample SAMN06133391) | mouse gut metagenome | isolation source: J11 | host: mice | place: China: Chengdu | collected 2015-05 ...
TCATACTTGATACATCAGACATTAAACATAAAAGAATTTCTACACAGGATAATGCACTGCCCCAATGTACTTTTTCATGGCAATAATCTGCTGCAGATATAATTCTCTGTCTCACATGCATCGCCTGTTTTTTCAAAAGAAAAAAATCTTTCATCTGTATTAACTCCATAATATAATTTTTGTTTGTTCAGTCATAAGAAAACATTTTCTGAACATTATTGATGTGATACAATTCTTGAAAGATTACCAATGATATCATAACCATCCCAAATCAAAGAAAATTCTTGTGCATGTCCCATTGGAACGATTCGATCAACACCTCTAACTCCGCTTTTTGCAACCAACTCTTGTATATCTTCTGATTCTATTCCATAATAGCAGATCGTCTGACATGAATTTCTCAGTAATGGAACTATTTCTGTAAGGTTCTGAATCGTGTATTCAAAAAAGTAGCCCATATTAGATTTATAATTAAGTACATTTTCAAAAAGTTCACACAGCTCAACACGCACCAATTTGTTATCATCAGCGATTTTTGTTATGTGGTTATGATCTTGGGCAAGAATACAGTACTGCAATAACTTTTCACTTCCCGCCAACGGCGGCAGATCATATTCCCTAAGTTCCGTTTTCAATGAATTCCAGAAAATACTTTTTGCTTCTTCTACCTTTTTCCCCATCCAAATTATAATTCTTGGAGAGCTGCATGCATTTTGATCTACAGAATACGTATCATTATAGAAATCTTTCGCCAAAATATCATGTCTTGCTTCAAGATATTTATCTGCATTTATAATTGCAATTGAATCTCTGTCCGCAAAGCACAGTTCCACTGTACGTGGCTTTGTTTTAAATTTTCTCATATTGTAAATTGTATTGTTACCACCCCATATTAACCTTACATCAGATATACTTGACAAATATTCTGTCACCTCATCATCATGCCCGTAACGGATAACACATATATACGAACGTACTTTCTCAAACTCCTTCATTGACAAAATATTATTTATTGCATTGCATATAATATCTACTTCCTCGAATTCTTTATCAGATATCCTCACTATATTAGTATTTCCAGAAAGCATTCCGTAGACTAAAGAAACCGCAAACTGAATGGGAATATTGGCCGGCGTAATATGGAAAGCAACCCCTCTTCCAAGTCTCAACATATCACTTTGATACTTATTTGCAATGTTTTCTATTCCTTTTTTTCTAATCCAAAAAGCAAATGCAGCTATATCTGGATACAACCTAATCGATTGACTTGATAGCAAACACCTTGATAAAGTTTCTAAAAAGTTTAAAATTTTCTTATCAAAAATAGGTAATGACTTTATAGATGATATTTTGTCAAGATCTTTTTGACTTCCTATACAGAAGCTGATGTTTTTACCTTTCAGCTGCATAAGTATCGCTACACCCCCTTATCTCCGCACTTTTTATACGTCCAACTATTTTGATATATTTTCCCTTTCTTCCACACGGACAGTCATCTTCACCTAATACCATTCCCTCATCCTCCGTCAGCAGTGAATTACCTGGATAAGAATGCGGAAGAACAGAAAGAACTTGAATAATACCTTTCTCTCCAATTTCGCATGGTGAAAAGTCCTCTATTCTCCTAGTAATAATATCAGAATAAATACTTGCGTGCATATGTCCGTATTCACATTCGGCATATATACATCCCGACTGCTCTGCCATGCTGTAATGATCCATATAATGCCTTATCCTACCAACCCTATATCCATATTCTTTAAATTTTTCTTCCGTAACAGCCTCCGACTGAAGTTTTTTCCATCCTCCTGCTGTAAGGAGGTACCCTTTTGAAAAATCAATACCAATGCCTGTTTTTTCGAGTTCTTTAAAAAAAGATTCCCATATCATGAACGTAAAACCAAAAATCAGGAAATCATGCTCACCGTATTCTCTCATAAAATTTTTTACTATTTGAATATTTAATGTCATATCATCATTTAAGGCAAATACCATCTTCCGTGCTGCAAAATCCAATCCCATAATTGTTGCCCCTCTTGCAGTAAACATTTTACGATCTCGTATGACCTGAGGTGTATCAATGACAAGCATAGGCAATCTTTTTTTTCCCACAAAATCACCGAGCAGACGTAATAATACTTTCTGCTGTACTATTGCCGTTTTTTTATCAAGATATATTTTGGATTGGCTCTGGCCCGTAGTGCCTGATGACTTCATAACTTTAAATATTTCCTCATCAGGTATACTTTTCAATTCCATTTCTTTAAATATACGAACAGGCAAATATGGAATCTCTTTTACATCCCTTATCTCTTTTATTCGATTTTCATTAAACCCGAGAGCGTAAAGTATGTTGCCATATTTTTTACAATTCTCTACATGGTACAGAAGCAATTCCTTTAGTTCTTTTACAAGCATTCTATTCTTTGCATCTGTTTCCAGCGAATACGGAGAAATATTATGAAAATCATCAATCATACAAACATTCCCCCATTAAACATCTCATCTTTTTTAATTGTACAGATGGTTCTTTTCCCAATAATGTCCTCATATTGTTCAGGTGATATTCCATCCCCCGGACGTTTTGAGTCTAAATCATCTATCCTAATAATGTGCCCCTCTTCTAAATCACATTTTGCCACAATGCTTCTTCGCATTTTTCTCCTCTGTTCTAACTCTTCTTTAGAAACTACTCTTCCAAATGATCCTAAACCCTCATATACACTCAAACATTTCTGAATAAGCTTTTTCATCTTCCCGGGTTCCATTGCCATCTGGTTATCCCACCCAATTTTGCTGTTATCCAATGTAAAATGCTTTTCAATTATTGCCGCTCCAAATGCTACGGCTGCACAGGCTATCTCACTCCCAATTGTATGATCTGAATAGCCTATGGGATAATCCTGAAATTCTTGCCTAAGCATTCTTATATTATTAAGATTGACTTTGTTTGAATCCACTGGATATATAGAAACACAATGCAAAATACAAATTTGACTGTTTCCGGTTTTTTCTATTACATCAACAGCTTTATGTATTTCATCTAGAGTTCCCATTCCTGTTGAGAGAACAATTGGAAGTCCTTTTTCACCAATATATTTCAAAAATAATAGATTATTTAAATCCATAGAAGCAACTTTTATATAGGGAGCCTGTAGTTTCACAAGCAGGTCTACCTCTTCGTTAGAATAGGGGGTTGAAGAAAATCCAATATGTTTTTCTCTACAATAATCAGCAATAATCGTTAACGCGTCTTCACTTAATGCAAATTTTCCAACCATTCTTTTTGCAATGGGATTTTTTGAGTAATATGTTTTAGAATATAAAGAATCCGCAGACCACGATTGGAATTTAACGGCATCGCACCCTGCTTCACTTGCTGCATCAATCATCTTTTTGGCTGTTTCAATGTTCCCATTGTGGCTGGAATTCATTTCGGCCACAAAATAAGGTTTTTTGTAGTCGCCAATTTTTTGTCCTGTACAAAGCTGTATAGCTGCCATTATGCCATCCTCCCTCCATCAATTATCAAATTAGCACCTGTGATATATGATGCATTATCTCCTGCCAAAAATATAACCGCCCGTGCAATATCCTCTGTTCTACCTTGTCTTTGAATCGGTGTTTCTGCAAGAATCCTTTCCTTAAGTGCTTTATCCCTATTCTTCCATAAATCTGTATCAATAAATCCCGGACTTATAGAATTTACTCTGATTCCATATTGTCCTAGTTCCATAGCCAACGTTCTGGTTGAAAAAATCAGTGCAGCTTTACTGCTTCCATATGCAAGTCTTCCGATTTCATTTTGTATTCCAGAAATTGATGCAATATTTATAATACTTCCAGAGTTATTCTTTCTCATATATCGAGCGACAATCTGTGTCAAGTTAAGAAGTGAAAAGAAATTCACATCAAACAATTCTCTCATTTTCTCAATTGAAGTCATCAAAAAAAAGGATTCCGCACAAATACCTGCATTATTAACCAAGATATCAATTGCTCCAGATTCTTTATAAATATTCATAACTGCATTCTTTACTGATTCTGAATCTCTGATATCAAAATATATTGGTCTGGCTGCTGTTCCCGTTTCCTTTGACAAATCATACAATTTTTCTTCAAACTCTATCGATTGTTTTCTTGCACATGCCCATACATTAATATGATTCCTAGCCAGTTCTTTAATAATGCCTAATCCAATTCCTCGATTTGTTCCAGTTACAATTGCTGTTTTCAATAGAGATTTCTCCCTTCTTTTGCATTTCAGATAAATCTGACATTTATTTTTGCAGTGCTGCCATAATTCCCCTTATCTGCTCAACCGCATTAAAAAATCTCCTGTACTCCTCAGATGCCCATTTTTCCCGTATTCTCTGCTGCACCCCGGCCGGACCGACCACAGACGGAACAGAAAGCGCCACATCCCTCACGCCATGCTCTCCCCGCAATGTAGAACTAACAGAAACAATTGTTGGACGCTGGTTTATGATCGCATCCGCAAGATTACACACGCATGTCGCAATCCCGTACTGTGTTTTTCCCTTTGCCCTAATGATTTCCGATCCCATCATCCTGGTATGCTCCGCAATCGAATATTTAACTTCCTCATTCCATTCGAGCTTTACATTTTCACAATACTCTTTGATCGGTATTCCGCCAACCGTGACATGGCTCCATACAGGGACTTGGGCATCTCCATGTTCACCGACTACGTATCCGTTGATCACACCTGTATTCAAATCCAGATAATCCGCAATACTTCTCACAAATCTGCTGGAATCCAACATGCATCCGGAACCAAATACCATTCCGTCAGCCAGCCCCATCCATTCCGTTACTTTATAAGTCATGATATCTACGGGATTGGAAATGATCAGAACAACCCCTCGCATATAATACTTCCCTATGCTGTCAATCACAGAATGCATAATCTTTATATTCTCGTTCGTAAGGTCAAGTCTGGACTCTCCTGCCTTTCTGCCGCGGCCTGCCGTAACAATGATCAGATCACAGTCCGCACAGTCCTGATAATCACCCGCATAGAGATCCACTGTTCCCATGGACGGAATACCATGGCGGATATCCTGTGCCTCCCCATCTGTTTTTTCTTGGTTTATATCGACCAGCACAATTTCACGAGCGATATCCCGGATCGCAAGCGCATAAGCAATGGATGCCCCGACAAATCCTGCACCTATGATCGCAACTTTCCTGTTTCCCACTACATATTTGGTCTTTCTTTGAAGCAATCCCTTGTTCAATCCTCTGTCTCCATTCTGCAAAATACAATTTAAATATTGTCATACGCATAGCTCCACAGAAACGCTATCCTGCTCCGGTATTTACGAATCGCCACCGTAATAAATCGTCCTTGTAAGCTGTGAAAGAAGATCGTACCCATCCCAGATCATCTGATAGTCCATCGTTTTTCCTATTGGTACAACACGATCCACACCCTGGATTCCCGATATAAGCAAAGGAAACAGCTTTGATTTATCTCCCAGGAAGCTAATCGTCTGACACTGTTTATCATCGCATACAGCTTTCAAATCTAAAATATCGTCACAGTCATATTCAAAGAAAAATCCGCTGTTATCCTTCCATTCCATAAGCCGACTTGTTATTTTGGGAACCCGTACCCGTATGACAAGGTTATCCTTGTGAAGCTCCACGGCGGTTCCTGCCATCGCAGCTGCTGCCAAGTAGCTGCTTGTCAGCTTATTTATGCCCTGGATATTCTGAAATGTATATTTTTTCTTTACAAGCTTATGTAATTCATCCCAAAATATTTTTTTCGCTTTTGTTTTTTCTTTTCCTGTCCAAACCACAAGCCTTGGGCTTGTACAAGCATTCTGGTCGGAAAAGTAGGTGTCATTATAAAAATCTTCCGCTATTTTCACCTTATCTATACAGGTAAGATAATGATCCGCATCTATGACAGCCAAAGAAAAGCGATCCGCAAATGTAATCTCACTGCTTCTTGGTGGAAGCTCAGACCTCCGCAATTCCGCAATTGTCGCGTCGCCACCCCATATAACACGGGTATCCGCAATAGATGACAAAGCATCATTTATTTCTTTGTCTCTTCCATATCTCACGAGAATTATATAGGAAACAAACTGTTTATATTGCTTTAATGTCTCTTTTATGCTATCCACAATTATTTTAACCTGCGGGAAATCTTTCGAAGGGATGCGGACAATATTGCGGTTTCCCGCCAAAAGCCCTGTAACCAGACTATACGCAAAGTTGACAGGAACATTAGACGGTGCGATATGAAAAACAGTCCCTCTTCCCAAATGGATATTTCCATCCCGTTTTTCATATTGTTCCTTCATCCGGATTGTGGATGCTTTTCTGATCCAGAAAGCGAACGTTACAATATCCGAATATGACCGGCTTTGTGGATGTCTCATAATTGACTTTGATAATGTGTTCAAAAACTCAATTAAATCGTCATTGAAGGGTTCTCTGGCCGGTGCCTTATATAAAGATCTGACCAAATCTACATCCCCCACAAGATATACAATTTTATCCAATGCCTCTTTTTCATCTAAATTTTGCCGCATAAGTATCACTGCAACCTCTCAATTCCGCATCTTTTATTCGCCCGATAATTTTAAAATATTTTCCTTTCCTTCCACATGGACAATCATCTTCTCCTAAAATGATCCCTTCATCCTCTGTAATCAGGCTATGTCCCGGATAGGATTCAGGTATCACAGATACAACTTGTATGATCCCTTTTTCACCAATCTCACATTCTGAAAAATCAATCGGTCTTCTTGTCATCACATCTGAAAAAACGCTGGCATGCAAATGGCCATATTCACACTGCATATAAATACATCCTGTCTGTTCTACCATCCCATAATAATCATGGATATTATCAAGTCCACAGGCATCCTTGAGCCTGTCATGAAATTCCTGCGGGCTGACTGCTTCCCCTGCAAGTTTTTTCCAGCCTCCCCCATGTATGAGAATGCCATTTGACAGATCAAACGTAACGCCTTCCTTTTTTACCCGTAACAGTTCCTTATAGAAATGCTGCCAGATCATAAATGTAAAACCAAATAGAAATATCTTTTCTCCTCGAAATTTTTCCAGCAGTTCCGTCATGGCATCCACATTCAGACACATTTCATCATCCAGAATATATGCTTTTTTTGCCCCGAATATTGAAAAGCCCAGAATCCCTGCGCCGCGCGCGCTGAACATCGCTCTGTTTTTAACCACGCTTGGCGAATCAATAATAAACATCGGCATACGTCTAGACCCCGTAAACTCCGACACAATTTTCACCATTGCTTTCTGCTGGTTGGAAGCCGTTGTCCGGTCAAGGAATATCTTGCTCACAGACTGTCCCGTCGTTCCGGATGAGGTCATAGTTTTGACCACATCTTCCTGCAAAACAGACTTAAGCTCCAATTCCTTAAACATCCGTACCGGAAGAAACGGCAGATCTTTGTATGACCTGCATTTCTCTTCATGAAAGCCAATACTGTCGAGTATCCTTCCATACTCCGAACAATGTTTTCTGTGAAATTTTGTAAGTCCTATCAACCGCTCCGTAAGAACTTCTTCCTTCTTTTTTTTCTCCAAAGAATATGGTGGAATTTCGAAAATTTCCTCAAATGTCATCGTATTTTACCATCCTACATATAAATCTTCAGGTGTTCGTTTATAATACGCGCTATCTCTTTATAATGCTGATTGATAAAAAAATGATTATATCCCATCTCATAATAGTCCACCTTGCCGTTTGTCATCCTTTCCCATTCCGTAATTCCGTCCGACAATATGTCCTTACTGCAATAAATTGCTGTTATATCACAGGGAAGTTTCATATTCTTTTCATCGTATATAAACTGACTCCATATCTTATAGTCAGACTTTACCGGGCGCATAAAAATATCCAAAAATCTTTTATTATTCATTATGCGCTCGTCCATTCCTCCGAGTTCTTCCATTTTCTGAAGAAATTCCTGTTCAGATAAATTCGCAAATAATTGACTATTTGAAGTTTTTTTCAGGGAACCTCTGGCGCACATAAATGCATGGATTGGCTGTGATTTCAAGCATCTTTTTGCAATCAAATCATAAGCAATTGCCGCCCCTATACTGTACCCTAAGACTGCAAACCGCCTGGTTTCAACGCATTCATTAATCTGCTTCGCCGCATCTTCAAGAAATAGATTATAAGTCTCTATTAACGGCTCACTGCTCCTTTTTCCATGCCCTGCATATTCCACAGGTACCGCTTCTATCTGTGGTGAAATGTAAGGCAGCAGTTTATGAAAGGAAGCCGAACTTCCTCCTGCAAAAGGCAAAAGAAATAGCTGTATTCTTTCTAATTCACTCATAATATTTTGTTAATTCTTTATATAATGTCTTACCGGAATCGTTCTTTGGAATCTCTTCTATTATGATGATCTGAAATGCTGCCGGATTTAGTTTTGTCTTTTCCACAACATATTCCTTTACCTGATCTTTATAAGCATGATTGGTAAGAAATATGTACATATGGTCATCCACTCCCGTACATGCAGTATCCAGCTCGAATTTTCCCTTGATCATCCTGTCCATTTCATCCAGATTCACACGGTTTCCATATATTTTCAAAAAGCGTTTTTTTCGGCCCACAATAAAATAATATCCGTCCTCATCAAACTGTGCCATATCTCCTGTCACCAGAATTCCATTTCTTTCGTCCCCTTTTATGAGGTCGTCTCCACATTCCGCATATCCCATTGTGACGTTCCTGCCTTCATAGACTAGCTCGCCTGTGGTATATGGCGCCCTGATTTCCTTTCCTTCTACATCAATAAGGCTGAATTTTCCGCCAGGGATCGCAATCCCCATGGAGCCTTTCTTTTCTACCGCTTTCTCTGCCGGCAGATACCCCATCCTCGCTGTCGCTTCACATTGACCATACATAACCACAAACTTCCTGTTTGTCTCTGCTGCATATGCGGCAAATTTTTCGTGCAGTTCCGGAGTTAACTTCCCACCAGCCTGCGTCATGGTACGCAGTGATGGAAGCTCCATCCGCATAAAGCGGAGCCTATCAAGCATTTCAAAGGTATAGGGCACACCGCCGAACGAGGTTGCTTCCTGTTTCTTAAAAAAATGCCAAAATTCTTTCTGCATCAATGACTTTTCCGTAAGCAGCAGCGAAGCGCCGACCAGCAGATGAGAATTGATGATGGACAGCCCATACGTATAATTCATCGGTAGTGTAGTGATCGGCCGCTCAGACGCGTCCAGTTCAAGATATTCTGCGATCGACCTTGCGTTATCAAAAATATTCTCATAGCTTTGTCTTACAAATTTAGGACTCCCTGTGGAACCTGATGTTGTTAGCAGTAATGCTAAATCCTTATATAATCCATACTCCCGTTCATACTTTGTCTTTAGCAGTACATAACCAAATGCTTCATAGACATAGAAAACATTTTTAAATTCCTCTTCTTGTTCTTTTGGCATCCAAAGATAGGACGGACAATAGGTCCTCAGAAGGTTATCCAACAGCTCATGTTCCAAATGCCTGTTTAGCATTACAGGAACTATATAATTATTTAATGCCGTAATATATCCCAAGGCAGATCCTATTGTATTTTCACACAAAATGAATATCAGGCAGCGTCCATTTATAGTATCTGCGAGATTCCCGCATGCAATGCTTAACTGCTCATATGTAAGTTCTATTCCGCTTTCTTCAACTATAGCTGTGTTATTACCGTATTTTTCTAAATTCCATAGTCTATCCACTTTTTCTCTTTGCTCCTCATTCTTCATTAGATCTGCTTTGAGTATTTATAATAGTCATAAATAGACTTTACTACATATTTTACTTCATCTGGCTTCAATCCATAATACAATGGCAATCGTAGTAATCTTTCACTCTCTTTTGTTGTATACTTATCTTTGCCGCAAAATTCACCGAATCTCTTTCCAGCAGGTGATGTATGCAACGGAATATAATGAAAAACAGCACATATATTTTTGCCCCTCAAATAATGTATCATCATCGTACGTTCTTCCATATTTTTTAGCTTAATATAAAACATATGTGCATTATGTATACAGTCATCCGGTATATTTGGACATTCTATCATACCTTTCATTTCAAGCTCTTTTAACAATTCATAATACAAAGTCCATGAAGCCATACGATCATTATATATATCAGCACTTCTTTCTAACTGCGCCCATAAATACGCCGCATTCAATTCACTTGGCAAATAAGATGAGCCAGCTTCCATCCAAGTATATTTATTAATTTCTTTACGGAAAAACTGACTTCTATTTGTTCCTTTTTCTCGTATAATCTCTGCATTTAAAAAATCTCTTTCATTTTTGAGGAGCAATGCCCCGCCTTCCCCCATACTATAGTTTTTTGTCTCGTGAAAACTAAAACAGCCAAAGTCTCCTATTGCCCCCAATGCTCTACCTTTATATGAGGACATCATTCCTTGTGCTGCATCTTCAATAACAAACAAATTGTATTTTTCCGCTATTCTGCAGATTTCGTCCATTTTGCAAGACACCCCCGCATAGTGCACTGGAATGATTGCTTTCGTCTTTTTTGTAATTGCATTTTCAATTAGTCTTTCATCAATATTCATTGACTCCGGACGTATATCTACAAAAATCACTTTCGCGCCTCTTAAAACAAATGCATTTGCCGTAGATACAAAAGTATAAGATGGCATAATCACTTCATCTCCCGGCTGAATATCTGCCAATATTGCAGCCATTTCTGTTGCATGTGTGCAGGAGGTTGTAAGAAGTACTTTACCTGATTGAGTATGTTTTTCCAGCCAGCCGGAACATTTGCGAGTGAACTCTCCATCACCACATATTTTTTGTGATCTGATTGCTTCTTCGACATAAATCAGTTCTTTTCCGATAAACGGAGGTTTATTAAAACTTATCAATTTATACTTCTCCTTCAAATCTTTCGTATTTTAATTATCTTTTTTGTTTTCTATCGGAACATAAATACGATAATATTCGTCTTGATATTTTATTTTGTATTTTTCGCTTTTTGAAATAAACTCCATAACCATTTCGATTTTTTCTTGTGACCGATATTTCCCTGTCTGATAAACATCTGCCAATACTATTACCGGATAAATCTGTTGTTCCTGTTTTTTTTCTATTTCCTTCCGAAATCTTTCTATACTAAAACTAGTTAAATCCGGCCACGATGAAGAAAAAAAAGGAACCATATCTGTAATAACATAGCCAATAGCAAAATCTCCCATTGCTATCAGTTGGTATTCATCATATGGTTTCAGTATTCCGACTAATTTTTCCAGATATTCTGCTCGTTCTATTGAAGTCTTGATTCCCTTATATTCCTTTATATTTACTTCATAATCCAAAAGCTTCTTTGATGTATCGCGATAAACATATGTATCATAATACTGATATCCAGCTATACTTAATAAACCTATCAGAGCAACTGTAATAACGTTTTTACAGCTATTTTTTACACGTCCATACCTGTAACTTAAGTCTTTCCACAATGCGCAAACCGTAACAGCCATTGGGAATCCCATAAAAACAACATAAAAGCTCGTCCCGTTATTCGTTCCAATTGTTAAAATCAGTTCCATCAGTACACAACCCACACAAATTGTACTTAACATATTTTCTTTTTTTCTAAGATAAACTGCTGAAACAATACATATTACAATCGCATTTGTAAACATGATTTCCAAAATTGATATATAAGATAATTTTTTAGCTAATAATAATCCCCATAAAATCATAAAAATAAAACTCAAATTTTCTGCTATTCTATAACATCTAATCCTTTTTTGTTCAGAAATATATTTTCCTTTCACAATAAAAATATCGAGCAGAATAAACAAAGCAATTATACCAAAAAAAATAAACATTTCATATCTGGCAGTATTTTTGATTCCACTATATATTCCTTCAAAAAAACGCCTGATAATAGCCGCAGCTCCATGTGAACTTGAATTATCTCCCAAACTTTTTATCGTATCAGACACTAAACTTTTAATAGTAGTATCGACCAATACAATACCGCCCAAGCATACTCCAAATAAACCGCCCGAACATACTCCTATCACATATTGCCTTATATAGTTTAATATTATTTTTCTATGATTCTTTATGTCATCTCCAAAATACCAGACAATCAGGATTCCAAAAGAAAGTTGCAAAATATTTGGCAGCCTTACAAGAATATTGAATCCTTGGATAAAACCGCTCATTAGAATTAATCTTTTACTTTTTCTGTCCAGCCCCTTCATTAACAGCGAAAAGCCCAATACCTGAAAGAACATAGAAAACGTATTATAATGTAATACATGAATAAAGGTGATCGAAAAAAGGCTGCCCCCTATCAGAATTATACTTAAAAGGATTCCATTCAAATATTTCCGTAAAAGCTGCAAACTCAATAAAGCAATACCACAGTTAAGTGCCCAGCAGGCTATGGATATAAGAAATACTTGTCCTTCCGGCACTGCCTGATATAAGATTCCGCCCAAAATATCTGTCACGATAATAGAAAAATCATTGATCGGAATCTCCTGGTCAAAAACATATTTGTATCGTGCCAGCATATATGCCATATCTGTCAGATCAATTCCTTTCAACATTTCAGGAATCAATAATATAAATACGCCAATTAGCAGTATGTAAATAATATATTTATTTGAAACCATTCTTTTAAAATGAATGTTTTTCATCCCGTTTCCTCTTATATAGCATTCAGAAATTCTTTCATACAGGTAATTACCTTTTCCTGCTCCTCCGCCATCAGATAAGGATGTAAAGGCAATGCCAAAATCCGTCGGCATAATTGCTCAGTCACCGGCAGCTCTACTTTTCTACAATCATAAGCTCTAAACGCAGTCTGACAGCTCATCGGTTTAGAATAATATATCATTGTCGGGATTCCTCTATCTCTTAAATACGACTGCAGTTTATCCCTGGTATTTTCATCTTCTAATAGGATAGAATACTGTGCCCAGCTGGAATAAAATCCCTCTTTTATTTCCGGAATCTGCACAAATTCTCGAAGATCTTGTGCATATCTTTCTGCAGCCTGATTAACGGCATCTAACTCATACTCTTTAAATGCCCGCAGCTTTACCTGTAACACAGCAGCCTGTAAAGTATCTAACCTTGAATTAATACCTATACGCACATTGTCATATTTATCTTTCCCTTTTCCGTGGACACGGTATGACCTAAGCAATTTCGCCCATTCATCATGATCCGTAAACACTGCCCCGCCATCGCCATAGCACCCCAATGGTTTTGCCGGGAAAAACGATGTCGTAGAAATATCTCCAAAACTACATGCTCTCTGCTTTCCGATTCTCCCACCAAATCCCTGTGCTCCATCTTCCAAAAGCAATAAATCGTACTTTTCCGCAATTTTCTTAATTTCCGGATAATTCGCCGGCTGTCCGAAAAGGTCTACCGCTATAATTACTTTTGGATTCAGTTTTCCTTCTTCTTTTACTTTTACAACTGCGTGCTCTAACGATACAGAAGACATGTTAAACGTATCTTTTTCCACATCTACAAAAATGGGAGCTGCGCCTCGATAAGCCGGAGTTTCGCCTGAAGCAAAAAAAGTGAAATCCGGAATAAAGACCGCATCTCCTTCACCTACATTCCAGACCATCAGAGCCAAAGATAACGCATCTGTACCATTGCCGCAGGATATACAATGCTTTGTTCCTACATAATCAGCTAATTGTTTTTCTAATTCCTCCACCTGACCACCAGAGATATAATTTCCTTCGGTCAACACACGTTGGATTGCCTCATCCATATCCGCTTTCAATATCTGATATTGCTTCCCCAAATCCCTAAACTGCATAGCTGCTTTTCTCCTGATTTTCTTTTTAATATAGATTTTTGATTATTTATATAACGCTTTCTCTAATTCATCTTTGTAATAAAGAAGCATATTCATCTATATCTGCTACATTTAACAGTTTTCCTAATTCAATCTGTGATGTCCGTGTTTGCTTGTAAAAAGGTGTAAACGTCAGTTCACCAAATATCGGATGTTCTTCTCCATCATACAAATCCACCCGTACATACGGAAAATCTTTCGATAAAGTCTTTGCAATCTCCAGCATTTCATCATAGCATTTGGGCGGATCAATTGTTCCTGGTGATGCCTCCCCTTCCAGGTCATGACGATCTTGAAAATTCATATCAACAAATGCACTCGTATAATTACTGGTATTGTGTCGATCTTTTATAAATTCAATAAACATCGGTTTCCCATGAAAGCAATGAAACTTATAATCTTCCGGGGCGGATCGTCCCAATCTGGAATAAAGCATTTTTTCACATATAATATGCTGTTTTGTTCCTCCAACAAAAAGATTTCCAATATTCATATAATAATAGCTATACTTCTTTTTTATTTTTTGCAGTTGTTTTTTTGCTGCTTCTATGCTAAATTCCTGATTTCTTTGTTTAAAAACATGATTACCGTATCCATTGGAAATTTTCATTACATATTCCTCCGGCAAAGTATTCCACGGGATATCATCAACTGACTCCCAAACTCCATATAATTCATTCAGTATATGCCCCAGCCCTTTGCTGATTATATAATCCCTTACCTCATATTTGTTATAACACTGTGCGATTAATGAACTATTATTGTAAATAAAATATGTAAGCCATAACGTTTTTTCATGAAAATATACCGGTTCTCGTAAATTCACTGGCCGGATCAAATCTTGTTTTTGCCTTTTCATTTCATACATTGCATGCTTTTCAGGGTTCTTTTGAACCATATTCAGCCAATAGCGAGATAATATCCAATCCTTATAATCTAAAACTATTCTGCCTATTTTTCTGATTGGTTGAGGTAAATTACCCATATCTTATTCCTTTCTGCAAAAATTTTTCACTACAAAACTTTTTTTCTAAGATAAAACCAATAGGACAGCCCTGTTATAAGATAAACAGTACATCCTGCCACTGCAACACCATTAATCCCCATATTCAGAATACAAAAATAATCTATTATTATATGGATTATACATGCTGCAACAGACATCAAAACATTAAACTTTGTATAGCCCAATGCAGGAAGTATATTCATCGGCAGCATCCTAAAACCAGCATTCAATGAATGCATGATCCACAATAGGGTTGTCAGATTACCTATATCCGAATATTGATTCCCATATACAAAACGAATCAAAATCGGAGATATAAGGATTCCAAACATGGAGATCGTTACAATTAACCCAAAAGTGAATACTCCTATTTTCTTTGACTTTTTCCATATTTCTTTTTTGTCATTCATTCTTGCAAAATATGGGAAATAATAAGTTATAAGGGCAGATGTCACAAAGCTCACTTGCTGCGGTATCAGATTTGCCACTTTATAATTTGCAGATATCGTTGTATCTCTAATCAAATTATTTACTAAAAATCCTTCATTTATTGGCATAATCATAGAAAACACATTTGCGAGCAGCATTGAGAATCCAAAAAAAAGAAGCTCTCTCGCTTCTCTGCCTATTACTTTATATGATGATATATTTTTTAATTCTGGCGCTACTACTTTTATTCCCCAGAAAATCACTATAACTAATGCAATATATCGAGCAATAATTACGCTAAATGCGCCTGTTGGTAAAACGAATACCAAGCTTACACCTAATACGATCCCTGTCTGCAAAATCCCCATATATGCATATTCACGATTCTTAAGCCTGGCACGCATAAAAGCTTGAAGTACCATGCTCAAGAAATAGAGAAAAGGATACCCCCCTAATATATACATATATGTTTTTGCTTCTGGAAAGGGGATTGGAAATATATTGATAAAGACAAATATCATTCCAACAACAAGTATTTGAACCAGCATTCCATATTCTAAAGAAAATTTTAAATAGGATTTGTTCTTTTCTTTATCATCACTTACACAATATTTCAGAATTGCTGAGTCTAAGCCCAGGCCTGTAATCAAATAAACATACGAGTATATATTATCCGAGTATGCTAAATATGCATATTCTGTCTTATGAACAAATCTTACAATAATAATACTCGAAAAAAAAGCAATCACTTTGGATAGTGTACCGCCCAATAAAATATGGAAAAAACCATTATGAAACAAGGATTTCATCTGATTTTTAATTTTGACTATATTTTTCATTCGATTATTTTTTCATGCTATTCCATTTTTCTACTACGATGATTCGGCTACCAGTTCTAAAAGTAATGCCAGTCCAATTGCAATAATGAAAATTGCGTTATAAAATATATCAACAAATCCACCTTCTACAATTGTAATAAACATCAAAGTCATTTCTACATAGAGCAATACTGTAACAGGGGTTTTTTTTAATTTAGGCAACATATATGCCGCTATCCCAATAACAACTCCAAAAATAATCGGAGCTACAATGACTCCGGCCATTCCAAAATTGGCATATGCCTCTCCTACAAAAATCGTATTCATAACCCCTGCAGTATTTTCCTCAATCCCTTCCGGATTAAAAGCTGCCATCACAACTCTACCTGACCGCATCCCTGATGCCGCTGGAAACACAAATTGAAACCAACGCACAAAACTTGCTCCACAGAGATATGGATGATATGCGGGAAATATCTGAACATGTAAAAATAGAGTGGCAATCTGCGAAAAAATTATCCGGCCGGCCGGTCCCGTGTAAATGGATAAGATAGAATGCTTCGCATCCAGCATGATCACGTAATACATTAGTATAATTGCTGCACCTAGTAAAACGAATATCAAAAATCTCTTTCTATTTTTTATCTTTCCTATCATTACATCAATCAAATACAGCCCCAAAAAATAATTGATAATCGGAGCCTTTGAAAGGTCATATGTCACGACAAATACGCTCATAGCGAAAAGGACTGCAAAGATCCTCTTCCATGATTTCAGCCCTGTTGAACGCATTTTTATATATGCATAATAGGATAGATACGGCGGCATCCATATCATGATAATGTTCTTTATATATACGTTTCCATGAAAATTTCTATTAGACGCCTGAGCCAGCACATTAACATCCGCATTCCCTTTAAATGCTTCGATAACAGGTATATATCCAATTGTAGCTGTAACATAGATAATTGCACATAAACACAATAGTATAAGCAGGCTCACTGCCAATTGTGTTCCTACAGAGTTCTTATCGTAAGATACTCTTCTTTCCCTATATTGTTCCATTCTTTTTACGAAGGATTTCGAAATCAAGTTTTTCATAAAAAGAAGTACTGCTGGAAACATAATAATTGTATATGCAAGTATATAATAAGTTGCATTTATTATAGATTCTTTACGGATATTCCGAATCATGTAATGTTCCCGCATTCCAAGATATATTAGTGTTCCGCCAATTAAATTAAAACCTAAAATATAATAATAAATTGCACTTATCATATTCAGTTTCATAAAATCTAAGGTTCCGGCTGCTTTCTTAAATAAAAAAGTTGTCAGACTTAAAACTATTACTGCAATCACTAGCTTCATTTTTCTTACACAACCTATTCTTTTTCATTAATTTGGCATAAATCGTTTTCAACCTTTTTTGCTCTATTGATCCATGTATTTTTAGCTGCTAAAATTCTACTTTGTACTTTTTTCTGCGATACTTCCTTCTGATTATTCAAAAGCTTTTGTAAAAGTTTATGCAGGCAGGCAGCATCATACGGTATCGTCCACCCTACATTTTTTTCTTTTACAAAATCTCCTACAGCTAATTCATCGCTGGAGATCATCGGTATACCATGTCCAAGATATTCAAACACCTTATAGGGCATAGCAATCTCCATATATCTGTCAAATTCAAAGTATACTAATCCAATATCGGCTATTTTATATAGCTTATCCAATCCATCTCCTTTTTCATGGCAGATATGAATATTTTTTTGAAGAAATCTTTCATAGTTCTCTTTTTCCTGCTCCCATTCATTTTCTCGGCAGCATACGATCAATTCAATTTCCGGAAGTTCTGAAACTGCTTCCAATACTTTATGAATACGATACTGTCCCCCAAGACCTCCTACATATAATAATGTCAAAGATTTATTTTTTTCTTTTTGTTCTTCCCATTTGCTTTTGTCATATTCACATCCAGACGGTAAGATATCAATCATTCCTTCAGGTATTTCTTTATTTAAGTATTGATACATTCTTTTTGTCGGTATATAAAATCTATCTAATAGTTTCCGATATTTCTTCAAATCATACTGATACATTAAAACAGCAAACTTATATTTTATTCCTGTTACTGTTTTTCTGTATTTCGGAAATCTCCAATAGATGTCTCTATAAAATAATCCGATCTTAATTCCCCTTTTTTTAATATACTTCATAAATCCAAAATCCAGAAATGGGTAGATGGGCATATGATCTTTTTCTGTTAGAAGTGTTGGCATCGTACTACTTTCAGAATATAAAAATTTATAATCGATTCCATTTTTTATATTTTTCTTTATCTTTCTTATTTGTTTTTTTCGTTCTTTTCCATATCCTTGAATTACATCAACCGTATAGCCTATCTCCTCAAATGCTCTTATCATTTTCTTAGGTCTGATTTGCGATGCAGATGCTCTATTGGGATCTAAATGATTTGGAATATGAAAAATACATCTTTTTTCCATCTTTTCCTCTGTTTTCGTATCTAATTCATCCGGTAATCAGTTTTTTTTCTCCTATAAGACTATATGTCTTTAACATCGTATCAACACACTGATTCCAATCATAAAAGCTTTCTACTCTTTTCCTTCCATTAAGTCCGATTTCATTACGTAACTTTTTATCGCGATATAGCTTCAGCATATATACAGCCATCATTTCATAATCATCAACTGAAACCAGATAACCAGTTTTTCCTTCTTCCATTACCTCTTTAAATCCTGCTGCCTTCGTCGCAATTACCGGACGGCCACATGCCATAGCTTCTACTGCCGCTACTCCAAAGCTCTCGCTTTCCAATCTGCTTCCAAAACACACAATATCCATTGTACGAAAAGCCTCCGGTACTTTTACATTAGAGATGTATCCCTCAAAATGAACTCTGTCAAATATGCCTAGTAACTTACAAAGTTCAATCAGCTCATCTTTCTGTTCACCTTCTCCAAAAATCACCATATGGATATGGTCTGTTTTATCTAATTGATCCAGAAAAACCCGAAAAGCTTTAATGATTATATCAATCCCATATTTATATGATAGATTCTTTACTGTACCTACAACAAAATGCTCTTCGCTTCCTTTAGGATGCATTTGAAATTGCTCAATGTCCACTCCAAAAGGCGTTACAACAATTTTTTTATCTCCGACTATTTTCCTGGTCTGTTCTGCCATACAATGGCTTGTTGATGCAATCTGAACAGCATATTTTAAATTTTTCTTTAAAATGTTTTCTTTCATCTTGCTTTCATATGGGAAATCATACACATCACTTCCCCAAACTGACAGCAGCACATCCGGAAGCCTTGCAAAACGGGCCAAAGTACCATAACCACTGGCATAATGCGCATTTACCACATCAATCTGCTCACGAATATATAGGACTTTTAAAAATGGCGCGTTCAAATAATATCCTTTTTTTCCTTTTACAGGAAGATACACCTGTCTCACATTTGCAGAAATAGTGTTTACTTTTGCTATGTGGTTTTTTAGTGAGACAAGAAGCACTTCATGCCCTCTTTCTGAAAGCGCGTTGACCCAACGAACCGTATGTATACTGTTCGCCGCTGACAAGAATAAAATCCGCATTTTCTCATTCTCCCTGAAATTCTTTTGTATTTCCCTTCTCGTCCACATTACCAATCACTTTTGCCGGAACGCCCGCCACCAACATATAATCCGGGACGTCCTTGGTAACCACAGCACCGGCAGCAACCATCGCAAATCTCCCGATTGTATGTCCGCATACAATCGTCGCATTAGCGCCAATACTGGCTCCCTCTTTCACTACTGTCTTTTTATAACCATCATTGCCTTTCGGATATCTTGCCCGGGGTGTTAAATCGTTTGTAAACACGCAGGATGGTCCGCAAAACACTCCGCTTTCCAGCTCAACGCCTTCATAAATGGATACATTGTTCTGTACTTTACAAAAGTCTCCAATAACCACATTATTGGAAACATTGACATTTTGCCCCAAAGTACAGCTTGCTCCGATTTTTGCTCCTGACTGTATATGACAAAAATGCCATATCTTTGTTCCATCTCCTATTTCAACACCATCATCTATATAGCTCGAAGGATGAACATAATAATTTCTCATTCTATGAACCTCTCTTAAAGTCTAGCATACCCCAGTTTTCTATAGGCCATTTGACAGATTTTCCTTCTGATGCCGACTTATAAATTCTCCATTGCTTTTACTATTTTTACAGCTGAATGACCATCTCCAAAAGGCTGTTTTTCTTGCCCTATGTACTGTACTGTTTGCAGGCGCATAAGTATTTCTTCTGCGTCAGGCTTTGATAATTGATTTCTGTTATCAATCATAGTCTCTGGCCAAACGATAAAGTCGAGTACAGTTACGCATTTTTTCTTTGCAAAAAAGGCTTCTCTCTGCAGTCCGCCGGAATCTGTGACAATCTTAACTGCATTGCGTACAAGAGCTGTACTCTCAAGATAGCCTACCGGTTCACAGAGTATGATATTCTTTAATCCATTTTCTGTCACAAGTCTTTTGGCTCTCTCTTTGTTGCGCGGATGTACCGGATATACCGCAGCAGCATCAAGAGACTCCATTGCTTTGAAAATCTCTAAAATTGCTTCCTCTTTGTTGGTATTCTCTTCTCTATGACAGGTCAGATAGTAGTACCTTTCGGGTACAGTTATAATCCCGCCAAAGAGGTTTTTCAGTTTAATATCATTTAATGACAGCTTAACTGAATACTCCAAGAATGCATCATACATCGGATCTCCGACAACCTGTCCCTTATCGGAAAGTCCCTCCGCTTTCAATCCGTCCATTCCGCTTTCGGTGCTGGCTAAAAGCAGTGAGGATACATGATCCGTACAAATTCTGTTAATTTCTTCTGGATTCGTCATGCTATGTGTTCTTGTGCCCGCCTCTACATGGCAAATTTTGATGTGCAGCTTCGCTGCAGCTAATGCACCCGCAAGCGTAGAATTTGTATCACCATAAAGAAGCAACCAGTCCGGTTTTTCCTTTATAAGCACTTCTTCAATAGCCATCATCATTTTTCCTGTCATTTCTGCATGGCTTCCGCCTGAAATTCCAAGATTGTAGTCTGGCTTGGGGATATCCAGTTCTTCAAAGAATGTCTCGGACATATTCTTATCAAAGTGCTGACCGGTATGTACAAGTATCTCCTGGTGAGATTCTCTTAACACGTGAGACACAACAGCTGCTTTGATAAACTGCGGTCTTGCTCCGACTATCGTAACTACTTTCAAATGTTTATCCTCCAGTTCTGTTGGGGTTTTATAATCTCCAGAAGCGCATACCAGACGCTTTTAGTTCATCCATTCGGTATAGGGACTTTACGTCCACCAACACTTTTTCTTCATCCGGCACATCCTTGAAAAGTTCCTTTAACTGCATCATGGACATGGAACGAAATTCATTATGCCCAACTGCCACTATTACACAATCTGCCTTCGGCACAGCTTCCCATGCGGTCAGTTCCACGCCATATTCGTGCATGGCAATCTCATGATCAGCCCAGGAATCCGTAACAATGGGATTGATGTCGTATTCTCTGAGCCTGTCTATAATGTCCACAACCTTACTGTTCCTGGTATCCGGGCAATTCTCCTTAAAGGTCAGCCCCATGATAACCACTGTTGCCTTCTTCGGTGCCATGCCTGCTTCTATCATTTCCTTTATAGCCGCATCCGCTACAAAAGCTCCCATGGAATCATTCACCTGTCGGCCATTCAAAATGATCTGACTGTGATACCCAAGTTTCTCTGCTACATTAGTCAAATAATAGGGATCTACACCGATGCAGTGCCCCCCCACCAGACCTGGTTTGAAACCAAGGGCATTCCATTTCGTGTTCATGCCAGCAAGAACCTCGTCCGTATCAATTTTGAGTTTATCGCAGATGATAGATATTTCATTCATAAAGGCAATATTGATGTCGCGCTGGCTGTTCTCGACTACCTTGACAGCCTCTGCTGTTTTGATACTGCTTACCGGGAATGTCCCCGCCTTGATTACGATATCATAGACTTTCTTAATCTCTATAACAGACTCCTCGTCCATGCCTGAAACCACCTTACGGATATTCGTAAGCGTATGTACACGATCCCCCGGGTTGATTCGTTCAGGGCTATATCCAATCTTCCAATCCATACCGCACTTAAGTCCGGATTCTTTCTCAATAATCGGAATGCAGATATCTTCGGTAACACCGGGATAAATCGTAGATTCAAATACCACGATAGTACCCGCACTCAAGTTCTGACCGACCGTACGAGACGCACTTTCCACAGGTCTGAGATCAGGAGTGTTATCTTCATTCACTGGAGTTGGAACGGCAACCACAATGAATTTTGCCTCCTTCAGTTTAGAGGGATCTGCGGTAAACTCCACAGTGGTATCCTTGATGGCTTCTCCCACTTCATTAGTAGCGTCAATACCATTTATGTATTCATGAATCCGCTTCTCATTAATATCAAATCCGATCACCTTGACATGCTTTGCAAATTCCACTGCGATTGGCATACCGACATATCCAAGTCCAACAAGCGCCAGCTTCTCTTTTCCAGAAATCAGTCCTTGATAAATATTATTGAATTTCATTTTCTTCCATGCTCCTTTATTCTGTTTATTCTAGAATTGAAAAGACTGCTCATCTCATTCTCTTTCTCTCACCAAAACGACCTGAAAAATCAGTTGTACTGCAGCTTTCAAGCGGGAGTTTTACCATCTGACCTTCCGCAGCTGATTTATAAATCGCAAGTACAAGTTCCAATGCTCTCTTGCCGTCTTCAGCTGTCACATAAGGATCTCTTCCTGTCTTAATTGCATCAATTACATCGGCATACAAAGGTGTGTGACCGAAACCATATACGTTAGGCGGATTCTCGTGGAATTTGGCTTTTACTTCTTCCGGATCATCCAAATAATCTGCAAAGCTCCACTCCTCAATCTTATTTACCGAGGTTCCGCCAGCCTTAATTGTTCCTTTTTGCCCAAACAGATACAGTGTTTCCTCAAGATTCTTCGGATAGATATCCGTAGTCCCTTCAACGATTCCGTAAGAACCATTTTTGAACTTAATCAATGCGATACCCAGATCTTCAGCTTCAATATACTCATGATTCAGCCTGTCCGTCATTCCCATAACCGT
>ERZ808051.961-NODE-961-length-23336-cov-4.955243_pt1 | contig 23336 bp, 33 predicted proteins | sample MGYA00380199_ERZ808051 | MGnify/ENA primary metagenome ERZ808051 (study PRJEB31490, sample SAMN06133391) | mouse gut metagenome | isolation source: J11 | host: mice | place: China: Chengdu | collected 2015-05 ...
GGAGGATGACCTACCAGCGTGGATTTAGAGATTGCGCTGCTTTACTGGTGGAAATAGGTTTGATTAAGGATGGGAAGATGGAGGAATCGGCGTAATGGGTATATTTAAATTAAAAGTAGTACAGCGTGGAACTATCATTGTTGAAGGTGTAGACAGTCTGGAAGATGCAGAGGAATATATTGAAAGCTGTAATCCAGTAGATGATGTTAAATGGTCAGGATTTCTTGAAGCTATGCAAGGTGGAATTGAGTTGCAGAAGATCAGTATTCCTGAGTTTATGACGATTGAGGAGTTTGCAGATAGGATATTAGTTCGTGCAGCGGATATAATTAAGTGGTTATTTCTGCGTGGGAAAATTAAGAATTTTGATTCAGAAATCAGCTTTGATGATATGAAAGAATTTGCAGATGGATATGGATTTATATGTGAGAAGGAAGGATAGGCGAAAATGAACAGGTATGATGCAGAAGATTTAATTCTTACAATGGCTGATATTGTTGTAGAGAACAGGCAGTTAAGGCAAGAGGTAAATCGGCTTAAAGAAGTAGAGAAAGAATACCATGATTATATCATGGAAGAGTATAGAGCAGGTGAACAGACTTTTAGAGATAATATCCGTATACCATTGGAAAATATTTGTCGTATGAAGGGCAGCTTATAACAAATAGGAGAAGCGGAAAAATGATTGAATTTAAATTAAGCGTAGAGGAATACAACAGATTGTTTATGCTGTACTTAGATAGAGATTTTGATGATATTTTTTGCAAAATACAAAATGGCAACATTATATTTGTGTGTGATCGTGAGTGCAATGATGTAATAGCAAGCGTAAATCTGAATACTCCAGAAGGTAGGATTTTATCAAACTATACAGAGTGTCCGTTGCGTATATCAATTAATAATGATGAAGATATTTTTCTACATGAAACTTGTATGAATCCAGACGATCAATATATAGGCCATTGTGAGAATTGTAGAGTTGATTATTGCCAATGTTCTTATAGCTGCGAAAAAGATATGAAACAAAAAATAGACAGATTGGAGAAGAATATAAATGATATAAAATTTATCAATCCAATTTCAGGAAGAAGCTATGAGCGTGTTAAAGAACTTAGTAGGTGGCAATTGCAAATTGGAAATTACATAAAAAAATTTTCAGACAATGCAGATGATGATATGAAAAAGATATGTGAAACGGCATATTTGTTACAGAGCCAGATTCAACTATTATATGATAAATGGAAATATACGGAGGATTCAGCTAATGACGATAAAGAAATATAGATGTACAATCAACTGGCTTAATGGGTGTGAGTTTTTTGACGTGATAGTAAAAGCGAATACAGAGAGAAAAGCAAGGATAAAGGCAAAAGAAAAAGTAATCAAAGAAAAAGGCAATCATTTCTGTATGGTATGTGGGTGTGAAGAGATTAGGGAGGGATAGAAAATGCTACAGAATATTGAAGAATATTGGTGGGTATGCTTATATTATATTTGTGCTGGATTATGTAAGAAGGGCAGAAATGCGGATCATGCTCATTATTGCCAGCATTGCGATAAGTATAAGCCGAGGGCAAGGGTAAGATATAGGAATCAGAAAAAAGAGAGAATAGAAAAAATTCGGAAGGAAGAGGGGTATTAGATTGATGAGCATTATTAATATAGAAGAAATCCGTGCAAGTGACAGATTGAAAAAAGAGAAATGTGAGGAAGCAAAGGCAGCAATAAGGAATATTTTATCAGATGATCAGATGGAGAAGTTTGATGAGACTTTTGATTCTGTTATGGGAGAAGTGCTTAAGGGAGTGATGATGAGAGAGAAGAGTTGAATGTGCCAAGGAAAATTTAATAGGGGTATTAATTAAGGATGAAAGCTGTATTCAGGAATGGATATGGCTTTTCCTTTTTGGGTGGAATGCTGGTTGACATAAAATGATATCGGTATTTAGTTCGGTAGTTTAGAGAAGGAGAGTAGAATTTAATTAAAAACCTACTTAATTAGTGGGTTTTTAAAAAATAAATAATTAAATTGTGATTTAATAAAATTATGTTCGGTGAGTAATGATACGATTATAGTGAGAATTGGTGAAATGATCTGTTTTCAAGGGATTTTTTATTTTGGAATGGTGTGTGAGGGGTGAGATCAGATGGGAAATAAGATGTTATTTTGTGGAGTTTTGAGAGTAATTCGAGATTATGCCAGAATATAGGGGAAAATGGGGCTTTTTTGAGGGTGAATTGTTGGGTGGTGAGATGATAGGGGAGGGTGTGAAAAGGTTGATAAATTGGGAGAAGGTGTGAATTTAAACAAGATTGTTAAAAAATTATCACAGTTCGGTGATGATATAAATAGTTTGATATTCAAAGTAATTATCTGTTTATTTTTTTTGTGAAATATGATACTATTACAATAGTAGAAGGAAAACGTAAAACGGTCTAATATTATAAGGAATGAATATGAGTGAAGAAAAGATAGAAAGTATTCAAGAATACATGATGTTGAGAGAAGAGATTATACACCTTGATAGTATTATAAATAATACTATTGGATTTTTTTATGCATTTATGTCTGCATATTTAGTAGTGATTTTAGAAAGTACTGAAAATAAGCTATTCTATCTAAATTTATCATATCTAATAGTTTGGGCAACCTATGCAATTGTTTTAAGTAAAATGCAAGGGTTATGCAAAATTGGTGCGTACTTAAAGGTTTATCATGAAGGAAAAGGAAAAATATTTAATTGGGAAACACGGAATTTACAGTTTGAAAAAAAGAATAGAAGTTTGATTTTCAGATTAATTATTTCTGGAAATTTTCCATTCGTATTTATGAGTACTGTTATTGCGCTTATATCTGTTTATTTGACCATTAGCGAATATGCGGATGTAAAATATTTTTTTGTCACATTAATATTATATTCACTTACTTTATGTCTGATAATATTTAATCGAAATATACGCACAAAAGATTATATATGTGATTGGGATGAAGTAAAATCATTCGATGAAATGTAAAAGTGTATAAATTCGTATTCCATTGCAGATACTACCATAAAGAAAGGCAGGTATCAGCAGCATGGATATTACAGAAAAAATCTATAGCCATATGAAATCAGAAAGAGACAAGAATGGTTTCGTACCAACAGTAAATCAGTTGGTAGAAGAGTTTAATGTTCCAGATCATGAAGTCAGATCAGCAATTGAGCAGCTGGAGAAAGCCGGCAGAATAAAGGTTACGAGTGTTCCGAGCGAAGTCAAGATAGAATTTGTTGATTGAGATTAGAGATATGAAGCCAGTCCTGATTAATGGGCTGGCTTTTTGGGTTAGATGAATTGTTTCATCAGAGATTACCTATTATTTTCCATAAATTTTAAAACTACTTCTGCTGATTCTTTCCAACCTTTATCTAACATCATGTCATGACACAAATCTGGTAAAATTTCAAGATGCCTTTTTGTGTCTTCTTCTGAACACCTATAAATTTTAGCGGTTTTCTTTAACGATTTTTCAGGAAAATATAAATCAGCATAAGAACCAGTAACTAAAATTGGTATATTAACACTATAACTATTGGTATATTTACTGTGTAAATCTTTAAAAATAACTCTCAATGGTTCTTTATGTAGCGATTGAAAACAAGTGGTGTTTTTTACCCTTTGAATCCGTTTCCCATTTTTATCTTTACCAGTAGAAAATGCAGAATTATCTATGATGCATTTTTTCTTACATCCATAAGCAACCAATGATGCAAAAAATAAATGATAATTAAAAAATGTAGTTATCAATGTTTCTAAAAAACACATTTTAGGAGCCGTAGCCGAGGCAAACAATATTGCACCTTTAATAGTGTCAGAATATTCGCCAATATATTTTTGCACAACCGCTCCACCCATAGAATGTCCAAGGAGAAATGGTTTTTCGTATATTTCACGTTCGTTCAAATATTTGATACAATAATCTATGCACGTTTTAACATCATCTCTATAATCAGATAATTTCGCACCCTTTAAATCTTTTCGAGGATTATCACCATGACCACGCAAATTCAAGGCAAAACATTCATAACCATTTTCAGAAAAGAAATCCATAAAATTTTCAAAGCACCATGCACCATGACATATGCCATGTACAAATATGATGCTTCCTTTAGGAGAACCGTTTGCACATTGATGTTGTACTTTCAATTCAGGCGAATTACTAATTGTTTTTGTTTCATATTTTTGATTGGTTATGTTTCCCATGATTTTCAATCTCCTTTCCTTTGGCTTCTTTACCGTTTTTATCGGATAAAAATTTATATTTATAATGGTTTAAAAAAATTTCATATAGTTTTCACATTTTCCACACATATTGTCTAGCGGTAAGACATTCGATTCCACACGAATAATGAGAGTTCGATTCTTTCTATGTGTTTTTCAGACAGTCATTCCTAAATCAAAGACTAATAATTATGGTTTGATATATAACTTAAAACTACGATTTCATGGAATAATCCCAATTACATATCATGAAAAACATAAACCACTAATATGCAGATCACAAGGATGCATGTCAGTGGTTTTATTAATGGGTATTCTCATATCATGAGTGAATTTCTGCTTGTTGCTGTTGTATTTCCTGACACTTATGATTTATGAATCTCTGCAAATCATCCAGTTCTTTTTCATCAAAATCTTTTTTATGATCAATTAATGATTCAATGAAGCTGATATAAGAGCCACCAAATGTATTATTAATGATGTCAATTACTGGTAACAGATCGGATTCTTCTTTTGTTATAATGGAAGAGTAGTAATATTTTGTTGGAGAGACTTTTCGCATATTTAAGTATCCTGATGTAACCAGCCTTTTCAGGAATGTTGATACTGCTTGTTTGCTCCATTGCTTATGAGAGAAATGCATTCGTATCTCTTTTGGCATGACTTCCCCGTTAACACTCCAAATATATTTCATGATCTCAAGCTCTGTTTTAGATAGATTATTTGTATTCAAAAAGACTCCTTTTTACTCGATATCAAACATATGTTCGAAAATACTATTGACAAATAAGAACATATGTTCTATGCTTACAATTATCCACTGCAAACTTAATACAAGAAAACCTATCAAAATATCCTCAAACGGTGCTGGCAACACCTCGAATAATTGACAGGCTTTCTTATACATACACACAAATTCAAATGCCAAAAGGCTAGAATTTGAAACGCAGAATGCGCTTGAAATTATTATACATTATCTTCAATTTATTTCAAGCGTTTCGCTGTGTTTCCCATTAGTAATTGTTGGCAACTGAATATTTTTTTAGAGAATTATGTAATCATATAGAGATTTTTTGATGGACTTTATTATTTCTAAATGTAGAAAGAGATTGTAAGGATCATCTTTTTGACATGGAAAAGTTCATCAATGCAATGTTATTTGCTGTTTTCAAGAGAAAGTGACAGTGATTTAGAGAAGTATATGCATGAAGGAGGGATTTATATTGAGGGAGTAAGGGCTGAAAAGCCTATATATTTTTTACTTTTTGCATCAGAGTTTAAAAAGCAATTAAAAGAAATAGAGAATATATAAACAGGAGGTGAAAAGAATTGGAAGATAATTTAAACAGAATACAGTACGTTATTCTGAATATCATGAGAAAGCGTAAAGCTGTAGACCACATGCATTCCATGTCTTGTAACGAAATTCGTGAGATAGAAAATCGTTGCAAGGTGACTACTATTTATAAACATATCTGTATTTTAGAAGAAAAAGGGTATGTGCAAAAGGGAGCAAAGATTGAGAGGGCATTTGGTTACATATTAACAGAGAAGGCATTGAATTTATTGCCTAAAGAAGAAATGGAGGAAAATAAGAATGAGTGATTTAACAGTAAAAAGAAAGTGTGGCATGCTATTGATTGGCGCAGGTGGTGGAAACGTTGGTACAGCTTTCTATAATGCCGGTTATCCGTCATTGTTTGTAAATTCTGCGAAACTTGATCTGGATAGCCTGACAGAAGTCGAAGAAAAGTATAAGTATCATATCCCGGGCGGTGAGGGTTGTAATAAGGACAGGAAAAAGTCAAAAGAGCTCTTTCGTAAAGATATTGACAACATTATCAATGAGATTAAAGAGAAAATGCCCGGAATAGAATACCTGTTTATTATCGGATCTGCTGGTGGAGGAACGGCTTCTGGTGTGCTTGCGTCCATGAAGCGTATTGTGATGAATGAATTGGATCTGAAAGCATGTATCATAGTCACAATACTGCCTAACACAAAGACGGAATCTGTAAAAGCGTTGATCAACGCATATGAAACACTGGCAGAGATAGAGCAGTTGGATGAAGCTGGAATGACTATCATACTTGACAATGATAAGAATTCAAACAAAATGCGTATAAATGAAATGTTTTTCTGCTATTTGGACGCATTGTTGACTAATAGTTCCAGTTCCGTATTTGGTAATGTAGATAATGCGGAAATTGAAGAAATGATTTCCACACCGGGTATGGCGATCATATCGAAGTTAGGAAAGGACAAGTCAGATACACAGCAGCTTATTAGTACTTTCCGCAATAATATTTATGCGCCACTTGAAGATGATAAGGTACTCAAATATATAGGGCTGATAAATGCAGGCAACGGAAAGGATATCAGAGTAGAAGATATTTACAGCGAAATAGGGACTCCGCTTGATACATTCACTGGATATGAAGCAGACGCGACAATCTGTATTCTGGTCGGATTATCATTGCCCTATGCAAAAATGGCAGAGATCAAGGAAATCATTGGTTCTAATAAGGATACGATCAAGCGAAATCTGACAGCACAAAGCCAAGGCAGGCTGTCAGAGGGCTTGGGATTCTTTGATGATATTATGCCTACAAATAAGCCAAAAACGGAAAAGAAAACGAGTAACAGGGATTTGCTGTTTTAAGAGATTATATGCGATTACTACATGAATATGAAAATTTAATAGTAATTGGATACGAGAATGTAATTAGTAGAAATATAATGGGTGGGATATTTCGTCTCACCCAACAACAAAACAGAAGGGAGGAATTTATATGGTATCACTTATACTGCAAACGTTATTCGATTTCATGTTGAAGTTAGGCGTAATATTCGGACTTACTTTCATGGTGGTGTGCACAGTATTTGTGATTGTTTGTGTTGTTCACGGTGATATCAAGATCAACATAGTCAAAAGTAATGCAGAAAAAGGGAATTTATAACAAAAGCAATGAGAGAAAAGTAGAAGTATACGGTAGATGCGAATTTTTTTCGTATCTACTGATATGAAAATATTAAAAAATAAAAGAAAAAATGGAGGACATGTATTATGACAAACAAAGAGTACAGTATTATTATGGGGTATTTCAACAGCAAAAAGCTATCAAGGGCAGAATTTGAGAAACTGTTGGATTTTGAGAATCTGACAATGGAATCCAATACAGCATCCGAAATCTCAAAGCTGCTTAAGGAGTCACCGGAAGTTGAATCTGATCCACAAAGAGCAATCAAACATTTTGTACGTTTTGTACGTGAAAGAAGCGGTTCTGGTGAGATCACATGGGATGAACTTATTTCAAGGCTTAAGGATTTAGAACTTGAATACTCAGATTTCGGTATCAGGGTACAGCGATTCAGTAAACCAGCATATTGGAAAATCTTCTTCAACCATTTTAATACAACTGATTATGAAGATGGCAATGTAAAGTTGACTTTTGATCAGGAATATTACGAAGAGACAGAAAGAGAAAATGCATATGAAGTTTTATCTGGCCATGATATTGATACGGATTCAGAAATAAATATCATGTCACAGGTTGCAGAGAAGTGGGAGGGGTTATCTGAAGAAGATAAAGACAGTATGATTTCTGCTCTTGATGCAATCTACGCAACACATTATGTAGACAAGTCAAGAGTGGAGATTATGAGTAATGAAATCAAAAAAATCACAATGTCTAATGCCGATTTGGTTCCGGAAGTGGGATTGAGGGATTATAGCATTGAACTTACAGACGGAAGTTACATTGAATTGAGATTTTAAAGGTAGAAGTAACAGTATAGGGCAGTATTGTATTATGGATACTGCCTACACATAAAATGCAAAGGAGATTTTTAAAATGCAAGGTACAGTAAAATGGTTCAATTCACAAAAAGGTTACGGATTCATTGTTGATTCTAAGAACAAAGAACATTTTGTTCATCATAGCAATATCGTTATGGATGGATTTCGGCATCTATATGAGGATGATATTGTAAATTTTGAGTTGGGAGCTGGTAATGACGGACGAGAACAGGCGATAAATGTGAAGCCGATTCTCACAATGAAGATGGTTGAGGATTCTCTGAAAGAAGAAAATCTGTATGTCAAAGAGATTAAAAGAAATAGAAACACCATAGTTATGAATGCTTTAAATATGAATAAAGGCTATATGGTAGTTAATGAAAATGACGTAATTCAGGCTGGTGAGAACGGTATGACATTTCTGGATTTAGCTGCCTTTGCTGGATTTGATACAGAAGGATTATCAGCGTAATAAATGTAGAAATTGATATTGTAACAATCATAGGGTGGTATATTTGTATTTCACAATATGCCGCCTGTAAATAAGGAGAACAAGGAATTATGAATGAAGTTATTGATAAAGATTTAATTCATCCAATAACAAGAGGTACTTATAAAGAACCAGTTTATAAGGATTTTGTATCAAGAGAAGAATTTATTAATCAGACAGGAATCTTTGTCTCACCAGATTATTTTGGTTATATTTACGATATTGAATATAAAAAGGCTGGTGTCAGTGCAGAGGAATTTGTTCGCGATTATGAGGAAAAGTATTCAACATTTGTTCAGGAAGTACCATTACAAGGTGTTTTCAAATATGAAATCATGGATGACGAGTTAAAATGCGCTGGTGAATATGATGAGTGTTACGAGCCTAATATCTGGGAAATCGTCAATACATTAGCCAGAAGTGGAAAAGCTGAGTTTGAGAAAAGGTATGATGTAGTAGAGAAATATAACAGTGTACTTGATAAGATATTTGATGAATTAGACCTATTGACTAAAATAAGCAAAAAACTCTCTCTACAAAATAATATTGTAAGCGATTTATTAGGATATTTGGCGAACAATGAGATTTGTGCAACAGAGATTGTCAGAAATGAATCATTGAAAGATGTATGGGATATTTCTCTTAATCAATTAAAAATGATATCCAATGATTTAGATAGGAGCTTGGAATCATTTAATCAGATAGAACAGAGTGATAAGAAGGAGAGTAGACAATCATGAGACGAAGAACCACAACACAGAAATTACAACAGGTGATTACAAATAACTTGTTACATATTGCAAAAACAGAAGTTTATTACAAGACTTCCAGAAAGACAGAGATCATAGATGTTGACAAATTCAAGGATAGTTTGGATTTTCTCTGTGAATCAGGTGTGTTTGCTGATTTTGTGGATTGGCACTATGAAAGAACTTTACCTGCAAAAGATGAATATATACTTGATTCAGGCGCAATGAATCCATATTCAGAAAATGTTGTGACTGTGTATTTGTGTGTCGCTGATGATGTGAATGTAGAAGATATAGAGAGAGCATTATTATTTTTGGAGGAGGAATAGATCATAACAAGAGATAGTAAAACGAAAATGTACATTGTCAGATCATTAGAACTGACAAACTGGCTATGTGGTCAAGGTTACAAGATTTTAAAGGTGGAAGATTCTGAAAAGAATCCCAAATATAAAATATTTCTTTTTGAAGATACAAAGCAGATTAGAAATAGTGTTGCAAAATTCCTCTTGCAAAAGGGGGTGTAGCCTAATTGACCAACGGCAGCAAAAAGAAACTATGGGTATCAGAACTAATAGGAAACGATTATAAAAACTGGAAAAATGAATTTGTGATTTTGGATTGTGGTACTGGTTGTGGAAAAAGCTATTTTTGTATTCATATGTTAGGAAATTACGCAAAATTACAGAAAAAGAAAATCCTTTATCTTTGCAATCGTAGGAAGTTGCGAAACCAGATATATGATGATGTAAAACGGTCTGGATTAAGAAATGTTATCTATGTAACTACATATCAGTTACTTCAACAGAGCATCCAAGAGGGCAAAAAACTTAATAACTATGACTATATTGTTGCTGATGAATGTCATTATTTTACAACGGACGCAACATTTAATGATTATACAGATGTTTCATACAATTACATCATGAAACAAAAGCAGTCGGTGATTTTGTTTGTAAGTGCTACAGCAAAGACATATTTCAGATATTTGCTTGATACAAATAAAGTCAAAAAGAAGAACTATTACAGACTGGACAAAGATTATTCATATGTAGATAAGGTGTATTACTATCAAGGCGAGGAACTTATAAGCATAATTGATGATATTTTGGAAAATGAAAAGGACAGTAAAATCGTTGTATTCTGCAATGTGGGTTCCAGAATAATTGATATGAGCAAGGTTTATAAGGACAAAGCACATTATTATTGCTCTAAATCTACCAAAGATGCAAAGCTGAGAGAATTATGCGGATGGAACGAAAACAAGCCTGATAATTGCATCAAATATTATTCAGATGAACTTACTACATTTGAGAAAAGAATATTGTTTACTACGTCTGTTTTGGATAACGGTGTTGATCTGAAAGATGAACGTATAAAACATATTTTCACAGAAATTATTGATATAGATACAATGATCCAGTCATTAGGACGTAAGAGGCATTTAGAAGGTAAGGATGATACTTGTACTTTCTACATAAGGGAATATCAGAAAAAAGGTATACAAGGATTTATCAATCAAACTAAATGGCAGCTTGATCCAGTGAAATTGTATAAGGAAGATTACCAGAAATTCTATGAGGAATATGGAAATGGTAAAAAGCGTTGGAGATTACAGAAGAATAAGATATTTTATTCATTCTTCAAGGAAAATAAAATAGTTGGACAAGTAAAAATCAATGAGTGTAAATATAGAAAGTACAGTCAGGATTATAATACTTTTTCACTGATGAAAGAGATTGGGCATATACAATATCTTGAATTGATGTTAGCTGAAGAACTGGTGGATAAGAGCGAAACCATTATTGTTAATGTGAAACAGATGGATTTATTCTTAGAGTTCCTAAAATCACTTGAAGGAAAACGCCTATATCAGAATGACAGAAATTATATTAAAGAAGAATTTGAAACAATCGGTGTCAAATTACGGTATACAGGTATCAATACTTTTAATGGAGCATTGGAAGATAACTATAAAGAATTGTATGATTGCAGATTTTATAGCAAAGATACTGACGGAAATATACTGATTGACAAAAGAAGGAAGCTGGATAATGGGTTAAATAATCCAAACAGAGATAAAACATATTGGATTCTAAAGAAAAGGGAGGAAACGGAGCCACCTTAATTTGGGGGAGGATTCACCAAAATGTATTTATATAGATAATTGTGGATTTTACCCCAAGATAATAACAGATATAAAAGTAGATATAAAAGTGGGGTAAGATTCACACAGATGTATTATTTATCATAATTGTGGATTCTCCCCCAAAGAAAATTACCTGCTTACAAAAAAGATGAGTTTCGTTAATTGGATTGGCATATTGCGAACCGCCGCCCTTTGGCGGTGAAGCAATGTGACAAGACATATTAGCGAAAAAGACTGACAGATTGGATTGCCCTGAATAGGGCAAGACAATATGGCTGTCTATGGGTGTGGGTGTCCCACTTATATAAAAAGGAGAAGTTAGAATTAATGGAGCAAAGATTTATTAAACACGGAGATGACATTGTTACTATAACAGGAAATATGCGTTGTACAAATGCGAATTGTCCGTATATCAAAGAGGTAGGAGATTGCCCAGGAGATGTTAAAAACTGTGAATATCGTCAACAAAGGAATGATGCGTTTCTTAATTATACGTTTGATGGTCTAAGATAGTCTGGCAATCGCTGCAAAAAGCGCAGCTCATGCCATTGTTCGCAATCAGAGATTGCTCACAACTATAGATTTTTTAAATGAATAGGAGAATTAATTATATATGGCAAATAAACAAGCAGAAAGATGTTTTTTGTGTGGTAAATCAAAAGCAGAAGTAAATCAGTTATTAAAGGGTAAATTCGGTTATATTTGTGATTCGTGTGTCCATGAAGCATATGAGGTATTAAATTTTGAAGAAGAGGAAGAAATTTCAGATAATGTACAGTTGGCAACTCCATCACAGATAAAAGCGCATTTGGATCAGTATGTGATTGGTCAGGACGAAGCCAAAATAACGCTATCGGTTGCAGTTTATAATCACTATAAAAGACTAAGACAGAATAAAAAGTCAGATGTAGAAATTCAGAAATCAAATATTCTTATGATTGGCTCTACTGGAAGTGGTAAAACTTATCTGGCACAAAGCCTAGCTAAATTTCTTGGCGTTCCATTTGCTATTGCTGACGCAACCACACTGACCGAGGCGGGATATGTGGGCGAAGACGTGGAAAATATTCTTCTGACATTATTACAGAACGCAGATTTCGATAACAAGTTGGCTGAAAAGGGAATTGTATACATAGATGAAATTGATAAGCTATCACGGAAAAGTGAAAATATGTCTACTACCCGTGATGTAGGCGGCGAAGGGGTTCAACAGGCATTGCTGAAGATTATAGAGGGCACTGTATCAAGAGTCCCGTTGTCTGGTGGTAGAAAACATCCACAGGCTGAATGTGTAGATATTGATACATCAAATATTTTGTTTATTTGTGGTGGCGCTTTTGATGGATTGGAGAAGATTATTGAGCAGAGAAATAATAAAGGTAAATCTATTGGATTTAATGCTAATGTTAAAGTTATCGGTGATAACGATAACATGGATTTATCTGATGTGCAACAGAAGGATTTAGTTAAATACGGTTTATGTCCTGAATTAATTGGCAGATTACCTGTCATTACAACATTAAATCCGTTGTCGGAATTTGATCTTGTCAGGATACTTACAGAGCCGAAAAATGCGCTTACAAAACAGTATCAGGAATTACTTGCTATGGATGACGTGAAGCTGGAATTTGAAGAAGATGCACTGAAAAGGATTGCTGAATTGGCAATTAAAAAGGAAATAGGTGCAAGGGGGTTGAGAAGTATTATAGAAAAATCAATGCAGAATGTTATGTTCTCTATTCCTGATAGAACAGATGCAAAAAAGGTTGTTGTGACTTCTGGTGTGATTGATGGCACAGAAGAAGCAGTTGTTTATGGTAATAAGAATAAGAAAATTGCGTAGACTGTTCTCCATTTGGAAAAAACTCTAAATGGTAACATTACCAATTCGCAAATAAAGGATAGGTGATTATATGGATAGTGGTAACATTACCGAAAGGAAGACAAAGCAGGAATTAGCTGATTATATAGGAATTAACGTAAAAACTATGCGTAATTCTTGTAGGTATGCAGACAACATTACAAAAATTGAGAAAAATATTGGGGAGGAAAGATCAAAAAAATTTAATGGTGTGATTGAAAGTCTGCATAAGAATAAAAAAGAGAAAATAAGTGATGAACAAATAAGACAATTAAGCAGAGTATCGCCACAAGAGCAGATAAGAATTGTTGATTTGATTATCGGACATCCGCAAAATGCTAAAAGGATAATCAATAATGCAATTCCATATTGTAAGACAAAAATAACGGTAACATTACCATCTTTTGTATCTGACTGGTATGATAGTGCTGCATGTGGTGTTGATATGTCTAAGGGAAAGTACATAGAAAAATTATTGATCGGTCTATTTGAAAATGAAAATAAAGATGAATAAAGTCGGTTACACTCCAATTGGAGTGCAGTTTTTTTGAAGGTCTGAGCGGTATCTTCTCCAAATGGAGACAATACCAAAAAAGTGTTACTGATTTCTGCTTAATCCAAATGGATAAAACTAAAATTGGTAACAGGTGTATATGAAGGGATAGATAGTAATGTATTTTTATAACAAAGAATCATCAAGAATTGAGGATAACTATAAAATGTATTCACATTTAGGTTATAAAGGAATATGTGCTTTTTGTGGAGATTCATTTGAAAGCAGTAGTCCCAAGGCAAAATATTGTTCTCAAAGATGTCAGAATGATGCTTATATGAAAAGAAGAAAAGAACGAAAAGCATTAGAAAAACAAAAAATATGTGTAATGTGTAAAAAGCAGTTCACAGCAAAGAAAAAGGATGCAATGTATTGTAGTGATGCTTGTAAGCAAAAGGCATATAGAGAAAGAAAAATGTTACTGATTTAGGTTTTACTAATTTTTGTCAAACTTAGATTAGTAACAAAATTTATTAGATTTGCAGTGTTACTTAAATTAGTTTTGGTAATTTTTCCGTAACTCAAATTGATAACAGATAATATTAACGATGGAGAAATAATTATATGAGCAGTAAATTTACAGTGATTGAGTCAACGAATGAAGATAAGACCAAAGAAATGGATCGTATCAGTAAAATTGCTAAATTGAATGAGATATGGGAACGGCAATACCGTAACTCTGTTTTACAGGCAGCACAAAAGAATATAAATATAAAGTCAATAGCAGATTATCCGCAAGCAGATATTATGAAGATTGCATTGAGCGGCATTAAATATATCTGTTCCTGGCGTGATGTGAAACGAAAGAATAACAGGTTAGGAGTTGAGCATCAACAGACTTTAGAGGAAGCACAAGCTACATTTCAGCTTATTGATGCAATATTTACTGTTTGTGGTTTCCTGACATTGAGAAATTTCGTAACCACGTTTCCAATAGAAAAGTATTACAAAGGTGCAAAATGGGAAGAGAAAGATTATTTCTACACAATGGAAGTTCTGTCTAAGATGGATTGGGATAAGCCAATAAGTAGAAATGAATTATCAGAGTTGTTATGGGATTATGACAATGAAGACTTGCGACATGCTTATGTGGAGTTTACTACAGCTATGAGCGCAATATATCGGGCGCAGACTGGTAAAGGCATAGCGGAGACATGGTGTGATAATATGGGGATTCATACATATACAGAGGATAAAGAAACAGGGATCATGAAGAATAATCGGACAGGCGATATTATGAAACCTAAAAAGACAAGTCATATTCAAATTGTAAAGTGATCTTTTATTCAGCGTGGAGTATTGTGCATGATTTTTATTATTTATAAGGATGAAGCACATATATTTCACGCTTAAATGGCTATGAAATGCGTATTTCAATAGATGATAATAGAACCGAAAATTTGGCTATAATAATGTTCCAATCATAAGCTGTACATACGTTTATCTAGCTTGTAAGAGTGTTTATGTGGTTGGTGCAGGGATTTCGGGGCGGATTTGAGGCTTAGAAAGCGTTGGGGGTATGTGTATGGTTCTTGGATTGATGCAAGGACATTACATAAGGAATTGAAAGTTGGAAAAGTTTTTGCCAATTGGATTAAAGATCGGATAAATAAATATGAATTTGTCGAAAATGAAGACTTTAAACTTGATTTGCCAAATTTGGCAAATCAAAAGTCACACGGTGGGGATAGAAAAACCAAGTACTACTCTCTCACTCTTGATATGGCAAAAGAATTATCTATGGTGGAGAATAATAAAATTGGACGCATTTCACGTAAATACTTTATTGCTATTGACAAAGCATTTAAGGCGAGACGCTTGTGGAATATTGATAGATGGGAAACTTTAGAACATTATAAAAACTATCGCAAGATTATTAACCTGTCCAAAAAGGAACTTATGCCAACAATGCCAGACTGGTGTAAAAAGCGTGGTGATCAGGGAGTATTTATGGGAGAAGCTAACTTACTTAACGAAATCATTATCGGCATGAGTGCATCAGACTATCGTTTTAAACACTGTCTGCCTAAAGATGAGCCTGTAAGGAACCATTTCAATAACTTTGAACTCCAAATGGTCGCTGAGTTGGAAAAGTTTGATACAGATTTGATCCGTCTTCAGGAAATGTATGATTATGAGGAACGAAGAAAACTGATCGGAAAGAAATATCAAGCATTGCTGGATAACAATAACTTTGACAGCAATGACTTAGAATAGAAATTTCATTGGAGAGAAGGAGATGAGAATATGTTTAGTATGTATGGAATATTTGGAAATTACTTGTTAAATACAGAAATGCGGTCTATTAGTGGTATTGTTAGAGGATTACCACCTATTCCACACGGATATACATTATGGAATGTCAATAGCGATAAAGATGTTAATAACGTGTTAAATATGATGAAAATTAGAAATTCTGAAATTGATATGAAATATCCAGAAGAGTCTTCTGGTAAAGTTGTTACACTTGAAGGATCATCATATGATGATGAATGTTTCTTAGTAATATTATGGTTTACAAACATCTTCGATTACTGGTTTGGTAAAAAACAAGTTAAATATATAACTAATCCGTCTATGGATGCATGTTTTGATGATTTACTAATGAATATCTGGAATTGGATTAGAAATGAAATATCAACAAAAGCACTAAGAAATATCGCAAAAGACTTTTATAATGAAGCAATTAAATATGTTTAGTAAGGAGGAACGTGAGATAGAAACAACTCAATATACACTTGTAAAAATTCCAATCAGGGAACTTATCAAGCAAAACTTTAGTGCAATTGTCAGCAGAGAAAAAGAAATAGAAGAGGAATATCTTATCGCTCAAGGTGATTCTCCTTTATTTGATCAAATTGAGAGATTGCGTGGAAAATTTTCTTCACATATAGACGAAATTATTCTTGTTGTAGCTAAGAAAAATCCAAAACAAGAAAAAGATTTGAGACATATTTTAGATAAAGGTTTTACATATAACGGTATTCATTATACTCGTTTTGGAAAATCAGCTTCACAAGGTAAAGATGGAATTACTGCTTTTGTATGTGATTCAATTTTTGATGAATTATATATGATTACACAGATGGATATCGAAATTGATGAGTGTGTAATCTCAAAGTATGAAGCACAAAGATGTTTACCATTTAGCTCCTGTACTCTTATCAGAGATTATATGCCAAATATCGTAATTATTGGTGAGTACGAGAAAACTCTTCAGAACCAATTAATCAAGTATGTTGTCGAAAGGGAAAAAGAATTTGTAGATAAGGAAACTGGCAAAACAAAAAAATATAAGTCAAGAGAAATCGAAGAAGGATATAAAGATTTAAAAATTTCTCCTTTTGACGGGTGTGGGTGCCATGAGTATGGCTTCATGGAAAACGTAAGCGCACAACTGGGTCTTGATTACAATGTAATTGGAACTCAGGTACGCCTACCATTTGTTAAAGGGTATTCTGTTTATGTTCCATTTAGGCAGATTCTTAAAGAGTGGGGATATGAATACATCACAGATATTTATGGTACAAAGCACCATATCAATATGGTTGATTGTATTTGGAATATTTCTATGTTCAAAGGTCACAAGATTTTTAAAGAAAAGTATGGTGACAATGCTTGGGTTGAATATATGAATACCGTTAGGAAATATAAATTTAAATTGGGGATCAGCAAATATAGCCATCATGTAAAACATCTAAACAAATATACCAGGATGAATTTTCAGTATTTACAATGCTTGGATTTATGGAATCAAAAGTATATTGATGCTTATGAAAGTAAATCTGTAAATGATTATGATATTCTTGATAGTAATAATGATGGTAAAATTGTGACTTTGGCAAAGTATACTACTTCCCTATTTGAAAAAATAATAAAAGGGGATAAATTTTATACTTATAAGTTCATGGGAATTATGGATACTGATGGTTATGAGCCAGAAAGTAAATATCTTGAAGCTGCCTTAATCAATGATGTCATGTTAAAAGATCCAGCAGTAAAACAGTTTATATATCGAAAGCTGAAGAAATCCATTGACGAGGCAAAAGTCGGGAAAATTTATTGTTCAGGATTTTATCACACAGGTGTTGGCGATATGATTGGATATTTACAATATGCCGTTGATATGGAACCTGTTGGTTGTTTGGGTGAAAGAGAAATATATAGTGGTAATTTTGATTGTGGAGATATTATTTCACTTCGCTCCCCATTAGTAGATCCTTCAGAGGTAAACAAAGTTAAAATTGCCAAGAATGATATTATTAACAGATGGTTTGGATATTTCAAAGATCAGGATGTTGTGATGTTCAATATGTACGATGTATCTCTTCCACAACAAGGAGGAGCCGACTGTGACGGAGATATATTTTTATTGTGTGATGAACCCATAATTATTGATTCTAAGATTGACAAAAATATTATTCTCGATATAGAGGATAAGGTTACAGCTCAGTCAAAACCATATACAAAAGAAAATATCATCGAATATGAAGTAATGACCAGAGATAATAGGATCGGTGAGATCACCAATGTTGCGACCAGTATTGAAAACAGATACACCACTAATGAAGATATAAAAGAATTATATTCAAATTATTCATCATTACTTAGAATTTTTCAGGGAAAAGAAATCGACTTTTTAAAGACGGGATTTCGTTGGCATATGAACAGTGGTTTGAGAAAGCATTTAAAACAGCTTCCATACTTTTTACTTTACAATTATCCTTCTAAACTGAAAACATACAAAACTTTAGCTGAAACAAATAGGCAGTTAGAGAATAAAGCGGATAAAGTAAAATTAAATGCTTATCACTCCCCTTCTCCTATGAATGAACTATGTGATTATATTTGTACCTGGGAAAAGAAAAACATTCTTTGGAATAATGATGTAAACAATTTGGTTGACACAAGATGTTTGATTATTAATAACGATTTAGACTTGTCTGATAAAAAAAACATGAAAATATGTAGAAGATATATTAACCAATATGCGGAAATAATTCATAAGCATTATAAAAATGAGGGTAAAATGATATCAGGATATGATGTACATAGAAATCTTGTTAATTTTGATATTGTAATTAATCATTTAAAGACAAAAATATTAGATGAGCTTGGAAGTGATGAAGAATTGATTGCAAACTATGTAATTAAAGTTTCATATTCCTCTATCTCTATTAGTAAATCTTTTGCATGGACTGCCTATGGTGATTACATCATTAATAATTTAAGGAATAATACAAATCCTAAAAGAAATATTTCTATACAAGAGGTTCCTTATAAAACAAATAATTCTTATGAATATCTTGGTAAATATTATGAATTTGAGGTAGGTGATACATATATACGAATGTGACGATTCATTTTTATATGAAATTATAGAAGACTATAAAGAATCAAAAACAGAAGAAGAAAAGGACGAGATTTTTAGATCGTTCTGCTCTTCTATCTGGTCTTCTGATAATAAACGAAGAATATACAAAAAGTCAGTAAGATTTAATGTTAGGAAAGATTTATTACAGACAGAACTCGGACAAGTTTTTGATACTTGGTCAGATATTGAGTATACATATTATAAGTCAATGACAAAGGATGAAAATTGGCGTTTCATTATCAGACAGAAGGTAAATAATATCTATACCAGATATTTTGATAAAGAAGTTATTTTAGGCAAGGAATATATGAGCTTATTAAAGGTTCCAAAGAAATTATATTATCAATGGATTTCTGGAATTGATATGGAAACCACCACTGTTACAGGAATTATAGATGATGCTATAGATAATGCCGGAAAAGTAAAATTAAGATTACAAAAAGAAAAAATGTCTTTGTCATGGAATGAGTATAAAAAGTTTGTTGAAGATTTTTTGATGAGATGCTTTGATAATTGTCGGCTTATTGGGGAATATGAAGACAATACAAAAATAAACACAAGATTAGATTTTTTAACTGAGGATCATTTTTATGTTAGTTATATATGTAGAACATTGGAAGGTTATTTTAAGAATTACCAGAAAGAATATTATGGAGTGAGGCGTGGACATGGAAATATTTATTCTCGTTGTAAACAATGTGGTTCAATAATAGAAAAAACGGGAAATAAACGAATGTATTGTAATAAGTGTGCAATAGAAAAAGAACGTAAAAGAAAGAGAGAAATAGCACATAAATACAGAATAGCGAAATAGAAATCTGTATTTTCACTTGTAAATTTAATGGTTTATAAGCATTTTTATGGTGTTATGTATCACTTATGATAAACAAGAAAACATATCTTTGAAATTTATCTTCTATTCAAAATAAAAAAAGAGAAATGGTAATTGTAATTTAAAATATATTAGTTGAGACAAAGGAGAGAATTGAAATGAGAAAAATCAGCATCACAGAAGCACTTAATGAATTAAAGTTATATGATTCAAAAATCACTAAGGCAATTACTAATGCTACTCTTTGTGGAGCAGCTAAAAAATCATCTGACAAGGTTGGTGTGGTAAAGAAGGAAGATTTTGAAGATCGCGCAAAGGCATCTTATCAGTCTGTCACTGATTTAATTGCAAATAGAAACGCTCTAAAATCTGCTGTTGTAAAATCAAATGCTGTTACAGAAGTTACTGTTGCTGATAAGGTCATGACTGTTGCAGAGGCTATTGAACGCAAAAAATCTATTGAGTATGATGAAACTTTACTTAATGAGATGAAACGCCAATATGCAAATGCTACTGCCACCGTTGATAAAGAAAACAAGAAAGTTGACGCAAAGGTTGATGATTTACTTACTACTCTTGTTGGAAAAGATTCTGATAAGAAATTGAGTAAAGAGGATCAGGAAGCTGTTGAGAAACCTTATAGAGAAAAAAATGAATTTGAATTTGTAGACCCTCTGAGGTTGTATGAAAAGATTCAGACACTTGAAGCAGATATTGATGGATTTAAGTCTAATGTAGATACGGTGCTTGTTCTTTCTAATGCAACAACCTTTATTGAAGTAGATTTTTAAATTTAATTACATTGTAGTTATTACGAAAACCTAAAACTTATGCCCTGTCACCTATGCAGGTTATCATAGGTAAAAAACAGAACAAGAAGAAAGTTTAATGCTTTCTAACGAACAAAATTCCAATATTATATAGGAATATTCGATAGAATATTTGAATGAAAATTTATCTAATGGTGATAATTTACATATACAAATTATTGAGATAACATCGTTTACTGCTCAATAGATATTTATGTAAATACTTTTGGAAATGAAAATTCAAAACTCAGCATTTAAAACTTAAAACTCACTTGTCAAAATTCTTTATTTGTAAAGTTTAAAATATAATTACTAAAATTCGATAAAATCCATGATTGAGTTTTATTCGTGTTGTGTAATTGACGATTAGGTTTGTACATGGCTGTAATAGCTACATTAAAATATTTGAAATTATAAGTGTTCTTATATTCAATTCTTATACAGATGGCGGTGCTGCTATTCTAGCAGTATCGCCATTTGTTCTTGTATCCATAGCTCAGTTTGGTAGAGCAATTGACTTTTAATCAATGGGTCATAGGTTCAAATCCTATTGGATACATTTTGCGGTAAGGTGTAAATGGTTGCATATTGGGTTCATACCCCAATGGGTCTGTTCGAGTCAGAATCCGCTACTCTTTTGTCTGTTTAGTACAAATAGACCTCCGTAGCTAGGCTCTTCGTCAATAGCCCAATAATTTGTAAGATAAATGTCAAAAAATATAGAATATATGAATGAAAGGATTTTTTATTTATGGTCTCAATAAAAGAAACAGAAAGTAAAGTGACTTCCGCTAAGAAGAATATTACAATCAAGGATGCTCTTGTGAGTGAACTTAGATTTGTTGACGAAACAGGTGATGTCACTGATCAAGTGTTATCTGCTATTCCAAAAGATTTTAAAACAATTAATGTAAAAATTTCTTTGGAACTTCCAGAGGTAATGGATTTGTCTGAAGATGAGTAAAGGTAGGTGGCTATCATTACTGACTTACATAGATTAGAAAATGAGAATGAAGAACAATTTATTTTTAGACTTGGATCTGCCAAGGATTCTGGCACTCTTGATATGAATTGGGAAGAAATAACTGCAATTATAAATTCAGAATTTAGGTCTGATGAATCAGAGTACAGGAGTGAGGCAGCTTATAGAAAACCTTATCAGCAAGCTAAGAGATATTTAGACGCCAACGCTTTTAAGATTTGTAAAGATGAAGATTCTTATTTTAAAGAATTGAGGATCCAAAAGCAGGAATTAGAAAAAGAAAAAGTAAAAACCCGTGATGAACGTAACGAGTTAAGGCGTATAATTCGTGAAGAGGCTCGCAAGGAAAGCTATAAAGATCAAATATTACGTAGCATATCAGAATATCAATGCACTTCTCTTTCTTATGATGAAGCAAAACAATTTACTGGAATATTAAAAACTGATAATGATTTGATCATCTCCTGTACTGACATTCATGCTGGTATTGAAATAGATAATTATTTCAATAAATTTGATGAAGAAGTTTTAAGAGATAGATTTAATCAATATCTAGATAAAATATTTGAAGTACAACTACGTCATGGATCAGAAAATGCTTACGTTATTCTTTCTGAATTAGTGTCAGGAATTATTCACAATGAGTTACGTATTGAAAATAACCAGAATTTAATTGAACAGTTCTTATCTGTAACAAATTATATATCCGAATTCTTATCAGAGTTAAGTTATCGTTTCAATTATGTAAATGTGTATATTTGTCCAGGAAATCATAGTCGAATTAGCCCCAAAAAGGAAGATTCTCTAAAAGGTGAAAATATTGATCATCTTGCTCTCCCATTTCTTGAAGCAAAATTGCAGAATTTTAAAAATATTAATTTCAATAAAAATAATATAGAAGAATCTATTGCTATGTTCAACGTAAGAAATAATGTTGTAATGAGCAGTCACGGAGATAAAGATTCTCCAAATAATGTTGTACAGAAGTTTACTCTTCTATTTGGCATTAAACCTTCTTTGGTTTATCTTGGACATAGACATACTAACGGACTAACTACTATATATGATTGTAAAGTAGTAGAAAGCGGCTGTATGTCTGGTGTCGATAACTACGCATTAGATCTAAGAATTAAAGGTAGGCCATCTCAGACTATTTCTGTTATTACAGAAGATGGGTTAGACTGCCTATATGATGTGAAATTCTAATGAATTACTAATTTTATTTGGAGACAAAAATGAATAAATTGACTTATTACATGAGACAGTTATTACCATTAAAATATCACTCAAAATATAGTCTCCAGAATGGAGAAAAGAAACTCACAATCTGGAGACAGTGGTTTGGTATGCCATTTGATATTCAGCATTTTACATTGGCAGATTAATGAAATTCTGTACCATTACATTTGGGGCAGGGCGGTAAAGTGTCTGTATCATCGTCTAACAATACTGCCTGTCCACAATTATCACAGGTATAT
>ERZ808051.962-NODE-962-length-23334-cov-7.781958_pt1 | contig 23334 bp, 22 predicted proteins | sample MGYA00380199_ERZ808051 | MGnify/ENA primary metagenome ERZ808051 (study PRJEB31490, sample SAMN06133391) | mouse gut metagenome | isolation source: J11 | host: mice | place: China: Chengdu | collected 2015-05 ...
GACTTCTTACGACAGTGTGTGTCGCCTTATATCCACCCCCTGAAGTGGGTGGTTTTACGGCGACTGGTGATAAAAAAAGAGCCTGCATTGCAGGCTCTTTTTTTATGTTGATTGGTTTTCTACATTAACTAGGTCTCAACAGACTATCTACTTATATAAATAGCCCATTAAAATCTGGCTTAAACGGCACCAGAGAAAGTATCGCAACTGCGGATATCACCACTTTCAAGCCCACGAGTAAACCAATTTACACGCTGTTGGCTGGTACCATGGGTGAAGTTATCTGGCATAACCGTACCTTGAGTTAGACGGTCATCGCCGATTTGGCTGGCCGCATGTAAGGCTTCTTCTATATCGCCTTCTTCTAAGAACTGAACCCGCTGCTGATTGCGGTTGGCCCAAACGCCAGCATAGCAGTCCGCCTGTAACTCTTGACGTACCGAAAGCTGGTTGCCTTGGGTCTCACTAAGTTGACGACGGGCTTGATTTACTTTCTGAGAAGTGCCTAATAAAGTCTGCACATGATGACCAACTTCATGGGCAATCACGTAAGCTTGGGCGAAGTCACCGGCCTTGCCTTGGTTTTCAGCATCACCTGAGCCTTGTTGATCACCGGCAATTCCTAAGTTATTACGCATTTCAGCGAAGAACGAGGTGTCCAAATAAACCTGTTGATCCCCTGGACAATAAAAAGGACCGGTAGCTGAGGTAGCACTACCACAAGCTGAATTTACTCGGCCATTAAATAAAACCAGTTTAGGCTCTCTATAGCTGCTGCCCATCTCCTGGAAGATCTCTTGCCATACCGCTTCAGTATCTGCCAATACCACAGAGACAAACTGAGCATCACGACTGTTGTCATCTAAAGGCTGAGTACTGGTACTGTCTCCTGCTGTCATCGATTGTCCAGTCTGAAAGGCGGTCATGGGGTTCACCCCAAACACCAACCATAAGACCAGCCCAATAATAATACCAAAGATTCCCCCACCAGCAGCCTTACCACCGCTCATGCGTACGTTTGAGCTACCACTTCTATCACGCCATTTCATAGATATTCGCCTCAATCATTACCTAAAAGTCAGGGGGATATTCATAGTAACCCCAATATTTTTGTTTGGCTATAAACTTGTTTATGCCTTTATATCATAGCTTGGCAGGTTAGTATCATAGATATCAAATTTACTACTACTATTAAATATGACACTTTTTTGAAAATATCAAAAAATTTTTAATGCATGCCGTTATATTAAAAAGTATAATTAGCAGATATTTGGAGCTTAAGCTATAAATTATTGCCTAAATCCCCATATATTTACATTTAGTCACTTTTTACCTAAATTATATTGTAGCTTTTTACAAGTAAATCTATATTATATATAACCATATATGATTAGAGTTTAGAACACCTGCCAATTTTATAAATAGCGATTTTGTATATTTATGGGCTGGGCAGTTGAAACATACTGGTAAACATGTTCCAAGCGTTTCGTTAAAAATTGTATCTAAATATAATGTTTAACCAAATTTACTTTAACTTGTAATATTAGTGATGTATAATCGCTAACGAATTCTGACCCTTCAAAATTATATTTATAGAAAGTTAAATGACAGCAATACTTCCTATTTCTGCGTAGCTTTTTATAAATTGATGTGTCAGTTATATTTCACTTTCTTGGAGAAAATTATGAAACTTAAGCTACTTGCACTTTCAGGCTTAATGGCAGCTACTATGGGCTTAACAGCTTGTGATAGCAACAAAGAAAACGCTGTTGAAGACATCAACGACGCTCAAGAAGAGCTACAAGACGCAGAAGTACAGCTAGAAGAAGCTGCTGCTGAAGGCGAAGAAGTTGCTGCTGAGCAAGAAGTTGTTGCTGACGCTCAAGAAGCTGCTGCTGACGCTGAAGTTGTTGCTGCTGAAGGCGACGCTGAAGCTGCTGAAGAAGCTGACAACATCGATACTGATGCTGCTGACGCTGCTGCTAACGAAGCAATGGCTGAAGGCGAAGCTGCTGCTGACGAAGTTGCTCAGTAATTTAGCGATAAAGTTTCTATTGTCTAGTAACACTAACAATAGTACGAAAAAAGAGAGCCTTTGGCTCTCTTTTTTTATTTGTTGAACAGTAGGTAGTTAAGAGTTGTAGATATAAGAACTATAGATAGTTAAATGGTTGAATTGAGTTTAGCGTTTAGCTGCTTATTTAAAAACAAACCAATGACTCATACAAATCTGCTTTATCAGCCTATCCCTAAATCATTGGCGCGCTTTACCACTAAAATTAAGACTATAGCGATTGAGACTGTAGCTGATAGTCCTCTACTTGACGACGTAACTTTTGCCCTGCTTTAAAAGTAACCACTCGGCGAGCTGAGATCTGCACCTCTTCTCCAGTTTTAGGATTACGCCCTGGTCTGCTTTTTTTATCTTTTAGAATAAAGTTTCCAAATCCAGAGAGCTTTACGTCTCTACCCTCTACTAAATTGTCATAAATTTCATCAAAGAATGAGTCTACTAGCAACCTTCCTTGCTGTCTTGTAAAACCAAACTTGCCAACCAAATGATCAATGATATCTGCTTTGGTCAACGTCTGTGTTTCTGAGTTTTTTACTGTCATTACGGCTTCCTTATCGTGTAAAACTCTTGAAATGGTCTAAAGAGACCCAGAATTATTATAATTAAAATGCCCTTTAAGCTTCCTGCTCGCTAGGCTTCCTCCTATTGCATCAATTAATATCAACGCAAAATTTAGGAAAGGGTGAAATCACCCCTCCTAAAACCAGTTAACCCCTAATTTATAGCGTTAACCGTATCCTACTATAAAAATACCTTTGAGACTAAAGATTAGCTGTCTCTTAGCTGTGCGCCATGCTGCTCTTGCAATGCCTCAATGACACGTTGCATAGCTTCATTGACTACGTCATCAGACAAAGTCTGCGCAACGTCTTGCCAAACTAGAGCAAAGGCCACTGAACGCATGCCTTCTGGGGTGTGCTCGCCTTGATACACATCAAACAACCAGTGTTGCTGTAACAACGCCCCACCCGCTTCACGAATGGTTTGAGATAAAGCCTGACGTGGAATCTCTGCGTCTACCAGCAAGGCTATATCACGGCGCACCTGTGGGAACTTAGAAGGGCTAGCGATACTTTGAGTCACTCGAGCTTCTTCTAAAATAGGTGCTAAGGCCAATTGTGCTACCCAAGTTGTTGGCAAATCAAGCTTTTGTGCCACAGTAGGATGTAGTTGGCCCAACCAGCCCACTACTTTGCCATCAATTAATAACTCAGCACTTTGGCCAGGATGCAAGAAGGCCATTTCACTGCGCTGATAACTGATGCGTGACTCGTCTAAAGTTGAAGGCAGTAATTGCTCTACATCACGCTTCAAGTCAAAGAAGTCCATCGCACGATTGCTATGGGCCTGCTCTGGATTGATATCACCGGTAGCTACGATAGCTAGGCTTGGTGTTTGCACCAACTCATCAATCGTAGCACCCACAAAGCTTAGGCCAGTTTCGAAGAAGCGAACTCGAGGCTGCTGACGATTCAAGTTGTACTGAACACAAGGAATCAAGCTAGACAATAAAGTACGGCGCATAACCGCTAAATCTGCTGAAATAGGGTTGGCCAATGCTAACAGATTACCCAGCTTTGAATCATCCAAAGCCTTTTCCATTTTTTCATCGCTGAAACTAAAGCTGATGGCTTCCATGTAGCCTGCATCAACCATAGTCAACTTCAAGCGGTGTGTTAAGTCTGCGCTATCATCGTAACGCATATCAACACCAAGGTTAGGTAAAGTGCTTGGAATATTATCATAGCCGTAGATACGAGCCACTTCTTCAATCAAATCTTCTTTGATTTCAATATCAAAGCGATGACTTGGTGGCAAACAGCTTAGCACGGTCATGCCGTCTTGTTGCTGTTCTTCTACCTGAATCTCAAGTTGAGTCAATATTTCAATAATACGCTGTTTTTCAATTTCAATGCCAATTACTTCTGACACTTTATGCAGAGGCAAATCAACAGCTGCTCTTTTTGGTAATTTCTCAAGGTTTTCAACCGCAGTAATATTACCGGCTTTAGCACTGGCCACACTGCTAATTAGGTTAACCGCACGATTTAAAGCCTGCATTGGTAGCTCGAAATCTACCCCACGCTCAAAGCGCTGTGAAGCATCGGTATGAAGGCCAAAACGACGGGCACGGCCTGCTATTGCTAACTGATCAAAGAAAGCACTTTCTAAAACAATATTGGTAGTACTGTCAGTCACACTGCTGCGCATACCACCCATGATACCAGCCAATGCCACAATGCCTTCTTCATCAGCAATAACCAACTCATCGCCCTTAAAGGTAATGGTTTGTTCATTTAGCAGCTCAAGTGTTTCGCCCTCTTTAGCGATACGAACCTGAATACCACCGACCAGCTTATCACCATCAAACGCATGTAACGGCTGACCAAGCTCTAATAGAACATAGTTGGTTACATCAACTAAGAAATTATGCAGACGCTGACCACTTTGTAGCAACGCTTTTTGCATCCAATCTGGGGTTTCAACACTGCGATCGATGTCTAAAACAGGCTGTGCTAAATAACGAGGACAAGCGTCAATGGCTTCTACGGTTACCGCTCGTGTGGTATCCACTTCACCTTGTTGTGCCTTGATTTCAGGTGCCGTTACTTGTAGGCCATTGATGACGCCGATTTCACGGGCAACACCGCGCACACTAAAGCAATCACCACGGTTTGGTGTGATAGAGATGTCTAATACTTTATTGTCTAGACCAAGGTAGTCACGGATATCCACCCCAATTGGGGCGTCTTCTGGTAGCTCTAGCAAGCCATCAACAACGTCTGGTAAGTCAATCTCTGAGGCACCACACAGCATACCTTGTGACTCTACACCACGCAGCTTACTCTTCTTAATTTTAAAACCTTTACCATCTTCAGTAGGCAGCTTGGCACCAATGGTTGCCACTGGCGCACGCATGCCAACTTTAACGTTAGGCGCACCACAAACGATTTGTAAAGGCGCATCGGCATTGATATTGACCTGAGTCACTCGTAGCTTATCTGCATCAGGATGCTGCTCAACGCTGATAACCTCACCCACGACCACGCCACTAAAGTCGGCAGCAACCGCTTCAATATCATCAATCTCAAGGCCTGCCATGGTTAATTGATCGGCCAAAGCCTGTGTATCATTGTTGGGATTTACCCACTCGCGTAACCATTGTTCGCTAATTTTCATAGAATTCTCAAAAGGCTGTCAAATTATTATGTCTGTTATTGGTAGAATATGATTCAAAATAACCGTTTGTGGTTTATCCAAACTGGCGTAAGAATCGCACATCGTTTTGGAAGAACAAACGCAAATCATCAATACCATAATAAAGCATGGCAAAACGCTCGATACCCATACCGAAGGCAAAGCCTGTGTATTTTTCAGAGTCGATACCACAGTTGGTCAATACTTTGGGATGCACCATACCGCAGCCCATAACCTCAAGCCATTTACCGTTATCCGCTAAGATATCTACTTCTGCTGAAGGCTCAGTGAATGGGAAGAATGATGGACGGAAACGTACGGTTAATTGCTTATCAAAGAAGGCTTCTAAAAACTCGTTAATAAGGCCTTTTAACTCTGCAAAAGTGGTGTGCTCAGTCACCATTAAGCCTTCTAGCTGATGGAACATAGGAGAGTGCGTTTGGTCTGAGTCACAGCGGTAGACACGACCTGGACAGATAATACGAATCGGTGGCTCACCTGCTTCCATGGTACGAATCTGTACCGGACTGGTGTGCGTACGCAATAAATAATGTGCATCAAAATAGAAGGTGTCATGCATGGCGCGCGCAGGGTGATGCGACGGAATATTTAGCGCCTCAAAGTTGTAGTAATCACTTTCAACTTCAGGACCTGTCGCCACATTAAAGCCAGCTTGCATAAAGAACTGCTGCATGCGCTGAGCGGTCATAGTTACAGGATGCAATTGACCTTTTTGTTGACCACGAGCGGGTAAAGTGATGTCAATACGCTCTGCTTCAAGCTTGGCGTTAAGTGCCGCCTCTTCTAATACTTGCTGCTGGGCATTTAGGCTGTCAGTGATCTGAGTACGTACTTGATGCAACCAGCCACCTTTCGTTTTTCTACTGTCGGCATCGAGTTTACCCATCTGCTTCGACCAACCAGTTAAAGCACTCTTTTTACCGGTGAGTGTCACTCGCATTTGCTGTAAATCTGCAGGGTTAACAATCTCGCCAATCGCAGACTTAGCTGCCTCAGCATAGCCTTGTAACTCGGCTTCGGTTAACTCGCTTAACACATCAGATAAGCTTGGTAGGCTGGCGGTAAGCTCAGCTAAGCTGCGTTTATTGTCAGCAGCATTTGATGTAGGGTCAGTTGATGAAACGTCAGATTGAGTCATGTAAGCATTCTCAGAGTTTGTTAGCTAATGGCAGCCTTAGTGAAGCTTCAGGCACCTAAATTTTAAGGATAGCAAAGTCGGGGCTGCAACTTAAGCGTTTGTATATAATAGTTATAAATGTTCAGTTGCAGTAATTGTAAGCAAATAAAACAAAAAAAGCCATCATATGCGATGGCTTCTTTTATAACGATAATAACTACTTATGCTTAATTTTAATAATTAAGCCAATGCAGCTTTTGCTTTTTCAGTCAATGCAGTGAATGCAGCAGCATCGTGCATAGCGATGTCAGCTAGAACGCGACGATCGATTTCGATGTTTGCTTTTTTCAGACCATTGATGAAACGGCTATAGCTTAAACCATTTAAACGTGCACCAGCGTTGATACGAGCGATCCATAGACGACGGAAAGTACGTTTTTTGTTACGACGGTCACGATATGCATATTGGCCAGCTTTAGTTACAGCTTGTACCGCTACGCGATAAACACGTGAACGAGCGCCGTAATAGCCTTTAGCGCGCTTTAAGATTTTTTTGTGACGACGGTTTGCTTGAACACCACGTTTTACACGGGCCATAAGATACTCCTAATAAATTGATTTGCCTGAACTTATACTTTCAATTAAGTTAAATAATATAAGAACAATAAAAATTAAGTGGGTTATAAATAAGGGCACATACGGCGAACCGCAGCTACATCAGCAACATGTACCAGTTTCGTACCACGTAATTGGCGAATACGTTTAGGAGACTTTTTGGTCAGAATGTGGCGTTTGAACGCTTGCTTACGCTTGAAGCCGTTAGCAGTTTTTTTGAAGCGCTTAGCAGCACCACGTTTTGTTTTCATTTTAACTTTCATAAGAACCTCTTATTCTTTGTTGCTAGTCTATGCCATTATCTAAGACTGATAATTGCTGACTTAACAGCCAAGGGAAAACCTGTTCGTCAGTGGGTTTATCTTTCTTTAAAAACAGCCATTAAATGCTTATTATAAAGACGATTCCAACACTGCCTTGAGGTGGGAAGCGCGCATTATATCAGATACTAAGCCTTTAACCAACTAAATTCACTCTGTTAAGCCAACTTTAATACCTACAATTAAAAATATCATCCGCGCCTGTAACCTAAACCTTACGCTTTCTCAGCATTTATCTATATATCGTCATATCGTCCAAATCAGGGCTTGCTATATAATAATGCCGACTGGATTATAAACCTATATACTAAGGCTATATCCTAAAAAGATTGCGCCCCTCTACAGCAGTTACTATGCTTTTTTATAATGAAAAAGGAGTCTGTACAGGGGCCAGATTGAAAAAATTAGAACTTAGCTTTAACTTGATTAACAGGGTGCTGCCTCATGTCCAACCCCGATACACCAATTACTGATACTAGCGTTAACCTCAATAACAATGCCCCTTGGTTAGATGAAATCACTTTCACCACAGAGGGTCTCATCCCAGCGATTGCTCAAGACAAAGAGACGGGTGAGATTTTGATGATGGCTTGGATGAACCGTGAGTCTTTACAGCTTACGGCACAGACCAAAACAGCGGTTTATTTTTCACGCTCGCGAGGTAAGTTATGGCATAAGGGAGAAAGCTCGGGACATACTCAAATTGTGCACGACATTCACCTAGATTGTGATGCAGATGTGATTGTATTGTCTGTGACTCAAATAGGCGACATTGCTTGTCATACCGGACGTAAATCCTGCTTTTATCGTAAGCTAGACTTAACGTCATCCACCCCTAGTTGGGAGACGGTAGCCCCTGTTCTTAAAGACCCCAATGAGATTTATGGCACTACTGCCTCCCATAAAACGGATGCTATAATAACCACAGAGAATAGTAGCGTAACTGATAACACAGACCCTGCGGCAGCTATTGAAGCCAGCACCGTACTTCAGCACTTAGATGCCGTGATGGCGGAGCGCAAACAAGCCGATGCCAAAAGCTCCTATGTCGCTAGCCTATATGCCAAGGGTATTAATAAGATTTTAGAAAAAGTCGGTGAAGAAGCGGTCGAGACCATCATAGCGGCTAAAGATTTGGCCTTTGCTATCAACAGCACAGAAGCTGTGGTCGCCACAAATAGTGACATAGGTGAGGAGCATCAAGCTTTAACCGATGACCTTATTTATGAGATTGCTGATGTTTGGTTCCATACAATTGTCACATTAGCTTGGTTTAATATACGGTCTGATCGTGTTTTAGTAGAGTTGGCGAGACGATTTGGCCTGTCGGGTATAGATGAGAAAAATAGCCGTACGCAATAGATATAAGGGTTTTGGGTCTAATTTGAGCCAAAAACCACTGAAGCTTTATCCCTAAATTAATGAGTTAAATAAAAGGACACTATCATGAGCCTATCTCCAATGCAGTTGTTAATTATTCTAGGCATTGCCTTGCTTATTTTCGGTACCTCGAAGTTAAAAAACGCAGGTAAAGACTTAGGGGGTGCGGTTAAAGGCTTTAAAGATGCAGTAAAAGATGAAGAAGAAGCCCATGCCAAAGCCAAAAAACAGCCAAAAGTTATCGATCACGAAGCGTCTGAAAACTCAGAGGTCAAAGTGACAGTAGAAAAAACAAAGGCTGAAGACACTCATCAATCTTAGTTCTTATTACAGATGTCTGTGCTATTAAATACAGTGATAGGATATTAAGCGGCTATGTTTAACTTCAGTTTTTATGAGCTTATGGTCTTTGGTATCATTGCGCTCGTCGTTTTAGGTCCCGAAAAGTTACCGCAAGCGATGCGTACGGTAGGTACTTACTATTCTAAGTTCCGCCGTACCATAGGCACTTTGAAGGCTGAAATGGAAGCTGAGCTGGACTTGGCAGAAACTCGCCAATTAATGCAACAAGAGTTGGCTAAAATCCGTGAGTCAGAAGCTGAGATGCAAAAAGAAATGGCTCAGCTGCGTGGCAGTATCCAAGAGTTTGAGCAACAACAAAACTCACAGCTTAAACAATTACAATCAGGAAAAGCTACGGATAGCACTGAAGATAAAGAGTGGGTGCATCCTGTTGCCAATGCCAATCCAAATACCGATTATTCTTATGGCTCTGTAAAAGCATCGGATTCATTAACCACTCAAACTGACGTTGATGACTCTGCTGAAGACCAGCCCGCTGAAGTCTCTGCTCCACAGATGACCCGCCCTTGGGAGAACATGTGGTTTTTATTGGGAGACTACGACCGAGTGCGACGCTTGCCGCCACCGCCCTTTTTACCCAACTATACCGCCAATCCTTTGTTATACACTACAGACACTGGCTCAGCTAAGCCTACTGAGGTCAGACCATGAGTTTATTCAAAAAGAAGAAGCAGCGCCTTACCTCTAAAGACACCGACAACCAAAATGACAATGAGGCTATGAACTCTACGGATACAACAGCCAGTGATGACGCTCTGAAAGATATGCCGTTGACTGAGCATTTGGTTGAGCTAAGATCGCACCTGATCAAAATCATGGTGGTAGTTGCTGTTATTTTCTTAGGCTTGGTGGGTTTCTCGCGCGAGCTGTACGATATTATCTCTGAGCCGCTAGTAGAGATACTGCCCACAGCCTCTACCATGATTGCCATCGACCCAGTAGCCAACTTCATGGCCCCTATTCGGCTGACGTTACTGACTTCTGCCTTCTTTGCCATGCCTTTTATCTTGTATCAGATTTGGGCTTTTGTTGCTCCAGGCCTATATAGGCACGAAAAAAGAATAGCCATTCCTATTTTGCTGTCCTCAATCCTGCTTTTTTATACTGGGGTCGCCTTTGCTTACTTTGTGGTCTTAAAACGAGCGTTGAGCTTCTTGATTACCTTTTCGCCTTCAAGCGTCGTGCCAATGACCGATATCGAAAGCTATCTTAGCTTTGTGACCAAGCTGTTGATGCTGTTTGGGATTACTTTTGAGATACCGGTGGTGGTGCTTATCTTGGTGGTGACTGGTGTTGTATCGGTCGCTACCCTTGCCGATAAAAGACGCTACGTGATTGTCGCTTGCTTTGCGGCAGCTGGGGTAATGTCACCTCCTGATGTGCCTTCTATGTTCTTGTTGGCCGTTCCTATGATTTTATTATTTGAAATCGGTTTATTTTTGGCCCGTGTTTTGGTGAAAGAAAAGAAAGCAGCTCTTGTTGACAAAGAGTAGTTGGAGCAAAACCTAGCACTCTTTAGTATCCGCTAAATACACCGTTTAAATTTTCAGCGCCCTTTAATCTGCTATAATAACCCTCGACTCCCAGCATCAACTTCTGGTTAATAGCTTGGAGTCCTTATTTATCGCCCCAACTCTATAGCCAAACTTTGGCCCCTATATCTTTTATATTACTCTACAGCTCTATTTACAGGCTCTATTCATTTTTTGAAAGAGAGAGTAGATCACTACTAACCAATGAGCTGTGTCAGCTACCATTGCCTCGTCAATGGTTTTTTTACCCCTCTTTTTTTATCCATAGGTAATAATATGTCTGTAACTGCTTTATCGTCAGCACCCATGCCGGCCTATATGAGTGACCCGACCGATGAGCAGTTGGCTGCTTTAAACATGGCCATGGATGGTAAGTCCTTTAAAATCGTCGCCTATGCAGGTGCCGGTAAGACCACCACATTAAAGCTTATCGCTGAACGTCTGCGTGGCCGAGGCCTATATTTGGCTTTTAACAAAGGTATTGCTAATGAAGCAAAGCAAAAGTTCCCAGGTCACGTAGATTGTCGTACCTTTCACTCTTTAGCTTACCGTCATGTGCCTCGTGATATTACTGCCAAGCTGTCATTACCGCGTTTTTCACCCAAGCGATTGGGCGATGATTTGGGACTGCGCACTGTGCAAGTACGCCGTCAGATGCAGGGGAAAACCACTTATGTTAATTTAACCCCTGCCCGCCAAGCACGATTTGTCAGTGATGCGGTTAGCAACTTTTGTAGCACTCATGCCAGCTACCCTGCCCCTCGCCACTTGATATTCCCCAGTTGGATTTCGGCATCAGACGAAGATCAACTGCGTGAGATGCTGTACCCTGCAGTAGAGAAGCGTTGGCAGCAGTCTATAGATGCTAGACACCCAGCGGGCATTGGCCATGATATTTATCTAAAACTGTGGGCTCTATCAAAGCCTATTATTCCGGCTGACTTTATCTTATTTGATGAAGCCCAAGATGCAGACCCCTTAATGATGGGTATCCTAACTCAGCAGTCGCGTCAGGTAATCTATGTCGGTGACGCCCATCAGCAAATTTATGAATGGCGTGGGGCGGTCAATGCCATGAAAAAGCTCCCTTTACCGCAGACCTTACTGACTCAGTCCTTCCGCTTTGGGGAAGACATCGCCGATGTGGCCAACTTATTTTTAAAAGCACTACAAGAAGAAGTTCCCTTACGAGGCAATCCCAAGAAGACCTCCAGTACGAACAAAATTTCGACCCATGGTAAAAAAGATGCCATTTTATGCCGGACTAACGCTGCTGCCATGGCACAGCTGTTGTCAGGGCTAAAGAATGGGCACAAGGTCGCCCTACAAGCAGACGCTGATAGAATGCTCAAATTCTGTAAAGCCGCTGAGAGTTTAAAGGCTGGTAAATCTGCCTACGGCGTACCAGAGCTGGCTTATTTTTATAACTGGAGTGATGTTCAAGATTATGCCGAGACCAATGAAGGCAGCGACCTGAAAACTTTGGTTAAGCTGGTCGATGACCATGGTACAGATGTGTTATCACAGGCCGTAAATAGCTTGACGGATGTACGTGATGCAGACTATGTCATCTCTACTGCCCACAAAGCAAAAGGGCTTGAGTGGAATACGGTACAGCTTGATGATGACTTTTATTATGATGTGACCACTCACGGGATAAAAATTAGCCCTGAAGAGCTGCGTTTATTATACGTGGCCTGTACTCGAGCTAAAGACAATCTAGACATTAGTAATATTAGTGACTTAATCTCTGGCTTTAAAAGCGGTAAAAAAGTCATTTATGGCACTTAGCGTTTTGGCGGTGCCTTATCCTAATTATGAGGTAGTAGCTGTATTGGTAGAGATAAGCTATCATGCCTCCTTTATTTCCCCGTCTGTGTAATCGCCATGTCTTTTTCAGCCCAATTTTTCTCAAATCCTGTGCGTCTGCTCGCTCCTATGGAGGGACTGACTGACCCCCTAATGCGTCAAATCCTAACTCAAATTGCTAGCGACTTGGGGCGACCCTACGATTGGTCTGTGAGCGAATTTATTCGTATTACCCACCATGTGCTGCCAGAGCATGTGTTCTATCGCTATGTACCAGAATTAAAAAATAACAGCCGTACAGAAAGTGGCACGCCCATTCATATTCAGTTGTTAGGCAGTAATCCAGAGCTGATGGGCGAAAATGCTCTAGCAGCCGCTGAACTAGGAGCACCGGCGATAGATATCAACTTTGGTTGCCCAGCAAAAACCGTTAACAACCACCGTGGAGGTAGCGTCCTACTCGATGAGCCTCACTTGATGCGCGATATTATCTCTGCCGTACGTGACAAAACCCCCAACCACATCCCAGTGTCTGCCAAAATACGCTTGGGCTATACCGACACCAGTAATCTGCAAGATATTCGAAGTGCCATTGCTGACAGTGGGGCCGACTGGCTGACGATACACGCCCGTACCAAGACTCAAGGCTATAAGCCACCCGCTTATTGGGAAAAAATTATCAGCTTTACTGAACTGCCGATACCTGTGATTGCCAACGGTGAGATTTGGAATCATGATCACGCTCTGCGTTGTAGTGCTCAATCAAATACGCCTCACCTCATGCTAGGCCGAGGCGCAGTGACCCGACCAGATTTGGTGGCCCAAATTGAAAACCCAAACATCATCTTACCCTGGCAATCACTAATTGCTCATCAAATTGCCTTTCTTCAAGGTGAGGCCAAAAGCGACTTAGCGTTAATTGGTCGTTATAAACAGTGGCTAGGTATGCTAAGCAAAGGCTACGTAGAAGCCAAAGAGTTATGGGAAGACATCAAGCGGGTACGTGATAAACAGAGCATTATGGATAAGCTTCAAGCACAAATTGTGTAAGCTTCTACTTATATGACCTTCTACTGAAAACAAAAAAGGAGCTTGATTCATATCAAGCTCCTTTTTTATTTTGGCTCTCTTTTTATCTTGAACATCAAAACTCTAAAAGGCCATTTTTACTGCTAAATAGAACAGCATAAAACAACAAGCCATCGATAATGCCCAAACAATAGAGCGTAAAGTTGGCAAGTTAACGATATAGGCAATGGCATATATCAGACGCAAGGCCACGTACATCACAGCTAGGTAGTTGACCACAATTTGTGGGACAAAAAACAGCATTGCTACGATAACTGACGCCAAAAATATCGGCAAACTCTCGAAGCTATTTTGTTGAGCGGCATTGGCACGCGCTGCCCTACCGGTAAACTTAGCAACCACCTCACGGGGGTGACTGTTGTCTGCCATACCAAACCCGCCTATTGCTTTGGCCAACATAGCCAGCAAAAAAGGTAAAGCACTGGCGATTATCATAGCCCAGATAGCCACATTTGCAGTGTCTGGTATTAAGGCAAAGAACCAACTCATCATATCTTCCTTAGGTTTCGACTTATCATTTACTGCCTATTTATTAGGTTTGCCCTCAAAGCCGTAGCTTTTATATTAACCGGCAACCACTTCAAAGCTATGGGTAACATGCACACCACCGTCTGCTAGCATTTTGCTAGCTGAGCAGTACTTATCTGCAGACAGCGCTACTGCCTTTTCTACTTGTTTTTCTTTGACATCATTACCTGTCACCACGAAATGCAGATGAATATCGGTATAAACTGCAGGTACTGTATCGGCGCGCACCGCTGACAACTCACAGCGTACATCTTGGATATCCTGACGGCCTTTTTGCAAAATACCGACCACATCATAGCTGGCACAGCCGCCTAGACCTAATAAAACAAGCTCCATAGGACTGGCACCGGCTACTTTATTGGCATCAATATCAACGGTCTTGCCCGAGGGGGCAGTACCAATAAAGTGCTTGTCTTCTTTCCAAGTCACATCACCTTGTAGTGGCATGGATTTTGGGTCTAATCTTGGGGTGTCATTACTCATGTTGCTGTCCTATTTATCTGTTTTACGGTTATTATATTTTTATAATAAGCTGGATTGGTATCCAAACCAAAGTTAATCGTACCACGCTATGGGTGGGATGCAAATATGCTTCAAGTAATCATTGTCTTCAACTTAGCTTATCACCTACCTAACTTGATTTTACTTCTTTCTAAAACAAAAAAGCTGAATAGTTAGCACTATTCAGCCTTAGTCTTGTTTCACTGTAAATTGAGCTGTTAAAGTGAGCTTGAATTGAATTAAATCAAATTATAGCCCACTACTTAATCAGCTCAATAAATACGCTGGTAATATCATCGTCATCGCCTGAAGCATACGACACGCCAGCACTACCAAAGAAGGACTTGAACTGACGAGACAATCCAAGACTAGCCCCAAAGCTATCATCATCAAAATCCGCTTTTGGCGTTTTAAATGAGATATTAGATAAGGTGTTTAAACGGGCTGTGACCTCTTTATGATTGTCATCTAACTGCTTTTGATAATGAACATCACCGAAGACATTTAACGTATTGCTTAATTGGCTACTGGCTTTGAGGCCTAAAGTACCATAAATGGTATTGTATTTTTGCTTATCGAACTGCATGGCAATCGGATCATCTGAAGTCCCTTCTTTAATCGCATCAAGCTTCACGCGATTGGCTGTGGCACCAAGATAAGGGGTTAATGTGCTGCCTTTTAGCAACATCGGATAGCCGGCTTGTAGTGACGCATAATAGCGACTGCCATCGACATCAGACTTATAGTTTTGGGTGTAATTATCTAGGCTCACCTTACGGTTTGTTTCCATATCAATAGTGCTATAGCCTAGCGCCCCATTTAGCTGTACTTTGCCTAGATTCTGGCTGTGATAGAGGCCTAGACCTAGCTCATCAAACTCAACCTTATCAATGCCGTTACGCTCATTGCTGTCCAATTCTGATTGACTTAGATTGGCGTAAACCCCAGTCATTGCATTCGGTAAGCCGCTATGCGTAAAATCCAATCCAAATAATAACTGTGCATTACCACTACTTTCAAATCCAGCCACATCTAGCGAATTGATATTTGCTGACACCCACCCTTCCGGACTGATACTTTGGGTTGCGTGGTTATTAGATTGACGCTGATTGATATGAGTTTGCAAACGCTCGTTAGTGGCTAAGCCAGACTGTGTCGCAATATGAGGTAGCACGCTCACTTGACCGGGTGCTGTGACTACCGCATTGGCATAGTCTGCAATCATTTTATGAGCACGGCCTGTGGGGTGAATACTGTCGGCAAAGAAGTAGCTGTTCTCAGCCCCTTCCTCTATGTCATCTCTACCACATTCTAAAGAGCTAACCGAGCCACAAGCTTTTTCATTCATATTACTAAAACCGTATGCCGATGGGTTTTTTGCAACCTTTTGTAATAAGCCAAAGGTATCTAATGAAATGACGTTCGCGCCTGTATTTTTAATTCCTTCATACAACGTTGTTTTGTATTTAGTCGCAAACTCAGTACCTATTGACGAGAAAAGATCGTTTCCTACGACCTCAGGAGTTAAGCCTACATCAGGAATATTCGGTACTAAAATATATTTTGCCCCATTATTCTTTAACTGCTCAACTATAGCCACTTGATTTTTTGCAGCAGTAGTGATGGTAGCGTCTGCCTTGTCAAAGTCAAAATCTATTTTTAACTGATCAGAAGCAGCACGAATATCATTGGCCCCAATCCAAACTGAATAAAGCCCTTTCGAATCGACATTGTTATTGGCTAGGTAACTATCTATTTGACTACGTGCTGAATAAACAGGAATAGACTCACCGGTAGAGTCTTCATATTTATCATGCTCTAAATCGATATCAGACCTAGCACCACCAATCGCATAGTTATTACCAGTAGTCGTTTGTTGACCAGCATTTTCATCATAAGTATTCGCAACTGAGCTCAACCCTAAGCTTTCTGCAAATGGGGTCGCCCAACTATTATCAGGGTTAGTCGTGTATTGTCCCGACTGCTCATACCCTAATGCTTCAGTTGATTTCTTAAAATATCCCCCATCGGTCAAGCTGTCACCAAAAAAAGTGACACTACTATAGTCACCGGCATGGGCCACGCCCACACTTGATAAACTAATGGCTAAGATAGCTTTGGATAAAGTCTTTACGGTAGGCGTAAATGAATGGCAATTAGCAGAGGCTAATTGATAAATGTGATGTGCAGACATCTCGACTTCCTTGTCGTTAGTTAAAAGTTAATTATTTTATAAATGAATCACAACCAGATAGTGAACAAGTGTATACAAAAATCCTAATATAGGCAATAACTTGACTACCCATTCCTTGGTACTTCTCTATATTATCGCAGTTAGAACACAGCGACTATCCTTTTATTATCCCTCTCTTATTCTGGCTGATATTTTATTGATTTCATTGATATTTATATTTTAAGAGCCATTTTTATTTATTAGAGCAACTAATTGCCAAGTTGCAACCTTCTAGCTAGGCCATGAAACATTTTATATCAAAATATAGTTACCATTTAACGCTAAATACTGGTTTAATATAGGTAATAATTTTCAGTTTGTCTTATTTCTGTTAAACCTAGGCAATTAAAACGATAACAGATAGCCAAAGTTAATTTTGAAATCGCAAATTGATTGTATTTCAACATTTTTAAATTTTAAGGTTTTCGTCATGATTGATGCAGACGGCTTTAGAGCCAATGTCGGTATCATCTTGGCAAATACACAAGGACAAGTTCTATGGGCGAAACGAGTTGGTCATGATTCTTGGCAGTTCCCGCAAGGCGGTATCGATGAGGGAGAAACTCCTCTAGATGCCATGTACCGAGAGCTGTGGGAGGAAGTAGGCTTATATCCTCGACACGTTAAGCTCTTGGCGGCGACTGACAACTGGCTAAGGTATCGCTTGCCTAAACGTTACATACGTCATGGGCAGCATCCTTTGTGTATTGGGCAAAAACAAAAGTGGTTTTTGCTGCAGCTAGATGAGCCGAATACCGAACACATCCGCTTTGATACCGCAAAACCAGAATTTGACCATTGGGAATGGGTCAGCTACTGGTATCCGCTGGGTCAAGTGGTTCATTTTAAGCGAGGCGTGTATCGCCGTGCACTGCGAGAGCTGGCACGTGAGTTACCGTTAAAAAAAGAGCTGATTTTACCTGAGACCACAAACCATCTTTTACAGGTTTAAAAGTTAAAGGTTGAATCGTTAAAGTCTTTTTGCTTAATTTGATTTCTATTTTTATATTGTACTGTTTTACTAAAAGAGGCCTGTATCCATAGATACGGGCCTCTTTTTTTGAACTAATTTTTTAAGCTGCTTTTTAAGCTAATCTCTTAAACTATGCTGCGTAACATACTCGCGACTTCGCAGATCAAGCTTGGGTAATCGCTTATCTTGCTGAGCTGAGTCGGCTAATAGCGCTAAAGTCAAAATGCTCTGCGTACGGGTTCCATAGTTCGGCAATTCGGGAGTATCAATACAGATAGAGGATAAAGCCTGCTCTAAAGCCGGCGGCATACCGGTATCAGGTAGCTGTTCATCAGGAGCCTGCAAGGTATCGTTCAATACGTTCCACGCGGCAGGAAGCCAGTAGTTGCTGTCTCCTTGATGAAACTCCAAGCTCTCACTGATTAAAGGCAGCACTTCTTGGCGCACTCTTCCCCGCAAACGCTCGGATTTGAACCAAGCATCATCAGGCTGACCATTGGATATAATGTGTAGCCCGCTATGCAGCGGTGTGGGAGGATAGCCACGATTGTTGACCACCACTGCCTGTTTTTCATCCCCGATAATTAAATTAAAACCGGCATACGCTTGTAGATCCACTTGCCGAGCATAAGCTAAAGGAGATAAGTCGCTAGTCAAAAACTGGGTTACCAACTCACCCCGAGAGCGTTGATCAGGTTCAGCTTGTACCCCATCTCGAAAATTCAATACTGCCGCCCAGCGCCCATTTTGACTAAATATCTGATCTGAATAATTAGAGCTTTCAGACTGTTCAGATTGTAAGGGCTGCTGGTGCATGCCCAACCAAGTCCCACCGCTTTGATCATCACGACCAGCATAGATAGGCAGATCAGACCATTGATGTGCCGATGTGGTAGGCCGCTGCAAGAATTCATCTCGATTAGATAATATCACTAAGGGCAGCTCATCAAATAACTGCCAGGCAATGGCGGCAATACACATAGGTTTTCCTTAATAGACACAGGGGTTGTTGGTAATCCTCTACATTATGGGGCAGTCTCAATTATTTATCCATATTATGACCCCAGTAAGTCAAATCGACGCTCCTTTCGCCAAGAACTTAGCGAACTGTTACCTAACCCAAATACACTTGTGCAAGTAGTGTGTCAAATAATGTGCTTATGGTGAATTTTTGCTATTATGACGACCATAATATAATCAGGTAGACCTTGCTCATGATGATTCATCCTCAATTCGACCCTGTCGCTTTTTCACTTGGCCCGCTTCAAGTGCACTGGTATGGTTTTATGTATTTGCTCGCCTTTGTTGCCGCCTATGGGCTGGCTTGGTATCGAAGCACCAAGCGTGAAGGCTGGAGTACAGAGATGGTTTCCGACCTGGTGTTTTTTGGGGCATTGGGCGTAATTTTAGGTGGCCGTATTGGCTACGTATTTTTATATCAATTTAGTGAACTGCTCGAAAACCCAATGTACCTGTTCAGAGTCTGGGAAGGGGGCATGTCGTTCCATGGTGGCTTTATAGGCGTTGCCTTAGCCATGATTTACTTTGCTAAAAAATACAAAAAGCCTATCTTTAATGTTTTAGACTTTGTGGTGCCTTGTGTACCTACCGGCCTGTTATTTGGTCGAATTGGTAACTACATCAATGGGGAGCTTTGGGGCCGTGTCTCAGATGGCGGCTATAACTGGCTTACCTACTTCCCTCAAGCGGTAAACTTCGATGCAGCATTGATTGCCACTAACCCTGCGCTACAATCTTTAATGACCGAAGTGAATGGCAATTACCTGCTACCCCGTCACCCTTCACAGCTGTATGAAGCCTTTGCAGAAGGGTTATTACTGTTTATCCTGCTGTGGTGGTTCTCATCCAAACCTCGTCCACGCATGGCTGTGAGCGCCTTATTTATGTTGGGCTACGGTATCAGTCGCTTTATTATCGAATTCTTCCGTCAGCCAGATGAAGGCTATGCGCTAATTTTCGGTTGGATGAGTAAAGGTCAACTTTACACCCTGCCTATGATTATTTTTGGCCTGATATTAATGGTTCTAGCCTATCGCCGTCAGCAATATGACTGGGGTAAATACGCCACTCACTCTTAATTAACCTTTTTAATAATTTGACAGTATGACTATGATAACTACCAAAAATGAAGCCGCTTATCTTGATTTAATCCGCTACGTGCGTGACCACGGTGCCGAAAAAGGGGATCGTACTGGTACGGGCACTCGTAGTCATTTTGGCGCTCAGCTACGCTTTGACTTACAAGAAGGTTTCCCTTTATTAACCACCAAAAAAGTACATATGAAATCCATCACTTATGAGCTATTTTGGTTTTTAAAAGGCGATACCAACGTCAAATACTTGCAAGACAACAAAGTTCGTATTTGGAATGAGTGGTCCACTGCTGAACAAACCGCTCGCTTTGGCCGTCCTGAAGGCGAGCTTGGCCCAATCTATGGGCATCAGTGGCGTAATTATGGGGCCACTAAAGCTGAAGATGGCAGCTACAATCAAGATGGCGTCGATCAAATTACTGAAGTGATTGAGCAAATCAAAAACAACCCAAACTCTCGTCGTTTGATTGTTTCTGGTTGGAACCCTGCAGAAGCCACCCAAGTTGCTCTGCCCCCTTGTCATACTCTATTCCAATTCTTTGTGGCAGATGGCAAATTGTCTTGTCAGCTATATCAGCGCTCAGCCGATTTATTCTTGGGCGTACCCTTTAATATTGCCAGTTATTCGCTATTAACTCACATGATTGCACAAGTTTGTGATTTAGAAGTGGGCGAATTTATTTGGACCGGCGGCGACTGTCATTTATATCAAAACCATATTGAGCAGGTAAATGAACAACTGTCTCGTGAAGCTTATGAGTTACCAAGCTTATGGCTAAACCCTGAGATTAAAGATATTTTTGATTTCACCTTTGATGATATCCGTGTTGAAAACTATCAATCACACCCAGCCATTAAGGCACCCGTAGCGGTATAAACCCATAAGTTCAATCCCCGATAAGAGATTGATAAAAATAATAATTTATTATTGATTAAGGACATTTTTATGAGCTACGCCCATACTCAAGTTGCCCAAATCGCGGCCATTAGCAGCAACCGCTGTATCGGTAAGGGTAACGACTTGCCTTGGCATATCCCCAATGATTTAAAGCACTTTAAAGCCATGACTACTGCCGAGACGGATACTTATGTCGACAGCGGCTTAAAAGGCATTGTGATTATGGGCCGTAAAACCTTTGAATCTATGGGCTCAAAGCCACTGCCAAAACGAGTGAACTTCATCATTACCACCCAACTAGATTATGCTCAGAAAAAAGGCTTAGAAGATCTTGAAGATGTGCATGTGGTACACAACTTAGATGATGCACTGACTCATGCAGCTAATGTCGCTCATGGCTTAAAGTTCGAAACTATTTGGGTTATCGGCGGCGAGAAAGTGTTTAAAAACGCATTAATGTTTACTGACCGTATCGAGTTAACTGTGGTTGATACCGTCATTGAAAACGGTGATGCTTTTTATCCTGAAATACCTGAGGGCTTCGAGCTAAGTGCAGAGTCTGAGTCTTTTACCGATGACAACAGTGGCTTGAGCTATAAGTTTGTGACTTATCTTCAGAAAAAAGATTAGTCTAAAGTTGGCTTTTTGCGCTAGTGGATAGCCATATTCTCAGTTCAAAGTTAATTCTAGCCTGCTTACTTTAGCAGGCTTTTTTATAGCTGCTATCCTGCTATTATTACTAAAACATCAAACACTTTACCTCACTGCCTTGTCATCTTAAAAGAGCTGCCGTATGTTAAAAACCTTAAAAATAATTTTGCTTTTTATTGTCGGCTTAACTGCTCTTTTAATCGCATTGGCCTTAGTGACTCATAAGAGTTTGCCGGACAATAGTGACCGTACTGAGTCCAGTTACTTGCCGGTAGACCCCAGTACAGCTTTGGCCCAGCAGTTCTTGCCTTCAATGCAACAAAAGCCTGGTCTTAGTGGCATTTATTTACTCGACGACAGCCACGAAGCTTTTTTGGCTCGCTTAGCGTTGGCCGCTTCAGCACAAAAGACCTTAGACGTTCAATATTATATTTGGAATGACGACACCACAGGCCACCTATTGATGCAAAGCTTGTATCAGGCGGCTGAACGTGGGGTGCGTGTCCGCCTACTACTTGATGACAATAGTACCGGCGGCATGGATAACTTGCTCGCCAGCGTCAATGCTCACCCTAATATTGAAATACGTTTATTCAACCCCTTTATGCAGCGTAAGCTTCGCCCTTTAGGCTACTTAAGCGACTTTTCTAGACTAAATCATCGCATGCATAACAAGTCTTTTACTGCTGATGGTTTGGTGACCATAGCTGGCGGGCGTAATGTGGGTGACGAATATTTTGGCTTCGGTAGTGGCGTGCTGTTTGCTGACTTAGACATGGCTGCTGTGGGTCCAGCCGCTAAAGATGTGGAGCAAGACTTCGACCGTTATTGGGCAAGTAACTCCTCTTATCCTTTAGAGCGTATTGTCAAACATACGCAAATAGAGCCCTTTGATACCACACCGGCAACCGATGAGGATACCCAGCTTTTCTTAAACAAGCTTAGTGCCTCTACCTTTGTAAAACAGTTACGCGAAGGCTCCCTACCCCTAACTTGGACCGAGGTTCAATTAATTAGCGATGACCCTGCCAAAGGGCTACAGAAATCTAAAGAGTCAGACTCAGTATTGGCACATCTTGCCCCTTTAATGCGGCAAACACAGCACGAACTGCTTATTATCTCTCCTTATTTTGTTCCCACCAAACAAGGCTCAGCTTTGTTCCGTAACTTGTCTAAAGAAGGAAAGCATGTCGCCGTGCTGACCAACTCTCTGGCGGCTACCGATGTGATTCCAGTACACGCCGGTTATGCCAAATATCGTAAGCCTTTACTATTATCTGGTATTTCTTTATACGAGCTTAAGCCTCAGGCCACAGTGGTCACCAAAAACCATGGCGGTATTCTAAAAAGTAGTGGCGCCAGCTTACACGCTAAAACCCTTATCATTGATAATAAAACGCTGTTTGTGGGCTCTTTTAATATGGATCCGCGTTCTGCAGCGCTCAATACTGAAATGGGGTTTGTGTTTGATAATGAGCAGATGGCAAGCTATTTGGCAGACAACATGAAGCAAAATCAGATGCAGTATAGTTATAAAGTCACTAAAACGGCCAAAGGCAAATTGCACTGGGAAACCCTTGAGGACAATAAAAAAGTTGAGTTTGATGATGAGCCACACAGCTCAGTATGGGCCCGTATTGGGGTGTGGATATGCTCTTTATTGCCTATTGAGTGGCTACTGTAGGGTGATTAAATGATAGACCCAAAAAAGCCGCCCAAATAGGCTAATGCCAGTCAGTTAACGCTGACTGGTATTTTTTTTGGGATATTTTTGTGGTTTCCCCTTAACCACCCTCGGGCAAGATCGCTTTCTACGTTCAGGAATAACAAACAATTTTCCTTCCTCTAAAACTGCATCTAACAACTTAGGGAAGAGTCCTGCAGCCTGTAAAGGCGCAAACCGTAACAGATCAACAAT
>ERZ808051.964-NODE-964-length-23304-cov-7.430490_pt1 | contig 23304 bp, 18 predicted proteins | sample MGYA00380199_ERZ808051 | MGnify/ENA primary metagenome ERZ808051 (study PRJEB31490, sample SAMN06133391) | mouse gut metagenome | isolation source: J11 | host: mice | place: China: Chengdu | collected 2015-05 ...
CGACTTCTTACGACAGTGTGTGTCGCCTTATATCCACCCCCTGAAGTGGGTGGTTTTACGGCGACTGGTGATAAAGCTATTTGGTTTGATTTAAGAGAACCACATCTTGGTAGTCATAGCCCCCTTCCATTAAAGTGCCTTTATATTTGACCGTGCTTAGGGCATAAGGCTGGTTGGGCACTTTATAAACCACATTATCGGTAGTTAAGCAGACTGAATAAGTAGTGGCGCTATGAGTTGAACTGGACAACTTAGCCTCATCAGCCTTCAACTTATAGTTAAACTGATATTCGGTGCCTTGGCCTATTTCCCCAAGCCAAGAGCTTAGGTTGGTCTTTTTTTGTTTCAAAGTTTCTACTTGGACAGTCACCTGAGTATAGCTAGGTTTTAATGCAACCACTCTATTTTTAATCTGCTTGAGCCCAGCGCTAAAGCGGCCATTACTGCCCTGAAACTCATCATATTTTTTGGTTTTAGGGTTGATATAAAGCGAGCGAACTTCCACTAACTTTTCTGGTTTTTTACTTGAAAGGTCATAGTAATAAAGCTGTGGTAAACGGCCACGCCCATCATCATAATGGCGTAAGACAAATACTTTTTGCTCCGCTTTATCATAGCCCAATATCTCAATGCGCTGACCCCCACCTACTGTGGCCAAGGCAGAGACAGATAAAGCCATGACACTCATCAACACCCCAGCTTTAGCCAGACTTTTAGTGATGTGATGGCCTTTATTTACGCCATAAACTCTACTCATAACGCTCTCCTGTAATCCCATAATTTAAGGCAGATAGGTTTGTACATCTCTACTCTGTAACTCTCTACCCTATTAATCCAACTATACCTTGCCAGCCAACTCTTAACCCTAAAAAGGTCAATATGATAAGCACCAACTGCCTAAATCTATCTTGAGATAAATAATGGCGTAAACGAATACCAATAAGTAAGCTTACCAAAGAAACCGTGGTCAATAAGGCAATAAGTAACCAATCAGCTTTAGGTAGTGCAATCAATGACTCACGTAATACGATAATTTGGGCGACCTTACCCAATAAGTAACACATATTGCCTACTTTAGCGATGGTATTTTTATCATCACTACTGCCCAGCAGATACATAAGCAGTATGGTTGACATCGCATTGGTAGAGCCGCCTATTATCCCGGCAATAAGACCCGTAACAATCAGCACAGGGGTGGTAGCGGGTAAAATTATTCTTTTGCCCAGAGCATTACTAATAACATAAAAGGCAATCACTGCAGCGAGCAATACCAATATATAACTGCTGTCTACCCATAATAACAACTTTACCCCAAGTAGGCTGCCAAGCAGACTCATTAAGGCCAGCAGCCAATAATGCTTGAGATAATAACGGAAATTCTCACCCATACTACGCCCTCCCCCAATGAGCCAAGTCATGAGGTTTAGCGCTAAAGAAGGGAAGATAATTAGGATAATGGCGTGCTGCAACGAGTACATACTCGCCAAAGCTGTGGTAGAAACCAACGTCACCCCAATACCACTGATTCCATGTAGTAAAGAGGCGACGGTAAAAATGATGGTTAATAATAGGTTTTCAGAGTTGAACATCTGACATCCATTGGTTGTAAGCTAAAGATCAACTCACGACAGTTAGCCGTTAACGTTTGGCAAATCCCTGCTTATTCAGATAGTCCATCACCTTAGGACGTACTGGGCTTCCGAAGACTTTTGTAACTTGAGCTTTCCAGTCGGGATGCTCTCCTTCACCGCGCTGCTCTACATAGTAATCGATAACAGTTTGGTTAAAGGCATCAAGCTGCGCCTCAGTTGCTGGCTGATATTGGTTTTCAGATACCAATACAGAAAGCGGTAGACGCGGTTTGGTAGTGGCATTTTTTGGAGAATCGCTAGGATGTCCTAAACACATGCCAAATAACGGCACCACATGTTTTGGTGCATTGATAATCTCACCTGCTCGCTCAATATCGTTACGCATACTACCGATATAAACACCGCCTAAGCCCAGTGATTCTGCAGCAGCCATAACATTTTGAGCATATAAAGCGACATCGACGGCGGCAATGATAACCACTTCAATCCAGTCCAACTGAGCTTCTGGTTCTATTTGACTGTGGCGATGATTGTCCATACAGAATACTAAATATTCAGGGGCTTCCAGAACATAAGGGTGTGCCAACTTTTTACCTTCTGCAATCGCCTGATTATATTCCTCTTCACTCATGCCATTTGACACTTGATGGAACTTAACACGCTGCTGCGGATCTGTAATACGAACCACACTCATCGACTGCATGTAATTGGAGGTCGATACAGCACGTCCTGCTTCTAAAATAGCCTCCAGCATTTCTTCACTAATAGGCTCATCAGTAAAGTCACGGACAGAGCGGTGTTCTAACATGGATTTAATCGTGTCATTAGTGACATGACTGATTTCAGCTTTGGTCTCTTTGGTTAAGTTGGTCATATATTGCCCTTTAGTTGACTCATTTTATGATAGCAATCTTAATTTTCAGGTGTTTTAATTTTCAAGTGCCTTAAGCAGGTGTATTAAATGCTGTTTAGCCTCTCAACAGCACCCGTACCCTTTTTTATTATAGAGAACTCAAAAGTGCATTTAAGTTAAATAGTGTTGCCAATAAGAGCAACCAATTGCTGAGCAATATCATCCTTGCTAGACTTATCTAACGCCTCAGGCTCTTGCTGATATTTATCGGCAAAAAAGACCGTCATCGCATTTTCATCACTGGCAAAACCAATGTCTTTACGCGACACATCATTACAAGCAATCATGTCTAAATCTTTTGAAGCCAGTTTACCTCGAGCGTATTTCTCAACATCCTGAGTTTCAGCGGCAAAGCCCACCATGAACATATCTGGGTAAGTATGAGAAATAGTCGCCAAAATATCAGGATTTTTCACCAAGTCCAAAGTCATCTCATCTTGGGTCTTTTTAATCTTTTGTGGAGCAGCATCTCGAGTGCGGTAATCAGCAACGGCCGCAGTAGCAATGAAGATGTCACAACCTGCTGCTGCCGATTGATTGGCAGCTTGCAACATGTCATTGGCTGACAGTACATTGACTCGCTGCACATCAAGCGGCGTGGTTAAATCCACTTTGCCGCCAGCAATCAAAGTTACCTCAGCGCCAGCGTCACGGCAGGCACGAGCCAAAGCAAAGCCCATTTTTCCGGTTGAGTGATTGGATAAAAATCTTACCGGATCAATAGCTTCTACTGTTGGTCCTGCAGTAATGGTTACTTTTTTGCCAACCAAGCTCTGTGGGACCATTAATTTCGCTTTGAAGTTAAGCAATCGTCTTAATAAGATTTCTGGCTCTGGTAAGCGCCCTGCTCCCACATCGCCACAAGCTTGAACGCCGCTGTCAGGCTCAACCATCTCATAACCCATATCACTTAGGGTTTGTACGTTTAGCTGCACAGCTGGGTGTGCCCACATTTGCTGATTCATGGCAGGCGCAACCATAACCGGTGCTGTGGTTGCCAAACAGACTGTCGCCAATAAATCATCTGCCATACCCATTGCCAGTCTGGCCAAAGTATTGGCAGAAGCAGGGGCTATCAGTACTAAGTCTGCCCATTTTGCCAGTTCAATATGGCCCATACCCAACTCTGCATGGGTATCTAGCAACTCGGTATGTACTTCATTACCAGTCAAAGCTTGCAGCGTTAGTGGGGTAATAAACTGCTGTGCGCCTTGAGTCATAATCACTCTAACCTCAAAGCCCTCTTTAACCAATAAGCGGGCCAATAAAGCAGATTTATAAGCAGCAATGCCACCAGTTATGGCAAGAACGATTTTAGTAATGTTTGGCACAGTATTAACTACGGGAGTGAAGATTTGGCTCATAACTGAGAACTACCTTAATGGATAATGATGCGAAAAATGAGGGCTACCACTTATAAAGTGATAAGTAGCTTTAAAGCTTACATTGAAAGCGCTTAATAAAATGTGCTTATGGTAACAAGTTTCAGGGGGTTTTGGGTATAGATTTTGGGGGTAGGTTAAGCCAATACTAAGCGCAAAGACTGAGATGAAAGTCTAACCTTAATATAGTCAGACCATAATAAATTAAGAATAACTTAACTATGTTTATCTTATATAGGTATAATTAAAGCGAAGATTACCGGCTATACTCTTTATAATAGCACTAATTATCATAGCATTAGCTTCATCGCCCTATTTCCCTTATTAACCCTGGTATTCATAATGGCAATCAAAGACTGGCACGAAGACGATCGACCTCGAGAAAAGCTTCTTAAACATGGGCCTGAACATTTAACTGACGCTGAAATACTGGCCATATTTTTACGTACCGGTACCAAGGAGCAATCGGCTATTGAGCTTGCCCGCAGCTTGATTACTCAGTTTGGCAGCATAGCTGAGTTACTAGCTGCACCAAAAGAGTCGGTACTCGCCTGTCACGGTATCGGTCCTGCAAAATACGCTCAATTGCTGGCCAGCCTAGAGATGGGCAAGCGTTATTTAAACAGTGAATTGAAAACAGGTAATAGCCTCAATCGATCGCAGGTAGTAAAAGATTATATAACCACTCAACTGCGCCGAGAGACTAAAGAGGTATTTGCTGTGCTTTGCCTAGATAATGGCTTAAATCTATTAGACTTTAAAGTGCTCTTCGTCGGCGGTATTGCGTCTTGCTCCGTCTGTATTAAGCAAGTTCTACGTCATGGCCTACAGCAAGGAGCAAGCCAGCTCATCGTGGCCCATAATCATCCCAACCAAGATGCCACCCCTTCCGCAGCAGATATCCACTTAACAGAAACCTTAAAACAAGCCTGCCAAGCCATCGACCTAAACTTAGTCGATCATATAATAGTCGGCCGCAATGAAACTTTGTCTTTTGCAGAAACTGGCACACATCCTTTTTAGCTTCCTGCTTTATGCCCTCATTATTTTTTCCCTTAATTTCTTTTATCCTCTAACCTCTTTTTATTTTATAGCTACTGTCAAATAAGCTTTATCAGCTGATACTCGGCCTCTTTTTTTTGTAAATAAAAAAAGTAAGCTAACAGTTAACTCATTAAAGCCGTTAAAATAAATAGCTACGTAATTAACCAATTGTAAAGATTCTAGTCTTGATTATCTGCTTTGAGCTACTTACCCTGTAAAGTAGCTATAATTGCCTTTATCTAGGGGTTACAAACAGTAATCACAATGGCAGACGTCTATGAAGCAGGAAGAAAACGCTAAAACTATGTGAGTAGGTTTAGGTAAGTTTTTCGGAACGGCTGTTATATTGAGTGATTGTTATTCTCAAGTACTCCCAAGCTAAAAAGACTGTATTTATAAAGAAGTGCAAATAATAAAATACAAACTTCTAATTTTAACTTTTAATTTATTTTAATTTTTTAGGGTGCAAACTATGACTACCTTAACCTTAGTAGGCTTTTTTATACTCGCCATACTATTGCAGCTGTTTGCTTTACTGCTGGTCTTCTTATATGGCTTAAGCCGTACCTTCGGTGCCGCATTACTTATTATTACTGCGGTTGTCTCCGGATTTATCGCACCCTGGTCATTATTGCTGGGCGTTCCCTTAATTTTAGGCAGCCTGTTGGTATTAATCACCCCTCTACGCCAATCGATGATTAGTGACCCTGCCTATAAAATGCTAGCGGGCGCTATGCCTAGTATGAGTGACACTGAGCGTGAAGCTCTAGATGCAGGCACCAGCTGGTGGGAAAAAGAGCTATTTATGGGGGCGCCTGACTGGGAAAAATTTGCCAATTACGAGTACCCTACTTTATCAGAAAAAGAACAGTCTTTTATCGATAACGAAGTAGAGATTCTGTGTTCTATGCTTGATGAGTGGCAAATTCATCATCACGATAAGGACTTGTCACCCCAAGCTTGGCAGTACATCAAAGACAACGGATTTTTGGGATTGATTATCCCTGAAAGCTACGGCGGACGAGAGTTTAGTCCTTATGCTCAAAGCCGTATCATGAGTAAAATTGCCTCAAGAAGCTTAACCGCTGCTGTCAGCTGTATGGTACCCAACTCTTTAGGTCCTGGTGAGTTGTTAATGCACTATGGTACAGAAGAGCAAAAGCAGCGCTGGCTGCCAGGCCTGGCTAAAGGTACTGAAATTCCTTGCTTTGGCTTAACCGGACCAGAAGCTGGCTCAGATGCGGGCGCTATTCCTGATACAGGCGTGGTCTGCTATGGCATGTATGAAGGCCGTGAAGTACTCGGTCTAAACATGAACTTCTCCAAACGTTGGATTACTTTGGCACCCATTGCCACAGTAGTGGGTCTAGCGTTTAAGCTACACGACCCAGAAGGTCTATTAGGAGATAAAAACAAGACCGACTATGGCATCACTTGTGCTTTAATTCCAGCCAACTATAAAGGGGTTCACACCGGTGAGCGCCACAATCCTGGCTCACCTTTTATGAATGGTACCGTAGTGGGTAAAGATGTATTTATTCCACTCGACTTCATCATTGGTGGTATCGAAAACGCTGGTAAAGGCTGGCGTATGCTGATGGAATGCCTGGCTGTAGGCCGTGGTATCTCCTTGCCGGCACTGTCTACTTCAGCAGGTGAGATGACTTACCTGACTGTGGGTGCTTTTGCCAAAGTGCGCGAACAGTTCAAAATTCCGGTTGGTAAATTTGAAGGGGTGCAAGACGCCACCAGTAACATTGCCAGCAATACCTATATGCTAGAAGCTTTCCGCCATCTGGTAACTTGTGGTCTAAATGAAGGCGGAACGCCCTCTGTAATGACAGCAATGGCCAAGTACTATGCCACTGAAACCATGCGTAGTTTAGTAAATGACGGTATGGATATTGTCGGTGGTCGTGCCATTCAGCTGGGCCCTCGTAACTTCTTAGCCCTTCCTTATCAAGCCATCCCTGTTTCTATCACAGTGGAAGGGGCTAATATTCTAACCCGCTCTCTGATGATATTTGGTCAAGGGGCAATGCGTTGTCACCCTTACTTATTTGAAGAGTTGCAGCTGCTACAAAGCGAAGATAAAAAAGAAGCAAAACGTAAGTTTGATGACATGTTCTTTAAACATCTAGGCTATACGTTTAATAGAGGTGCTAAATCCTTTGTGGCAGGATACTTCGGTGGTAGTGGCAAAGCCCCAAGTTTTGCCGATAGCTTCACCCGTCCTTACTACAAAAAGATTAACCGTTTGAGTGCTAACTTTGCGTTAACCGCAGATATGGCCTTAGGTATTCTTGCCGGCGACCTAAAACGCAGAGAGATGCTGTCAGGACGCTTAGCCGACATCCACTCTCACTTATTTATCATGACCGCGATTTTAAGATTTTACGCCCAAGGTAGTCAGTCAGAATCTGAGCGCTTACATGCCCGCTTGGCATTAGAGAAGTCTTTGTATGTTATTCAAGAAGCCTTCTTTGAAATATACGACAACTTCCCTAACCGTATGGCAGCAGGCTTAGTTAAGCTGGTTTGTTTCCCAGGTGGAGACTTCACTGAAAAACCAAGTGATGAGCTAAAACGTCAAGTCGGTGATCTAATCATGGCAGATGGGGAAGAAAACCCATTCCGCGAGCAGTTAAAATCACTGGTGTACTACACCACTGACCCTGAGAACAATACTGGCCGCATGGAAAACGCTTATCAGATGCTGCTACAAGTTGAACCTTTATGGCAGAAGTTCAAAAAAGCGGAGCATAAAGGTGAGTTCGTCGGTCTAACCTTTGAAGATCACGTATTGACCGCTCTAAAAGACGGCGTGATTACTGAAGCTGAATCAGAACAGCTTATTGAATACAACTCCGTACGCTTTGATTCGCTGTTGACGGACGTGTTTGATGAGCACTTGATTTATGCTCTACCTCGTGAAAACCCGCATACTCTTGAAAATGCAGCAGGCAACTTAACCCCTTATGTGATTGAAGAGATTGAGAACCCTTCTAATGCCTCAACCAGTGAGCATGAACAGTCAGAATTAACAGAAGATACAGGCGATGCCAATAGTGCCCATGGTTATGATCCAGAAGGGGATGTTAAGAGTGCTTCTGAGCAGCAAACTGTTGATGAGCAAGTTGACCAAGCTGACTTTGATGAAGTCCAGGAAGGGGATCCTCGCCTGCGTGATGCTGAGCTAACTCTTGAGCAGCGGATGGCTCGAAACCATGCTGACAGTCATCGTCACAATAAATAATTGGGGTATAGATTAAACCTAAAAAAAGACCGTCCCTTAGGGATGGTCTTTTTTATGAGAGGCTCCTTTTTTATGAAATAGTCTTTTTATGAATAATCCGTTTTTCATGAACAATCAGTTTGGTTATTCATAACTGCTATCGCCCCACTCAAACTTAATATTAGACCTGAATAGTGACTGCTACTTATGCCAAACTCTTCTTTTGATCAAAGAAAACCATCACAGCCCAATAAGTTTTTCGGCTTGCTGAAACGATTAATCAAAATCTTCCTACTGTTGGCAGCAGGCTATCTGGCTTATATTTATTCTGCAGATATTCGCCAAGAGTTAACGCAGTACGTTACCAGCTCTATGAGATATAGCAAGCTCATAAAGCAAGAACCGCCTGAGCCTAATAGTTTGCCCAGCCCCATTGAGGGGGCTAATTTAGCAGATACTTGGGGCGCTGCTAGAAGTGGTGGCCGCAGTCATGAAGGTATAGATATTTTTGCTGCACGCAATACGCCTATTCATAGCACCACCCCAGGTATAGTTCGCAAAGTCGGCACCAATGAGTTGGGTGGCAATGTGGTAATGATCTTGGGCCCAGGGGCTGTTAGCCACTACTATGCTCATTTACAGGACTTTGCTGATATTAAAGAAGGAGACTGGGTTGAGGCCGGAGATGTCATTGGTTATGTCGGTGACAGCGGTAACGCTAAAGGCACCCCAACTCATGTACATTATGGCATCTACACCCAGTCTGGTGCAGTAAACCCCTATCCTTTACTGATCAAATAAGGATTAATCAAGCTATTGAGGCTAGGCTGTTATTTCTGCTCATCTTCAGCCACAGGCGGTGCTTCCCGGCCTAAAGTTGATAAATAAGCAATGATATCCTGTCTGTCTTTAGCATTTGGGATTGGGTCAGACAACATTTTTGTATCGGCTAATACCGCTTCTGGATCTTCAATATACGAATCTAAGGTCTCGGCATCCCATACCCAGTTTGCCTGCTCCATGACTTCACTATATTTATAATCGCTTAGCTGTGCCGAGGGAGCCATATATACCCCAACCAGTTGTGGGCCTTTTTTATTACTGCCTGGTCTTAAAGTATGACATTGGCTACATAGCTCTTCATATAATTTCTCACCTTGCCTAGCATCACCCTCTTCATACACTGGAGCCGTAACTTGTGCGCGGTGATCGGGTGGCGTGGGCGTACAGCCTGTACTCAAAACTACCAAAGATGATACCAATAACAGCCCACTTAGCTTTTTGCATAAAGTAGGAATAACTAAGCTTAGAGCAGTCCTATTTGCGCCCTCAAAATTCAACATTCTCAACTCACTTTTATAGATGATTACAACGGATCAAAGTACAAGATTTTAGGTATTAGGTTTAGGTATTAGGTTTAGGTATTAGGTTTAGGTATTAGGTTTAGGTATTAGGTTTAGGTATTAGGTTAAGTATTAAGCACCGAATACTAATCTTGCGCTCTAAGATTTAAATATTAAGTGCTTTCACCAATTAGCACTGTCATTAGTGCTGATATAGGTCAACTGGCGTCTTAAAAGGCCTATTAGGTAACTCTTGCACCAGCTTTGGCATTAAGTAGCCAGGAAGTTGCTCTAGCATTTTCCAATACAGCTCAACGGCCTGCTGCTTAGCCATATCGAAATGTGCCGCCCCTTCCACCTTATCTAATAAATGTAAATAATAAGGCAGCACCCCTGCTTCAAACAGCCGCTCATTAAGTGCAACCTGAACAGCCAAGCTATCATTTATGCCTGCTAACAGCACTGTTTGATTCAATAGAGTGATGCCCTTTTGTTTGGCTTGTAGCAAGTACTGAGCGGTATTCTCGTCTATTTCATTGGCATGATTGGTATGCACCACCATGACAATACGGCAACGACTGGCTTCTAGGCGTGATAGTAGCTCTGAGTCCAAGCGCTCTGGAATGACGATAGGCAAGCGGGTATGAATCCGAATGGTGGTAATTTGCGGTAGAGACTCTAAGGCATCTAACCATAAAAATAGGCGTCGATTTGACACACTTAAAGGATCTCCCCCGCTAAGTAGCACTTCGCGAATTTCAGGGTGCTGACCAATATACGCCTTAATAACCTCGAGTTGTTCTGATTTTGGTAAATTAGCTTGGTAATCAAAGTGCTGTCTAAAGCAATAACGGCAATGAATGGCACAAGCACCAGTAACTGTGACTAAGACGCGTGAGTGATATTTATGTAACAGACCTTGAGTAGGATTTTGCTCATTTTCAGCTAAAGGGTCAGCCACATAACCACTAACCTTGACTTGTTCAAGCTTATTGGGTAAAACTTGAAAGAGCAAAGGGTCGTTCGGATCCCCCTTTTTCATCTTGGCAACAAAACCTCGCGGCACCCTTAAACCAAAGCCTTCAGGAATATAAAGCTTAGACTTTATGTGAGTTAATTCCAAAATAGCTAGCAACTGATCGATATCTGTAATAACATCTGCTACTTGTGTTTGCCAAGTGATAAGCGCATTACTGTCCCTGTCTTCAGAATTCTCCTTCGAGTTAAGCTTGGAGGAGCCAGTAGCTATTGGTGTAATAGGGATTTGCCTGTTTTTTTGTTCGGGTAAATGGTTTATCATGGGACTCAACATATTTGATTTTTGTCATTAATTTGAAATGTATCAGGAGCAATATTGTGGCAAGTTTTTCAACTAACGAATTTAAAGCCGGTCTAAAAGTTATGTTCGATGGCCATCCTTGTGCCATTATTGATAACGAATTTGTTAAGCCAGGCAAAGGCCAGGCTTTTAACCGTGTCAAACTACGTAATTTGCGTACTGGTAAAGTATTAGAGCAAACCTTCAAATCAGGTGAAAGCTTAGAAGCAGCGGATGTTGTTGATACTGAAATGAACTACCTATATAACGATGGTGAGTTCTGGCATTTCATGCACCCAGAGACCTTTGAGCAATTACAAGCTGATGCTAATGCAATGGTCGACGCTAAGCAATGGCTAAAAGAAAATGGTAACGATTTATGCACCATCACTTTATTCAACGGTGTACCTTTATCAGTAACTGCACCAAACTTCGTAGAGCTTGAAATTGTTGAAACAGATCCAGGCGTACGTGGTGATACTTCAGGCGGTGGTGGTAAACCTGCTCGTCTAGAAACTGGCGCTGTGGTTCGCGTACCTTTATTCGTTCAACAAAACGAAATCGTTCGTGTTGATACGCGTACTGGTGATTACCAGACTCGTGTAAGCCAGTAATTATAAGCCGCTAACCCTTTTATCTTTAAAGGGTTTTAGTGCTATTAGCCAGTCTCAAAAGTTTTATTTGCCTTAATCTGAGTGACTATTATACATTCAGTAGCGGTAGAATAAAGCTGGAGAGCCTGGCTATTTTTTTAACTGTTGAAAAAACCTTATTATCCTACCCAATTTAAGAAGTTGCCCTTGCTATGTCTTATCCGCTACTGCTCCTAATTTTAAGCCTAATTGTCATTGTGCCTACGGTATTTGTCATCAGTGGGCGCTCAAAACAAAAGCTGTTGGGTAATAGCCAGCCCAGCCCTAAGTATCTGGGCAATAGCAGCACGGCGGCCAATCAGCAGACCGCCAAGGCATCAGCAGAGCAGCTACAAATTGCCAATGCTATCGATAAATATCGAAACCACCCTGCCCTGCCCATTAGCTTCCGTCAACTGTTGGGTAAGATTCACAGTCAGTACCTAGCTTTAGTCTCAGTGAAGCTGGCACCAGATCAGCGCTTTACGGTAGATAAGCTAGCCGGCTCTCGACTCGGTGAAATTATCGAGGACTACTTAGCTTTAGATTCAGATTATGCCGAAAACACCATCATAGACCGTCAAAATAATCTGACCAGCCAAGACATTACCTACGGCCAGCTCACTTCAATGCTTGAGTTTATGCAGCGGGTTCAAAGTGATGGACAACAGCAAGCAGCCAGCAATATCTTAGCCAATCGCAGCTATCTGCAATCTGTGTACGGGGAATTTCACCCTGATGCACAGAGCAATGATAGCCTACATAATTTAAAAGCCCCTGATATGGAGCTTAGTGAACTTCAGCAGCAGCCTACTTCAGAATTACTGATCGAGCGCAGTCACAGCTACCTAGCAGACTGTGACCTGATGTTCCCTAGTGAATTATCGTTAGCAGATAAGGCAGAATATTTTGGGACAGAGGTACTCATGCAATTAGGGCAGCTGACTTTTTCTGCAGAAAACACCATAGCTTATAGTGAAGCTTTATTAGGCAGTGATATAAACTTGTCCGCTTTTGATCAGATATTGACGAAAGCCCTACCTAGCCTGCTGCGAAGTACCTTGAGTACAAATGAGGGTATTGCTGCTGATGATGAGCCCGCAACGGCTCTTTCTTCACATCAAAAGGCTCTGTTAGAACAAAAAATCGCTCGGGTTCAGCAGTTAATAGACGACTGCCTAGCTCGACTAGAAAAAGCAGCAGACCAGCAGTTTCAAAGCGGAGTGGCCTCTACAGATACCCTACAGTCTGTTCATAGCACCGTAAAAAGCAAGCTGTCGCAAGCACAGTACTTACTAGACAGTGGTTTTTTTAAATTATAGAACCCTAGTAGATTATTGTTCTTAGGTTTCAGTTTATTTATTACAAAGGTTATTTATTATAGGGATTACATATGGCTTTTTATCAAACTACCCTAACTCTCCCTGCCTACGCTCGTGGCATCCATATTATCACCCCTCATATACAGCAAGCGCTCAACGACCTTCTACCACAGGGCGCCAAGGTGGGAATGATAAACCTGTTTTTACAACACACCTCGGCCAGCTTGACCGTAAACGAAAATGCAGACCCTGATGTTCGTCTCGATACTGAAGACTGGTTAAATCAAGTCGCTCCTGCTGACCAACCCCAGTATCGCCATACATTAGAAGGGTCGGATGACTTGCCAGCACACTTTAAAAGCATGATGCTCGGGGTGAGCTTAAATATCCCGTTGATAAACGGTCGGCTTGGATTGGGCACTTGGCAAGGCGTTTATTTATGTGAGCACCGCAATCATGCAGCTGGTCGTCGCTTGGTGATCACGGTCAATTTATAGCCAACAAAGCTGATTACTTGCCGCTCAGATAGAAACCGCTAAATAACTCATACACATCTTAAACCAGGTTGGTTGTGTCTGACTCTAGGCTGTGATTAACTCTACGGCTTATCGAGAATAAAAAAACACAAAGCTATCAACAAAGCACCAATACAAAGGCTTTTTTTAGCTTTATACAGAGGTAAATTATGGCTCAATCATTGTCTGTTAACCCTAGTCCAAAACTTATGCTATCTGGCCTGCTGCTTGGAGGTTTACTTGGCTTAACTGCTTGCCAACAACCCAGCGACAATCAAGATAAGGCCAATAGTGAGGCAGCCGAAGCCACAAACTCGGCTCAAATTTCAGACCTTACTGCCTTAAATAAAGACAGTAATGAGGCTCAGCCAGTAGAAGGGTTAGAAGAGGAAGTTTTAGAGGTTGAAACAGACTCTAATAAGACTGACTCTACGCAGCCGTCTCAAATAAAAGAGCCAACAGAAACTGAGAACTCAGCCTCTAATGAAGACACAGAGTCAGCCACCACAAAAAATACGCCGCCTGCTTCAGAAATCCAAGTTACCGACGTTGAATATCAAGACAGCGAAGGGCGTAGTATCCATGTGACGTTCCAAACCTCTGCTACGGCCACCTTACAAGCAAGTTTAAGACTGCCTTCTGGTAAGCGCATCCTACTAACCGCGCCCACCGGACAAGGCAACAACCCTACCTACCGCTCTACAGATGGCTCTATTGAACTGGTCACTCATGGTGGCGGCTCTAGCATGGATTTGTTTTATGAGAATCAAAGGGCTGAATTTGATGCGGTCAAGACAGACTCTGAAATCCTTAAGCCGCAATAGCTTCGTTGCTATAACCCAAAAACTAGAGATAAAAAACCCACACCTTTTTAAGGTATGGGTTAAACATTTATAGTTTAAAAAGCTTAAATATATCTACGCCTGGGTAGCAAATAAGCCGATAAACCAAGAGCCCAAAGTCCACACAGCCAGGGCCAGTAAAACCAATACGATGAGGCCTAAGATATCGGGGACATGTAAATAAATCCAAGCGACTACTGGGTTGCGCCAAAACTTAGACTGTTGCTGCTTTTTTTGTAGGGCTTCATGCATAAAAGGGCGATCAATATGGGTAGTCTCTTGTATCCCATACTCCACTTGTAGGTGGTCACGCACAATCTCTAACGTCCTACGGCTGGGACGCAAAAAGACATCCATAACCGTACCCGCAACCGGCACTACCCCTACGACCAAATCAATTAAGGCCAATCTAACCGCTGGCGTTAATTTTTTGGCAGGGACACCCAATCTTATGCCCAACATAAAAGCGTAACTGGTCAAAAGTAGCCCTGCCACATCACCAGCGATAGGTACTGTGGATAATGCAGCATCTGCCCCCACACCTTGATTGGTAAAAGGGATACGCACCACAGAATCCATGGTGTTGGCAAATTTGGCCAAACTGCGCTCCATTTCTATCACTTGCTGCCGAGTTAATCCCTCTTTTAGCAAGTTCTCTTCAAATCTTTGCCTAGCCTCTTGTGTGGCCGGGCTATTTAAAGTTGTCTTAAAAGGAGCGGTTTTAAAAGGTTTTGCCATCAGCGTATCTTATAATTAAAAAGTTAAGTTAGACCGTTAAACTCAATCCACAAACTGCTTAAAACCACCACCAAGAATACATATCGCCCTACCCAAATGTTGGCCAAAAAGGCTTTGAAACAGGCCATAGGATCACGAGTAGCACAAGCTCTATTTTGCTGAGCAAATAAAATGGCGACCAGACCTAAAGCATAAATTGGAATCAAACCCAGTCTTGTCGCTATAAAATAATGATAAAAAACCACCCCCATCAGAACCAAAAAGGCAGTCTGTAATAAAGAGATGATTAACACATCAAAACGACCAAACAATATTGCTGTCGACTTCACCCCAATTTTTAAATCATCCTCTCTATCTGCCATAGCATACTGGGTATCATAAGCCACCGTCCAGCACATATAAGCAAGGAACAACAACCAACACCAAATATCAGGATAGCCTTGGACAGCAACATAAGCCATAGGAATGGCCCAGCCAAAAGCTGCTGCTAAGAAGACTTGTGGCAAATGGGTAAACCGCTTCATAAAGGGGTAAATAAAAGCCAGTATCACCGCCCCAATCGACCAGTAGAAGACCTCTATCGGTAGCCAAAATAACAAGCTAGCACTGATAAGAGACAGTACCAAAAAGGCACCCACGGCCTCCTTTGCTGATAATCTGCCATCCGCTAAAGGCCTTCCTTTAGTACGACTGACCGAGCCATCCACTTTTCTATCCGCAAAATCATTGATAGCACAGCCGGCTGCCCGCATCAGTATCGCCCCAAGTGCAAAAATTAGCAGCACTGACCAAGAAGGCAGCACACTAGGTAATGCCGTTGCTTTATCAGAAGCCTCAGTTAAAGCGTTGCCAAAGGCAGCTAAGAATACAGCCCAAAGTGTGGGCCATAAGAGCAGCTCAATCCCCACAGGCTTATCAAAGCGGGTCAAATGAATATAAGCTTGAAGTTTATTTTTAAAATTAGAGTCAGTCATAGCAAGTCAGCAAAGCTAATTCAGTTACACCGAAACGGTTCGGCATGTTAAAAAATAATAAATCGGGAGCTGTGGCAAACATCAGCTCCCTTGAAGATATGACAGTCCGATAATACTTAGCCTGCCGTTAACAGCTTAATGAGCTGTTCAGGGGTATCCACCTGATAGGTCGGATTTTCTGCGGCAAGCACTTGGGGTTTGGCAGCCCCATAGTTCACAGCAATAGAGGTCATGTCCAACTGGTTGGCCATTTGTATATCATGGATACTGTCACCGATAAAGACAGCATCGGCCACCTGATAACCAGTCTCTTGCAGGATGTCTTTTAGCATTTGTGGGTTTGGCTTAGAGCCCGACTCATCAGCGCAGCGGCTACTCACGAAGTAATGACGACTTTGTGAATAGTCCATAACCCGATCCAGCCCTGCTCGCTTTTTACCTGTCGCTACCGCCAACTGCTTATCTTGTGCCTTAAGCTGCTGCAACATGGCCTCGATACCAGAGAAAAACTGCGAATGAGGCTGATCAGGCTCAACACTGGCTCGAACATAATAATCGGCATAGCTTTGCTGAATGGCCAAATGCTGCTCTGCACTGGCTTGGGGATAGAGCATTTGTATCCCACGGATAAGGCTTAACCCAATGATAGATTTCACCTCTTCATCCGTGGTGGAAAACCCATTGGCCTCGCCGGCAACATGCATAGACTTTACAATCAAGCCTATCGAATCCATCAAGGTGCCGTCCCAATCAAAAATAATCAGCGACTTATGTTTTAAGTCATGCTCAGTATTAGGGGCAAGTTCATTCATAATAGTCTGTCCTTGTGCCAAGCTTAATCTAACTTAAAATCTGCAGGTAATAGTGACTGCATGTCCTCAGGTAGTGGCGCTTTAATCACCTCATACTCAGGCACATCTAGCTTCCAAGCATGCAAGCACAAACGACGTACACCAGACTTGTCATTAATATGATATTTATCATCCCCTAAAATAGGATGTCCCAAATACGCCAAATGGACACGAATTTGATGAGTGCGTCCAGTATGAGGCATGGCTTCTATTAAGCTAACCGGCTCTCCATTAATCTCAAAACGAGCCAATACTTTGCAGGTGGTCTGACTAGGCTTGGCATCAGGATTGCCTTTGTCCACTTTGACTCGGCGCTCGCCACTAGCAAGCGTGTAACGCAGTAAAGGCGCATCAATATTAATGTCATTTAAGGCAGGCTGACCTTTGACTATACATAGATAATGTTTTTGGATGGTCTTTTCACGCAGATGCTCTTGCAGAACCTTCAGTGTTGAGCGCTTTTTGGCGATCATCAATAAGCCTGAAGTGTCTTTATCAATGCGATGCACCAATTCTAAGTACTTTTTCTTGGTGGCATCACGCATGGCTTCAATCACCCCGAAGTCCAGTCCGCTACCACCATGTACTGCCATACCTGAAGGCTTATTAAGCACAATAAGTCCTTCATCTTCGTATACCACACGCTCTAGCAAGCTTTTGGCAAAGCCTTCACTAATCACTGGCTTTTCACGAGTCGCTAGTCTTACAGGAGCGATACGGACCACATCACCACGCTCAAGATTGTCATAAGGCTTACAGCGCTTATTATTAATGCGTACTTCATCCGAGCGAATCATTTTATAAATATGAGCACGAGGCATGCCTTTTAGGCGTGCTAATAAAAAGTTATCTACCCGCTGACCATGTTGATTGCGTGTCACCTCTAGGTGATTTACTTGACCAAAGTCTTTAATATCTTCATCAGCACTTTGTGGACGAGCCTTAGTAGAATGACGCTTAACCTGTGACGGTTCAACGCCTACACTGGCCATAAGCCCTTCTAGGTCTTTCTCTATTTTTGGGTTTTTATCGTTCATTTGATCTACAGTTTTCTCAGATTTTCGATTGAATTTTGACATATTTTGTTAGGTGTTTGGCAAAAGATTTGGTATAGTCTAACACGTTGACTTTGTGTCTCGTGTATTGTTATGAATAAACGCCTATTTTTATGGCTCTTTTATAATTTCACTCGGTGGCACCATTATTAGATCTTAATTTGCAACAGCATACCTGTGTAGCAATGAGCATCTTGTTAAATATTCTGTAGAGAATATAAAGTCAGCCCACAACGTTATTTTTATAAACAATGATTTTGGGTAGGTGGTTTAGGAACTTACAACTCCGATTTGCCGACTTGGCGCCACACCCCCATGTAAATTTAACATGTACACAATGTTCTAATATCTTAGAAACATAATAGCCTTGGCCAAAAGCCTTTGCTAATTATTGAAAGCCCAGTGAGCTAACGTAGCCGCTAGCCAAGCTGTGTAACCTTACAACTTACACAGATTAAATCTAAGCTACCCCTTAGAGTTACTGGTAATAAGCATGAATATTTAAGACCCAATTTTGCCAATTGGCGGTCAAATAACTGTAATGAAACGCTTAATAAACCTTGCTTTTTGTCATAATGAAAAAGCCGTTATTTGCCAAGTACGCCCCGTCAAATTGAGCTCTAAATTGATAATGAGATAAAACTTTAGGATTTTTAAATTTAATTGATTAAGTTTATATAATTAAGACAGACGATCTTTTTGGTCACTGACCTTTTACTAATTACAATACAAATTAGTTAGGCACACCAGCATGACATAAGGATGACCTTACACCTCTCCTTATCAGCATTAAATAACTCAGTTCGAAACGCCTTGATTATGACTATTTTCAACCTTAAGCATTAACGTAGTAAGACAGTTTCTAGTCAATTGAAGCTGAAAAAAGCAGTAAATACGGATGACAGACATCCAGTAAGGAGTGTGCCTTTCAAGACCCCCTTAGTTTTACCTATCTTGAAAGCTCATGACAAACTGCCAACTTAATGACAGCAGGACGCTGAAACTGACTGTTGCTGCCTAATGCTTAAATAAATAATACCTAAACAAAGTTTGCTTACAAGCTCTTATCCTTGGTCTGCTTACTCATAAAATACCGTTAGTTTTACTGTATCATCAGAAAAATGCGCTATTGAATAGAAGGCTTATATTTTAGCTCTCTTCATGCTCAAGCTTATCTTCTAAGTATCAGCCATTGTGTGTCATGACCTAACTAGGACACAGCAATGAAACGCATACTTATTAACGCCACTCACAACGAAGAAGTACGTGTTGCTTTATGTAAAGGCAACCATCTTTATGACTTCGATCTTGAAAACCGCACCCGCGAACAGAAAAAAGCCAACATCTATAAAGGCCACGTTACCCGCGTAGAGCCTTCTTTAGAAGCGGTGTTCGTCGAGTATGGCTCAAAACGCCAAGGCTTCTTGCCTGTCCGTGAAATCGCTAGCGAATACCTATCAGGCAATCCTCGCGAAGAAAACATCCGTAAGCTAATCAAAGAAGGTGATGAGATTATCGTTCAGGTAGAAAAAGAAGAGCGCGGTAATAAAGGCGCTGCTCTATCTACTTATGTATCGTTGGCCGGCCGCTATCTAGTCTTAATGCCAAACAACCCGAAAGGCGGCGGTATCTCTCGTCAAATCTCTGGCAAACTACGTGAAGATATGAAGCGTATGCTGGGCAATTTAGACCTGCCTAAAGGCATGAGCGTTATCGTACGTACCGCTGGTATTGGTAAGACTCAAGAAGATTTACAGCACGATTTAAACCATCTGCTAAACATCTGGAATGCCATTCAAGACCAGAATAAGAAATACGCCTCTCCTCGCCTAGTGCATCAAGAAGCTGGCGTAGTGACTCGTGCGGTTCGTGACTATCTACGTGATGATATCGCTGAGATTTGGATTGATAATGAAGAAGCTTTCATTGAAGCTGAAACCTTTATAAAAGCGGTTATGCCAACCCAAATTGATAAGCTGCGCAAATACACCGACTTTGAGCCTATGTTCTCAAGCTTCAACGTTGAGCGTCAAATTGAGACCGCTTATCAGCGTGAAGTACGCCTGCCTTCAGGGGGCTCAATTGTTATTGACCAAACTGAAGCCTTGGTGTCTATCGATATTAACTCAGCCAAATCAACCAAAGGTGCTGACGTAGCTGAGACCGCCTATCACACCAACTTAGAAGCGGCTGATGAGATTGCCCGTCAACTTCGTCTACGTGATATGGGTGGCCTAATAGTTATCGACTTCATTGATATGAACGACAACAAACACCAAAAAGAAGTCGAAAAGCGTCTGGTTGAAGCCACCAAATATGACCGTGCTCGTGTTCAGTTTGGTGAAATTTCACGCTTTGGCCTGATGGAGATGAGCCGTCAGCGTCTGCGTCCATCACTGGAAGAGTCTACCGGTTATATCTGTCCTCGCTGTCATGGTAACGGTATGATTCGTGACCTGCGCTCTTTGTCTTTATCTATCATGCGTCAAATTGAACAGACAGCATTAAAAGAGCGTCATGGTGAGGTTCAGGCTGAAGTACCTACTGATATCGCTGCGTTTTTATTGAACGAAAAACGCGAAAGCTTAGTGTACCTTGAGCAAGACAGCGGCACACGCATTACTATTTTGCCGCACGCGCATCTTGAGTCACCAAACTTCAATCTACACTTCAACCACCATGGCTTTGCTCCAGCAAGCTATGAGCGTGTGACTGACACTCAGCAACAAGAAGCCAGCAGCTTAGGTTACGAAGTAGATTGGCAAACTGCTGAATCTGAGCGCCCAGAGCAGCAGCCTACCCGTCAGCCACGCAAACCTGCTCCTCAGGCCAGTGCTGATAACCACAAACTAGCTCAAACTAATAAAGCAGCGGCTGCACCTACGGCTAATACAGCTGCTCCTGCCCAGCCGCAACAACAAGCTCAAGCCCAGGTAGAACAAGCCAAACCTGCGGCTGTGGCTTGGTTATCAAACTTGTTTGCCCCAACCCCACAAGCACAAATGTCAGCCACTGTCAGCAGTGCTGATGCTGCTCAAGCTATTGAAGCCATCGTAAATACGGGTGCTCAAAGCCGTGGTGCTTTTGGTCAAGTAAGTGCAGCTCCTGTTGCTCCTGCTCCTCAGTCTGCAACTGTGGCTCAGACACCCACACAGGCTGAGACAGAAAGTAAAGATGACAGCAGCACAGAGAGCGATAACGATAAAGAGCGTCGTCGTTCACGCAACAACAGAAGCCGTAATAAGTACGACAAGCGTGCTAAGTCAGAGACCCGTCGTCGTCAACCTGAAAAAGAAGATAAAAAGTCAGCTCAACAGGCAGACAAGTCGGAAACTCAAACCTCAGCACCAAGTCAAGACAGTGGCGCCAATGCTAAAGAGCTGCCAAAACGTGAGCCTAATAGCAAACGTGAGTCACGTGGTCCCATTGAGCGTGGTGAAGCCAAGCAGCCACAAAGCAAGTCTTCTAGCAGCAATCAAGACCACCGTGCTAAGTCAGAAGACAAAAACAAAGGCTCTGATAGAAATGGCTCTCGCTCACAAAACGATCGCCAAGTAGATCCTAATGAGGTAAACCTAAGAGTCACTGAAGCTGAAGTCACTCTGAAGAAATCTGAAGTGGTTCACATCTCATTAGACGATACCAAGGCCAGTCAAGCTACTGACGCTAAGTCTGATAAAGCCAGCAAGCCAGAGTCTAAAGCTTCTGCTAAATCAGACGAGAAGCCTACTTCCAAAGCACAGCCAAAAGCTGCTACTTCAGAGAAGAAAGTAGAAAAAGCAGTCAAAGCTGACTCAGGTAGCCAAAAAGCGGATCAGGCTGAAGCTCAGAAAGCTACGGCTGCTGAGGAGCCAAAAGCAGCTAAGCCAGAAGTAGCTGACAAAGCTGGCGAAACTGAAGCCAAACCTGCTGAAGTTGCTGCTCAAAAAGTAGAAAAAGCTACTGAAGAGCCAACAAAAGAGAAAACAGAAACTGCTAAACAAAAGGCCAAGCCCGCTGAAGCGAAACCCGCTCAAGACAATGAGTCTGAAAGCGACAGCGGTAGCTTAAGCTTTGACACAGACGAGTTGTTTGCTGATCGTTACGTAGCAGCACAAAAGTTTGGTCAAGCTAGCAATGATCCTCGCTTAATCAAAGCCTCTTTAATGAAGCAAGTTGAGGTAACTGAAGCTGAACAACCTCAAGTTGTGCCAGCAGCAGTCATTACCGGTACCGTGGGTCAATTTATCTACACTCATCTAGCACAGCCTAGTATGCGTTTGGCTAAAGATGGGGTTATTGCCTGTTTCTTAGCGGCTCTAAATGCGCACAAAGAAACGTCAGGCGGTCACTCTAAGCCTGCTGCTAAACGTAAGTCGGTAAAACAAAGTGCGTCTGAGTCACTACAAGCCTTTAGTTTTGTTAACTATGGCTATCAGTCCTTGTCTCCTAGCTATTTAGAGCGCTTTGCTCAGATGACATCTGCTGTGGCCGCTCATAACATCGAGCAAGGCAAAACAGAAGTTGAGCCAAGCCCTATTGGTGCTAGAGCGTCAAACGATCCTCGTGGTCAGCATCCTGACTACACTGCACCAGTAGCGGACACCACTACCGATGTAGCCGTAGAATCAGCGTCTACAGAAGCAGAACAGGAGCCTACTGCTGAAGTTCAGGCTACGGCAGATACTGCAAAGGAGACGGACAGCTCTAGCTCTAAAGCCTCAATGGCAAGCCTGCTAACCTTAAATGTTGGCGGCTTCGTTAACCAAGTGCTAGGACAAGAAGGCTTAGATATTATTCAGTCTGGTCAGACGGAAGCCGCCTTCTTAAAAGCAATGAATCAGCCTTGGGATCAGTTAATCTCTGCAGCCCAAAGACTGACTTCTGGTACCGCTAAGCAAGCTTCTGAAGACTTAGAACCTGCCACAGCTTTGGCTGATGACTCACAAACAGATGAGGCTAGTTCAGAGAGCTCTGAGGTAACGCAAGAAGCCAAATCTGAAGCTCAAGACAGCTCAGCTGGTGCTTCAAATAAGACCAGCATTGAGACCTATAAGAGTATGATTGAGAATATCTCTGAGCAGCTTTTGCCGCAGACAGGTCTATTAAACCTGACCTCTCCTAAAGTGCCTAAAGCACGCACTCGCAAAACCAAAGAAGAGTCTAAAAAGTCGGCTCCATCAGACAATGAGTCTGGTAGCAATAACGAAAGTTAATTGCGTCTAATTAACCTTAGAACATAAAAAAGGCCACTTGTATACAAGTGGCCTTTTTTTATGTCTATGTTTTATTAATACCAATTCCAAAAAATAATATACAATACAACCAACTCAACAACATAATAGAATCATATGCCGAAAAAGACCCCTAGAAATCATAAACTCACAGACCACGATTTTCTGCAATTATCTAAAACAGAAGGCAAGGCCAGAGCGCGAATCAGACTACTCATGCTGCATCAACTGAGTCAAGGTCATCCTATAGCGACCGTCGCAGAGAACTTTGGCTATAACCCTAGAAGCGTCTATACCATAAGAAGGAAATACTGGTTGCATGGTATCACTAGTGT
>ERZ808051.965-NODE-965-length-23287-cov-5.934985_pt1 | contig 23287 bp, 23 predicted proteins | sample MGYA00380199_ERZ808051 | MGnify/ENA primary metagenome ERZ808051 (study PRJEB31490, sample SAMN06133391) | mouse gut metagenome | isolation source: J11 | host: mice | place: China: Chengdu | collected 2015-05 ...
CCCTTCATGTCCACCGTGTCCACCCCGCAGTGGACCAGCAGCTCCATCCCCGCGCTCTCCATGCCCACGGCGTGGAGGGTGTCGGGCACCTGGCTGATGACGCCGTCCGCCGGGGCGTACACCTTGCCGTCCTCCGGCTCGATGCCGCAGCAGAAGCCCACAAAGCCCTGGCTGAACGCCGGGTCGGGGATGTCCGCCATGGGGATGGCGTTCCCCTTGGCCACCGCGCCCACCACCGGCGCGGCGGGGGCGGCCTCCTCGCCCAGCAGGCCCTTTTTCAGCTTGTCCAGAAATCCCATGAAAATCCTTCCCTTCGTAAGTATTAAAAGCCGTGAGCGGGCTTGCGGCCCGCCCACGGCAGTTTGAACCAATGGAAAAAGTCAGTGCGCAGGGATCTTACAGCATTTTCTTCAGCTCGTCGTACACGAACTGGACCTTCGGGCCGATGATGACCTGACAGGCGGTCTTGCTGGGACGGATGACGCCCGCGGCTCCGGCGGCCTTGACGGCCTTCTCGTTGACGGCGGTGTAGTCCTTGATCTCGAAGCGCAGGCGGGTGGTGCAGTAGTCCACGTTGGACACGTTCTCCTTGCCGCCGATGGCCTTCAGCACGCCGGAGGCGATGGCGGTGAAGTCGTTGTTGGCCAGCACGATCTTGGCCTCCTCGGCCTCGGCGTCCTCGTCCTCGTTTCCGGGGGTCTTGAGGTCAAACTTCTTGATGGCGAAGTAGAACACCAGGTAGAACACCACCAGGGCCACCAGGCCGATGGGGAGGATCAGCAGGGTGTTGTTGGCGGCGGGCAGGGAGGCGGAGAACAGCAGGTCCGTGGCGCCGGCGGAGAAGCAGAAGCCCGCCCGGAAGCCCAGGGCCACGGTGACCATGGCGAAGATGGCGTACAGCAGGGCGTAGACCACGTACAGCGGGAAAGCCAGGAACATGAAGGAGAACTCGAAGGGCTCGGTGACGCCGCACAGGAACGCGCAGATGGCGGCGGAGAGCACGATGCCCAGAGCGACCTTCTTGTTTTTGGCGGCACGGACCATGGCCGCGGCCGCGCCCGCGATGCCGAACATCATGCAGGGGAAGAAGCCGGCCATGTACATGCCCACGCTCCAGGTGACCTCGGCGGGGTTGCCCTGGGTGTGGCCCGCCCAGAAGTGCTGCAGGTCGCCGATGCCCACGGTGTCAAACCAGAACACGTTGTTCAAAGCGTGGTGCAGGCCGGTGGGGATGAGCAGGCGGTTCAGGAAGGTGTAGATGCCCACGCCCACGATGTCCAGGCCCAGGATAGCCTTGCCCACGGCGTACAGGGCGCCGAAGATGATGGGCCACACGAACAGCAGGATGACAGCGGCGCCGATGGACACCACGCCGGTGATGATGGCCACGCAGCGCTTGCCGCTGAAGAAGGCCAGCCAGTCGGGCAGCTTGGCGTTCTTGAACCGGTTGTAGCAGAACGCGCCGATCAGGCCCGCGATGATGGCGGGGAACACGTTCTCGAACTTCTCGAAGGCCAGCAGCTTGACGCGGTCGTCGGCGATGGAGGGGATGATGGTGGTGACCACGGCCGGGGCCAGCAGGGACTTCATCATCAGGAAGCTGACCAGGCCGGCCAGGGCGGAGGTGCCGTCCTTGTCATCGGCCATACCCACGGCCACGCCGATGACGAACAGCCAGTGCATATTGTCGATGAGGGCGCCGCCCGCCTTGATGAGCAGGAAGCCCACGATGTACGCCGCGCCCTCGGTGGGCGCGTCGGGCACGCCCATGACGGCGGGGGCCAGGGCGTAGCCCAGGCCCATCAGAATACCACAGATGGGAAGGGCCGCTACGGGCAGCATCAAAGATTTGCCCAGCTTTTGCAGGAACTTATACATAACTCAATTCCTCCCTCGAAAAAAATTGGGTTTTTCAAGGGGCGCGGCCCCGCTGGCGCTATGGACCGTACCCCTTGTTAACAGTATGTTAACATACTTGGGAGGAAATGAAAAGAGTTTTCAGAAGGCCCCAAAAAAGATTTCTTTTTTCACCAATTTTTTCAAGGTGGTTTTGTGCATATCTTCCAAAAATTTGTCAAAGTCAAGGAAAACAGGGGCGCACCGCCGCCCAGACCCGCCGGGCCACCTCCTCCGGGGGGCCGGAGCCGTCCACCACGGCCACCTTCTCCCTGTCCCGCAGCCGCTCAAAGGCCTGGAAATACAGCTCCCTGGTTTTGCGCAGCCGCTGCTCCCCGTCGAAAATCTCCTCCACAAAGCGGTTTCGGTGGATGCGCTCCAGGGCGGTCTCCACCGGCACATCCAGAAACACGGTGAGGGTGGGCCGCAGCAGCTGAGCGCTGAGGGCGTTGGCCTGGATCACCCAGTCCATGTCCACGTCCACGCTGTGGTAGGCGTAGGAGGAGAAGTAATAGCGGTCGGACACCACGGTAATCCCCTGGCTGATGGCGGCGCACAGGCCGTCCACCTCGTTGACCAGGTGGTCGATGCGGTCGGCGGCGTACAGCGCGGCGATGACCCGGTTGTCGGCGGTGACCCGGCCGGTGAAGATCTGCCGGATCAGTGCGCCTACGGGGCCGCCGGTGGGCTCCCGGGTCTCCCGGCAGGGAACGCCCAGCGCCTCCAGCCGCTTGACCAGCGGGCCGATCTGGCTGCTCTTGCCCGAGCCGTCGATGCCCTCCAGGACAATGAATTTTCCCTGCTCCATGTCACAGCACCTTGCCGCTGCCGTTGAGGAACAGCAGGTACATCACGTAGCCCACCACCATGACCAGACCGGAGATACCGTTCACCAGCGCGGCGGCGATGTTGATGATGGGGATGATGCCCAGCACCCCGCACACGATGGAGATGGCGGTACAGGCGGTGTAAATTTTGATGACTGTGCCACCCCGCTGGGACAGCTCCTCCTGCCCGATGGAGTGGAGCAGGTTGGAGGTGGTGTTGCACACGCTGAACACCACCATAAGATTGAGGACCTCAGAGACCATGTCCAGGATGGAGCCCAAAAAGCCCTCGCCCTTAAAGCCTGAGATGAAATTCACCATCAGCACAAGGGCGACGAACACCAGGGTGCCGCGGTAGTTTTCGTCGTCGGCCCCGGCCTTGTAGACGCCCACCAGCTCCACGATGGGAGCGGCGATGATGAGCAGAGCGCCCACGAGGGGCACCCAGGCCAGCAGGACGCCCACGATCATCAAGATTTGTCCGATGAACATCAGCCGCAGGCCGCTTGCCGCGTTTGGATATCTCATGAAAATTCCTCCTTTAAGCTATTTATCCTCTATCATATGCACGTTGACGTGGGGATAAGTCATCTCGATGCCCGCGCTGTCGAAGGCGGGCTTGAAGCCGTCCATCAGGTCGTAGTACACCGTCCAGTAGTCGGCGTTGGCGCACCAGATCCGCATGACGTAGACCACGGCGTTGTCGCCGTACTCATCCACATGGACGGCGGGCTCCGGGTCGTCCAGCACCAGGGGATGGTCCGCCGCCAGCCTGGCCAGCAGGGCGGTGACCCGCTCTGTGGGGGCGTCGTAGCTGGCCGACACCCGCAGCTCCACCCGGCGGGTGGACTGGGCGGAGAAGTTGATGATGTTGGCGGACACTATGGTGCTGTTGGGCAGCTGGACCAGCTTGTTGTCCGGGGTGGTGAGCTTGGTGTAGAACATCCCGATCTCGTCCACCGTGCCGGAGCAGCCCCCGGCGTCCACGAAGTCGCCCAGGGCGAAGGGGTGGGAGGCCAGAATCTGCATTCCGCCCGCCAGGTTGGACAGGAAGTTCTGCAAAGCCAGGGAGAAGGCCAGCCCCACCACCGACAGCACCGCAACCAGGGACGTGACCTCAATGCCCAGGCAGCCCAGCACAATGATGGCCGCCACCGCCCACAGTGCGCCCCGGAGCAGGCTGCGGATCATCCGCTGGAGGGGCAGGTCCAGCTTGGAGCGGCCCAGGGCCCGGTCCAGCACCTTGGTCAGTACCTTGATGAGGATGAGACTGATTACAATGGATAATACCGCGCTGAAAATATTACTGGCTGTAACGTTCCGGATGCTGTTCCACAGGCTCTGCGCCGTCTCACCGTCCGGCAGGCCGGCCGTGAGGGCCAAAGGGATGGGCATAGGTCCGCCTCCTTTTCTCTCTGTCAAACAATTTGTTTCTGGTCAAAGCGCGTCAAAAGAGGAACCCGCCCCGTTTGAGGCCCGCGGCGGTCCGCCCCGCAGGCGCCCCGTCAAGGCGTTTCCCTCCGCGCCGGTGATTTCCACGTCCAGCAGCCGGTTGTGAAGGGCTTCCCCTTGCACCCGCACCAGGGCATAGTGGGCGGTGTGGCCCTGCCAGAGGCCGTCCTTCTCCTCCTCAAAGAGGACGGGCAGGACGCGGCCCCGCTGGCCCTCCAGCCAGCGGCGCTCCAGCTCCGCCCCCAGGGCGATGGCACGGCGGGCCCGGTCCTCTTTTTCGACGGCGGGCACCTGGCCGGGCATATCCGCCGCCGGAGTGCCGGGGCGGCGGGAGTAGGGGAACACGTGCATGGCGGTGAAGGCGCACCGCTCCACAAAGGCCAGGGTCCGGGCGAACTCCTCCTCCGTCTCTCCGGGGAAGCCGGTGATGAGGTCGGTGGTGATCCCCGGGTCCCGGAAGTGGTCCCGGAGTAATTTCACACTCTCATAATACCGAACGGTATCATATTTCCGGTTCATGCGGGCCAAGGTGGCGTCGCACCCGGACTGAAGGGACAGGTGGAAGTGGGGGCACAGGTTGGGCAGGGAGGCGGCCCGGCGGCAGAAGTCCTCCGTAATGGTCCTGGGCTCCAGGGAGCCCAGCCGCACCCGCAGCGTCCCCGCGGCCCCGCACACCGCCTCAATCAGGTCGATGAGGCCCTCTCCGGTTTTCAGGTCCCGTCCCCAGGAGGAGATCTCGATGCCGGTGAGCACCACCTCCCGGTAGCCCTCCTCTGCCAGCCGGCGGGCCTCCGCCTCCGCCTCGTCCAGAGGCAGAGAGCGCACCGGCCCCCGGGCATAGGGGATGATACAGTAGGAGCAGAAGTTGACGCAGCCGTCCTCCACCTTGAGCATGGCCCGGGTGCGGCCCGCCGCCCCCCCGGCGGGGAGGCGCTCGAAGCCCCTGCGGGCCAGGGTGCTGTCAACGGAAATGACTTGCTTCCCCTTGGTGCGGAGCAGCTCCTCCAGCCGGTCTAAAAAGGCCATCCGGCCCGTCGAGCCGGAGATCAGGTCCGCCCCCAGCGCCGCCACGGCGTCCGGGTCGGTCTGGGCGTAGCAGCCGCACACCGCCAGCACGGAGCTGGGGGCGGCCTTTCGGGCCCGGCGGATGAGATTGCGGCACTTCTTGTCGCTGACGGCGGTGACGGTGCAGGTGTTGATGATGCAGGCGTCCGCCGGACCGCCGAAGGGGACCAGAGTGTGGCCCCGGCGAAGCAGTTCCCGCTCCATGGCCTGAGTTTCAACCTGGTTCACCTTGCAGCCCAGAGTGCAGATGGCGATATCCACGGCGGGCCCTCCCTCATAAATAATCGTACCCGCCCCCACAGGGGACGGGTACGATTATAACATCTTATGGGCGAAATAGCAATTTACTTTTTCGCCCGGACGTGGTACAATGACACGACAGCTTTGGAAAGGGCGGCGTTTACCATGGCCCACAGCTTTTTCGCCTACATATTCCGCATGCGCCACATCGCCCGGTGGGCGCTGATGCGCAACACCCGCACGGAAAATGTGGAGGAGCACTCCTATGAGGCGGCGGTGCTGGCCCACGCCCTGGCGGTCATCGGCCGGGACGTGTTCGGCAAGGATTTGAACCCGGACGCCATCTCCGCGGCGGCCCTGTTCCACGACGCGCCGGAGATCATCACCGGCGACATGCCCACCCCCGTCAAGTACCACAATCCCTCTCTGCAAAACGCCTACAAGCAGGTGGAGGCGGCGGCCCAGGACAAGCTGCTGTCCATGCTGCCCCCCCAGCTGGTCCCCGCCTACGAGCCCCTGGTGCGGGAGAGCGACCCTCAGATCCGCCGGTACGTGAAGGCGGCGGACAAGCTGTCCGCCTACATCAAGTGTGTGGAGGAGCTGAAAGCGGGCAACACCGAGTTCAGGAAGGCGGCGGAGCAGACCCTGGCGGCGCTGCGGGAGATGGATATGGAGGAGCTGGAGTGGTTCATGGAGAAGTTCCTCCCGGCCTTCAGCCTGACCCTGGATGAATTACAATAAAAAGGAGATCGCACTATGAGAGCCATTGTCACCGTCATCGGCAGGGACCAGGTGGGCATCATCGCCGCCGTGTGCGCCCTGCTCAGCGAGAAAAACGTCAATGTGCTGGACATCAGCCAGACCGTCCTTCAGGAGTATTTTACCATGATCATGCTGGTGGACGCCTCCCAGGCCACGGTGCCCTTCGCGCGGCTGCGGGAGGACCTGGCGGAGGCCGGCAAGGAGCGGAATCTGGATATCCGGGTCCAGCGGGAGGATATTTTCGACGCGATGCATCGAATCTGAGCGTGAGCGTGACAACGCCGGGGCCAGAACGTGACAACATCGGAGGAACCATACAACATGATCAACACCAACGATATTTTACAGACCATTCGGATGATCGACCACCAGCACCTGGATGTGCGCACCATCACCATGGGCGTCAATCTGCTGGACTGCTGCGACCCGGACCCCCACGCCGCCTGCCGGAAGATCTACGACAAGATCACCACCTCCGCCGAGAAGCTGGTAAAAACCGGCGAGGACATCGAGACGGAGTTCGGCATCCCCATCGTCAACAAGCGGATCTCCGTCACCCCCATGGCTCTGGTGGCCGGGGCGTCCCGCACCGCGGACTACGTCCCCTTTGCCGCCGCCATGGACAGGGCGGCGAAAGCGGTGGGCGTGAACTTCATCGGGGGCTTTTCCGCCCTGGTGCACAAGGGAATGACCGAGGGGGACAAAAAGCTCATCTCCGCCATCCCCGAGGCCCTGGCCGCCACCGACGTGGTGTGCTCCTCCGTCAACGTGGGCTCCACCAAGGCGGGCATCAACATGGACGCGGTACGCCTGATGGGGGAGACGATCAAAGCCTGCGCGGAGCGCACCGCCGACAGGGGGGGCTTCGGCTGCGCCAAGCTGGTGGTGTTCTGCAACGCGGTGGAGGACAACCCCTTTATGGCCGGGGCCTTCCACGGCGTGGGGGAGGCCGAGCGGGTCATCAATGTGGGGGTGTCCGGCCCCGGGGTGGTCCACCACGCCCTCCAGTCCGTGAAGGGCAAGCCCTTCGACGTGGTGGCGGAGACGGTCAAAAAGACGGCGTTCCAGGTGACCCGCATGGGTCAGCTGGTGGCCCGGGAGGCCAGCGCCCGGCTGGGGGTGCCCTTCGGCATTGTGGACCTGTCCCTGGCTCCCACCCCCGCCATTGGGGACAGCGTGGCCCGGATTCTGGAGGAGATGGGGCTGGAGGTGTGCGGCACCCACGGCACCACCGCCGCCCTGGCCCTGCTGAACGATGCGGTGAAAAAGGGCGGCGTCATGGCCAGCTCGTCGGTGGGCGGGCTGTCGGGGGCCTTCATCCCGGTGAGCGAGGACGAGGGCATGATCGCCGCCGCCCAGGCGGGGGCGCTGACCCTGGACAAGCTGGAGGCCATGACCTGCGTGTGCTCGGTGGGGCTGGATATGATCGCCGTTCCCGGCGACACCACCGCCGCCACTCTGTCCGCCATCATCGCCGACGAGGCGGCCATCGGCATGGTGAACCAGAAAACCACCGCCGTCCGCCTGATCCCCGCGCCGGGGAAGAAGGTGGGGGACGTGGTGGAGTTCGGCGGGCTGCTGGGCTCCGCGCCGGTGATGCCCTGCCACACCGGCAGCGCGAAGGACTTCGTGGCCCGGGGCGGGCGGATTCCCGCGCCGCTGCACAGCTTGAAGAACTGAGCGCCCCAGCCGTGGTGAGCGGCACGAACCGCTTCGCGTATGAAAAAACAGTCCCCCCGGTGAGAGCCGGGGGGACCGCTTTATCCAGATCGTTTTGGGTCCTGGTCCGCCCAGAGGGTGGAAAAATAGTCGTAGTACGGCATCAGAAAGGAGAAGCCCTCCACCAGCCGGTCCGCCAGCCCGGGGCCGTAGAGAAATTCGCTGAGGGCCTCCTCGTGGCCCAGGCTGAGGGATTTCTTGTTGTACCAATCCGCCAGCTTGGGCTGGGCGCAGGGCTTTTTCCGGCTGTACTCCGGCCCCTCCAGCACAAATTCCTCCTGCCGGGCCAGCCGGTTGTGGAGTTTCAGCAGAGGCTTGGGGTCCCGGTCGATGCGGGCGCGGTGCTTTTCCATCACCGACGCCTGGGCGCACCAGAAGCCCATCCCATAGCTCCAGCTTTCCGGGGCCAGCTCGAACCAGAACACCGGGTGGTCCCCGCCGGACTCGCTGCCGAAGCGGAACAGGGACAGCCACAGGTGGTCCTTGTACGGCCCCCGGCCAAACAGCCGCCGGGCGTCCCGATAGATGCGGGAGACCTTCAGGTTCAGGCCGCTCTTCGGGTAGCGGTCCAGCAGCTCCCGCTGGACCTGGCTCCCCAGCTCCTTCATGGGGGCCAGGAAACAGGTCTGATAGTCCGCCTTGTGGGCCTCGAACCAGCTCCGTTCATTGTTGAAGCGGATTCCCCACATGAAATCCACGGTTTCCTGGGAAAAACCCTGAAACATGAGATCACGCGCCTCCCTCGCCGCCGGTTCCCAGCCAGCCCGGCTTGGGGATGTCCGCAATGGGAGTGGGGGTGGGCTCAGGCTGATCCGCCGGGTCCTGGGTGGGCTGGACCGCCGGGTCCTGGGTGGGCTGGACCGCCGGGTCCTGGGTGGGCTGGACCGCCGGGTCCTGGGTGGGCTGAACCACCGGGTCCTGAGTGGGCTGAACCGCCGGGTCCTGGCTGGCCGCGGGATCTGTACCGGTACCCGCGCCCCAGGGGCCCTCGTCGGCGGGGTTGTAGAGGATCACCTTGTCCCGCTTGGCGTAACGGCTGTGGTTCTCGTAGGTGCGGCTGATCTGATTCCCCTGGGCGTCGTACACGCAGCGGTACACGTCCACCTCATAGCCGGTGTAGGGGGTCACGTCCACCTTGGTGGTGCCCCGCTCAATGGTTTCGTCGGGCTTGTACACGGTGGTCCAGGGGGTGGAGCCCAGCAGATAGCGGTCCGTCTTGACGGTGATGCCGTCGGGGTTGCTGCCGTAGAACTGGACCGTCAGCTTACCCCAGGGCCCGCCCTCCGTATAGGCCACAATCTTGATGGGGAAGCCGGTGTTGTTGCGGAACTTGAAGTCCAGGCTGGGGTAGTACACCGTGGCGTCCAGCCCGTTGGGGATATAGCCGGTGGCGAAGGCGTGGCACGCCCGGCGGACGATCTCCAGGTTGGCGTACACCGCGCAGTAGTACAGGGAGGAGGACACCTGGCACACGCCGCCGCCGTCCATGGCCACCGTCTCGCCGTTCTGGTAGCCGGTGCTGGTCTTGTAGCCGTTGCGGGCGCTGGGGTCGCCGATGGTACCCAGGTAGGAGAACTCATCCCCGGGCCAGATGACGGTGCCGTTGCAGAATTCGGCGGCCCGGCCCACGTTGAAGGACCGGGTGGCCACCCCGTCCAGGCTGGTTGTCACCTCGGACAGCAGGTCCTTGTAGTACATGGACTCGTCGGCGGGGGTGTCCGGCGGGGTGTATTCCAGGGGGATGGAGCAGGTCTCGCCGGGGGCGGTCTGGTCCAGAATGGCCTGGGCCTCCTCCGGGTTGACGGACAGGCCGATCACTGCCGGGGACAGCTTCCCGTTCTCATCCAGGCCGGCGGCTTTGGGCTCCACGTATACCAGCTGGTTGAGAATTTCGCCGGACAGCTCCGCGCCTGGTATCGGCGTGGGCTCCACCACCAGCTCTTCGGCGCCCTGGGCCAGGGCCTCCTCCACCGCCTCCAGCAGGCCGGCGGCGTTGACCTCACGGCCGTCGGAGCCGGGGGTGACCTCCACGGCGTCCTCCCCCACGGTGTAGGTGAAGTCCACCGGGGGGGTGTATACCTCGTCCACAATGGCCTGAATCACCTGCTTGGCCTTGTCCTCCCCCTCCGGGGTGAAGGCGGCGGCGGACAGGGGCAGGTCGGCGGGTTCCCGGGCCAGACCCAGCCACAGAGCGCCCAGCTTCCAGAGGGGCTGTTCCTCCTTGGCGGCGAAGCCCGCCGCCACGGTATTCTCGGGGGAGCAGGTCATGAGCGCTCCGGTGAACTCCGCCCGCCGCCCATCGCCATAGTACAGGGTGAGCTTCCGGCTGTCCAGACGCCGGTCCATTTCCTCTGTGACGGCGGCCAGGGCGTCCTCCCGGCCCAGCTTGCCCAGATCGACCGACGTGCCGTCTCCATCCCGGGCCGCCGCGCCGGGCAGCAGCCGCCCGTTGCCCTGCACCCAGGTGCACAGGCCGAAATAGCCGCCCACCAGCACCGCCGCCAGCGCGGCTGCGGCCAGGCCGGCGATCAGCCCCGTCGGAATGCGTTTTTTCGGAGTGGACTCTTCCATATGCAGCAGACCTCCTACGAACACAAGTAAAAACATTGTACCACTATATATTGAAATGGGCAAGAAAAAGTATGCGGAAAAAAGGTTACAATTTGGTATCAAAGCAATGGAAAAGTGTGGTATAAAACGGATTTTCATGAAAAACCCGCCTTCCAGACCGGAGGAAGGCGGGTCTTGTTCCTTTTTGGCGGTCAGGACTTGTGGCTCTCCACGATGGCGCCGCTGCGGAAGGCGGCCACCAGGTCCATCAGCTCGTCGATCTGGCCCTGGAGCTTCCGGCCGATGTCGGTCTGGAGGATCATGGCCCGGCTCTCCAGCCGCTCGAACACCTGGGTGGTGGAGGCGATGTCGTAGTTTTTGTGGATGGCGGCGACCTTGCCCACGAAGGGCTCATGGGCCACCAGCCGGAAGCATGCGGAGTTGTAGATGAGGGTGTACCCGGCGATGCCGGTGGTCTTTTGGTACGCCTTGCAGAACCCGCCGTCAATGACGATCAGCTTGCCGCCCCCCTTGACCGGGCTCTCCCCCCTCTTGGACTTGACGGGGATATGGCCGTTGATGATGTGGCAGTGGGGGCCCTCCAGGCCGAACTCCTTCAGGATGCCCTCGCACACCAACCGGTCGTTGTACAGGGTGTAATAGGCGTTTTTGGCCTCCGTATGGGTGGACTCGTCGGCGATGAACCGCCGTTCAAAGGTGGTCATGCGGTCCCGGCCGAAGATGGGGCTGTTCCGGCCCGCCCACAGCCACCACAGGAAGTCCATGCCCTGCTGCCGCTCCGGGGAGCCCATCTTGTTGTAGTAGGCCCGCCGGGCCACCCGGTCGGCGTAGTCCAGGAAGGCCCGGCCGGACAGGTCGTGGCAGCCCATGAGGGAGAACCGCATGAGGGAGCCGTCCGGATGCATGGGGATGCAGCCGTGGAACAGCAGGTTGCCGTTGTAAATCTGGTACAGGCTGCCCTTGGAGTAGAGGAAGCGGACGTGGCGCTGGAGCTTTTCGCTGTGCCGGAAGGACCGGGTGAGGGTGTTGATGAGGGCGTCCTCCTCCGGGGTGAGGGCGTAGGGGTCCGCCGGGTCCACGGTGGGGAAGTCGGTGTCCAGCAGGGGGTGGACCACGCCGTCGATGGTGATGGTCTTGGCGTCGTAGTCGATTTTGTCCAGCAGCAGCCGGTCGTCCATGTGGAAGTCGGGGTTGCGCTTGATCTTCTGCCCCTCCAGCTTGAACAGGATCATGGAGATGGCCTTGTGCATCCGGGCGCACAGCAGCTTGTCCCGGTCGGTGACGCTGTCCTCGTCCTCCTTGGCGATCTTCACCTCGAAGCGGCTCACGTCGCAGTGGCGGTAGAACTCGTCGGCAAAGACGGACAGGGGCCGCAGGGAGATGCCGTAGCCCGTCTCGATGACCTCCAGGTTGTTGTACCGCAGGGAGTTGACCAGCACCGTGGCCACCAGGGTGCGGGAGCCGGAGGCCGCCCCCATCCAAAGGATATCGTGGTTGCCCCACTGGATGTCCACGCTGTGGTAGGCCATCAGGCTGTCCATGATGACGTCGGCGCCGGGGCCCCGGTCGAAGATGTCGCCCACCAGGTGGAGGTGGTCCACGGACAGCTTCTTGATGAGCTCGCACAGCTGGATGAGGAAGTTGGAGGCCCGGTCCAGGTCGATGATGGTGTTGATGATGTTCTCGTAGTAATCCCGCTTGTCCGCCTCGTTCTTCTCATAGTGGGTGTGGATCAGCTCGTCGATGATGTAGGCGTACTCCGGGGGCATGGCCTTGCGCACCTTGGAGCGGGTGTACTTGGCGCTGACCAGGCAGCACAGGTCGATGAGCCGGTGGAAGGTGATGCGGTACCACTCCCGCATGTCGTCGCACTCCCGCTCGATCTCCTCCAGCTTCTCCTCGGGGTAGTAGATGAGGGTGGCCAGCTGGTCCCGGTCGGACCGGGGGACGGTGGCGCCCAGCAGCTCGTCGATCTTCACCCGCACCACGCCGGAGGCGGAGTTGAGGATGTGCTGGAAGGCCTCGTACTCCCCGTGGACGTCGGACAGGAAGTGCTCGGTGCCCTTGGGCAGGTTCTGGATGGCCCGCAGGTTGATGATCTCGGTGCAGGCGGACTGGACGTTGGGATATTGCCGGGCCAGCAGCTTCAGGTAGTCCAGGCGCTCCGGGGAAAAGGTCACGTTGGGCTTCATGGGGCGGTCCTCCTTTGGCGGTAATTTTTGTATGGCCCTATTATGCCATAGATTGATAAAAAAGGGAAGAGGAAAAGCGCAGAAACGGAAAATTTTCCATTTCTGCGCCGGATTTTTGTTAAAAAAGTGTCAAGTTATGATGGGGCGGCGCTTGCCGGAGCGGTGCCGGAGGAGGGGGACGGTTCATATCTCCCGCCGCCCCTCCAGGGCGCGCATTAACGTGGCGTCGTCGGCGAACTCCAGATGGCTGCCCACCGGGATGCCGTAGGCCAGCCGGGTGGTGCGCACCCCGAAGGGCTTCAGCAGCCGGGACAGGTACATGGCGGTGGTCTCCCCCTCGGTGTCCGGATTGGTGGCCATGATGACCTCCTCCACGCCGCCCGCCGACACCCGCTCCACCAGCTGCTGGATGCGCAGGTCGTCGGGGCCCACGTGGTTCATGGGGGAGATCACCCCGTGGAGCACGTGGTACACCCCGCCGTACTCCCGGGAGCGCTCCATGGCCACCACGTCCTTGGGGTCGGCCACCACGCAGACGGTGGCGTGGTCCCGCTTGGAGGAGGCGCAGATGGCGCACTCGCCGTCTCCGTCAGTGAGGTTCTGGCACACGGGGCAGCAGCCGATGCTCTTTTTCGCGTCCAGCAGGGCGGCGGCGAAGTCTTGCGCCGTCTGCTCCGGCTGGTCCAGGATGTAGAAGGCCAGCCGCTGGGCGCTCTTGCGGCCCACGCCGGGGAGCTTGGCGAACTGCTCCACTAAGTTTTCAAGAGCCGCGGGGAAATAGTCCATGGCGTTACGCTCCTATCAGATCGTTTCCTTCGTGTGGATCAGGATCATCCGCCGTGACGCGTCTCCTCGGCGATGCGTCTATGGCGTTCGATCAAAGCCTCTCTCATTTCCTCTTGTGTGATCTCGCCGTTTGCCCAGCGAACGGACAGCTGTCTGGCATAGTCCGATATGGGGGCGCCCCCAATGGCGTTGATGGCTTCGGCGCCTTGTATCGCGCGGATGCGGCGCTGTCGCTCCTGTTCAGAAATGGGTGCGGCGGCAGTTTGACGCAGGGCCGCGATGGCCGCCGCCGGGTCGTCCGCGCCGTACACCGCAGACCCGGCCACCAGCACCGTTGCCCCGGCCTCGATGACCCGCTCCGCCGTGCCGGGGGCCACGCCGCCGTCCACCTCCAGCTCGCAGGCCGGGTTGTAGCGGTCAATGAGCGAGCGCACCTCCCGGATGGTATCCAGCTGGCTCTCCATAAACGCCTGCCCGCCAAAGCCGGGCTCCACCGTCATCACCAGCACCATGTCCAGCCGTTCCAGGTAGGGCAGCACCGCCCTGGCCGACGTGATGGGCCGCAGGGCCACCGCCTTTTTCACCCCGTTGGCCTCCATGGCCCGGAGAGCGTCGGCGATGCGGGTGGGATGGTCCGCCTCCAGGTGGACGGACAGCAGATCCGCCCCGGCCTTGCAGAACTGGTCGATATAGCGCGCCGGCTTGTCGATCATCAGGTGCACGTCCAGGAACATCTCCGTGTGCTGACCGATGGACGCCACCACCGGCACGCCGATGGTGAGGTTGGGGACAAACATCCCGTCCATCACGTCCACGTGGAGCCAGTCCGCGCCGGACACCCGCTTCATGTCCCGTTCCAAATTGCAAAAATCCGCCGAGAGGATGGAAGGCGCGATTTTGACCATGGTTTTTTCCCTCTTTTCCTGAGATATGCGCCCGCGGACGGGCCCGGCTCCGGCGGAACGGCGGCGCACCCGCCGCCCTGCCGCATAGGATGGAACACGCGGAGGTCGCCGCCGGGGCCGGCTGGGCGGTTCCCCCAAGCCCCCCGCTCGCGCCCGGCCTGTGCCCGGTGGGCGCGCCGCACCTGAATACCCCCCGCCGCCCCGTGCGGCGGGGGGATTGTGGCGTTGGGGGCTATCCCGTGATGGTGCCGCTGGCGGCCACCTCCCGCACCTGATAGCCCGCCTGCCCCAGGGCGTCCAGAATCTCCGCCTTGTGGCCCAGGCCGAAGGCCTCCAGGGTGACCTTCAGCTCCACCCCCGCCTGGCGGTTGATGTTGACAAACTGGTTGTGGTCCAGCTTGATGATGTTGCCGTTGAGCCCGGCCACCAGGTCGGCGATGCGCAGCAGCTCGCCGGGGCGGTCGGGGAGCTGCACCGAGAAGGTGAAGATCCGCCCCCGGTTGATGAGCCCGTGCTGCACCAGGGAGGAGATGGTGATCACGTCCATGTTGCCGCCGGACAGCACCGGCACCACGTTCTGCCCCGGGCAGTCCAGGTGCTTCAGCGCCGCGATGGGGAGCAGACCGGCGTTTTCCACGATCATCTTGTGCTTTTCCATCACGTCCAGGAAGGCGTCCACCAGCTCGTTGTCGTCGATGGTGATGACGCCGTCCAGGTTCCTCTGGAGGTAGGGGAACACCTGGTCGCCGGGGGTCTTGACGGCCACGCCGTCGGCGATGGTGGACACGTGGTCCAGCGTCACCACATGGCCCGCCTCCAGGCTGGCCTTCATGGAGGCCGCCCCGGAGGGCTCCACGCCGATGACCCGCACCGACGGGTTGAGCAGCTTGGCCAGGGTGGACACCCCCGCCGCCAGCCCGCCGCCCCCGATGGGCACCAGAATCGCGTCCACGTCGGGCAGGTCCTTGAAGATCTCGTAGGCGATGGTGCCCTGGCCGGTGGACACGGTGAGATCGTTGAAGGGGTGGACATAGGTGAGCCCCTCCTCCTGGCTCAGCCGGGCGGCCAGGGCCGCCGCGTCGTCGAAGGTTTCGCCGTGGAGCACCACCCTGGCCCCGTAGTCCTTGGTGTTGTTCACCTTCACCAGGGGGGTGGTGGTGGGCATGACGATGGTAGCCGACACCCCCGCCGCCTGGGCGGCGTAGGCGACGCCCTGGGCGTGATTGCCCGCCGAGGCGGTCACCAGCCCCCGGGCCTTTTCCTCCCCGGACAGGGTGGAGCATTTGAAATAGGCCCCCCGGATCTTGTAGGCTCCGGTGACCTGCATATTTTCCGGCTTGATATATACGTGGCAGCCGGAGGCTTTGGAGAAGAAGGGGCTGTACATCAGGTCGGTGCGGTGGAGCACGCCGTCCAGCGTTTTCCGGGCCGCTTTAAAATCATCCAGCGTCATCATGTCAGAAGGACTCCCTTGTCTGTATCCGGCGAAAGCACCGTGTCGTGTTGCAGTCAAAGCGCTTCAAAAACTGCGCCGACTCTATAAGCACCTTATTTTACATGAAGAAATTGTTAAAGTCAACCGTCCTCTCCCCCTTCTTCTTGACAGGGGGCTTGTCCGGGGAGTAAAATAGAAGTCAGATTTTTGAAAAGGGGGCGAGGACGGTGGCCTATGTGAAAAAACGCAGCGTGCTGCCCGTCTATTTTGTGGGAGGGACGTGGCTGGTGTGGGCGCTGTTTCTGCCGCTGTACCGCCCCGCCCATTATATCATGGCGGCGCTGGCCTCCTTTGCCGCCTACTTTGGGGGAAAGATGCTCTTCCCCGACCGGGGATACGAGACGGCGGAGCCCGCCCAGGCCGCCCCCGGGCCGGAGCCGGAGCCCCGGCCCGCCCCCAAGCGGGAGGAGAAGCCCAAGTCCACCGGCAATCCCGAGATCGACGCCCTGCTGGCCGAGCGGGATCGGGCGGTGGGGGAGATGCGGCGGCTGAACGACTCCATTGAGGACCCCAAAATCTCCGCCCAGATCGACCGGCTGGAGGCCACCACGGGGAAAATCATCGACACCGTGGCCGCCAGCCCCGCCAAGCTGCCCCAGATCCGCAAATTCATGAACTATTACCTGCCCACCACCCTGAAGCTGCTCAACGCCTACGACCGTATGGACTCCACCGGGGTATCGGGGACCAACATCGACGGCACCAAAGGGAAGATTGAGGAGATGCTGGACACCATCTGCACCGCCTTCAGCCGCCAGCTGGACGACCTGTACGGCGAGGAGGCCCTGGACGTGTCCGCCGAGATCAAGGTGATGGAGCAGATGCTGGCCCAGGAGGGGCTGGGCGGCATGACCCTGGGCGGACAGTGAGGAGGGCCGCATGAGGAAGAAAATCCCCAAGAGCGGATACCGGGTGCTGGCCATCGTGTGGACCCTGGCCGCCGCCTCCATGGCGGTGGCGTTTGTGCGGAGGCTGGCCGAGTTCAACCTGCTGCTCCTGCTGCTGCTGGTGCTGAGCACGCTCACCGCGTCCAACTTCTGGAAAGCATACCGCAAGACCCCGGGGGAGGCCGGGAGGGACCCCTTTCAAACCCCGCCCCGGTTTTCCGGCAATCCCCAGCTGTTCGACGACGACCCGGTTCCCTCGAACCGGAAAAATAAAGATTCGGAGGAGAATACCCCATGAGTGACGAACTGAACATGATGCCTGAACTGACCCTGGACCCCACCGGCTCCGCCGCGGCGGCGGCAGCCGCCAAGGAGGCGGAGGCCGCCGTCCCCAAGGCCCCGGAGGCCCCGTCCCTGACTCTGGACAACGCCATCACCCCGGACGACGCCGCCGCCGTCCAGGCCGCCCGGGACGCCCAGGCCATCCAGCTGGACGAGAGCCAGCTCACCGAGGCGGAGCGCAAGGTGGTCAACGACTTCGCCCAGAAGATCGACATCACCGACTCCACCCAGGTGCTCCAGTACGGCGCGGCGGCCCAGAAGAACATCGCCGGCTTCTCGGAGAACGCCCTGAACAACGTGCGCACCAAGGACCTGGGCCAGGTGGGCGAGGCCCTGTCCTCCCTGGTGGTGGAGCTCAAAACCTTCGGCCAGGAGGAGAAGAGCGGCATCTTCGGCTTTTTCCAGAAGAAAAAGAACGAGGCCATGGCCCTCAAGGCCAGCTACGACAAGGCGGAGGTCAATGTGGACAAGATCGCCTCCATCCTGGAGGGCCATCAGGTCACCCTGATGAAGGACATCGCCATGCTGGACCAGATGTATGAGCTGAACACCAAGTATTACAAGGAGCTCACCATGTATATCCTGGCGGGCAAGAAGGCGCTGATGAAGGCCAGAAACGAGACGCTGGAGGAGATGCGCAAAAAGGCGGCGGCCTCCGGCTCCCAGGAGGACGCCCAGAAGTACAACGACTACGCCAACCTGTGCAACCGCTTCGAGAAGAAGCTCCACGACCTGGAGCTCACCCGGATGATCTCCATCCAGATGGGCCCCCAGACCCGGATGATCCAGAACAACGACGCCCTGATGCTGGAGAAGATCCAGTCCTCCCTGGTGAACACCATCCCCCTGTGGAAGAGCCAGATGGTGCTGGCCCTGGGTCTGGAGCACTCCCGTCAGGCCACCGCCGCCCAGTCCGCCGTCACCAACATGACCAACGAGCTGCTGAAGAAGAACGCGGAGATGCTCAAGATGGGCACCATCGAGACGGCCAAGGAGGCGGAGCGGTCCGTGGTGGACATCGAGACTCTCCAGCACACCAACCAGCAGCTGATCTCCACCCTGGACGAGGTGATGCAGATTCAGAAGGACGGCGCCCAGAAGCGCAAGGAGGCCGAGCTGGAGCTGGGCCGCATCGAGGGTGAGCTGAAGCAGAAGCTGCTTGAATTGAGAGGATAAACCAATTATGATGATATCTCCAATCAGATCGCTGATGCTCATCCTTCCATGGGCGGCCATTGGGGTGGCGTTGGCCATCGTCGCCGTGGGCGCGGCAAGGGGGAAGAACGTGTTCAAAAACCAAGCGGTGGCGTGGCTCACCACCATCGTTATGGTCTGTGTTGCCATCGGCATCGGCTACGCCAGGGCCCCGGTCAACAACCCGGCCCACAGCCCGGACTACCCGCCCGAAACGGCCCCGCCCGCCGCCGCGGAATCCTATGTGTGGGACGGCGCCGGGGTGCTGTCCAGCCAGACCAAACGGGTGCTGGACCAGCGCAATGAGCGGCTGTGGGACCGGCACAGCGTGTCCATCGGCGTGGTCACCTGCGACTATGAGGACGACCTGGGGGACTACGCCATGAGGTGCGCCGAGGACATGGGCCTGGGCGGCTATGACATGATTGTGGCGCTGGACATCGGCGGGGAGAACTACTGGCTGATCCAGGGAAACGACCTGCGCCGGGCTTTTACCGACGACGACTGCTCCAACTACGCCTACGACTATATGGAGGACTATTTTGCCCGGGGGATGTATGACGACGCCGTGCTGGCGCTCACCGAGGCCCTGGAGGTCTGGTATGCGGACTACTACGGCTGATATGGGAAAGGAGGCGGCTTGATGGACGGCTTCAGCGACCTGATAATCATCCTTGTGCTGGCGGTGATCCTGCTGCTGGCCATGGAGGGCTCCCACCGGCGGCGGTACCGCAGCGGCTGGTACGGCCCCACCTATGTCTACCGGCCCTTCTATATCTTCCGGCCCAGGCCGCCCCGGCCGCCCAGGCCCCCCCGGGGGCCCGGTTTCGGCCCCGGACCGGGTCCCGGCATGGGCTCCCGGCCCGGCGGAGGCCCCCGCCCGGGCTCCGGCACCCGCCCGGGGGGCTCCTTCGGCGGCGGACGGACCTTTGGCGGCGGCGGACGGCCCAACCCCGGGCCCCGTCCCGGCGGGTCCTTCGGCGGAGGGCGGCCCATGAGCGGGCCCCGTCCCGGCGGGTCCTTTGGCGGGGGACGTTCCTTCGGGGGCGGCGGACGCCCCGGCGGGTCCTTTGGCGGAGGGCGCTCCTTCGGCGGCGGCGGACGGTCCGGCGGCGGCTCCTTCGGGGGCGGACGCGGCGGCGGACGGCGTTAGCGCCCATGGCGGACCCTGCGACAACGAGGCGGCGGACAGGCGTGAGCCTGCCCGCCGCTTTTTTTCTGTTTTGTCAAAAATTTGACCCAATGACGGCCAAATTTCGACAACATAGAGAAATTGAAAAAAGGCGGGAAATCCCGCCACAGGTATGATATAATCAACCTGTTCGTGTGTGTAGCAGTCTGCCAGAGAGCGGGCGTCGGGCCCGCGGGAAGGAATTGATCGCATGGGTATTGCGGACATCATTTCGCTGCTGGGCGGCCTGGCCTTTTTTCTGTTCGGCATGACCCTGCTGGGGGACGGCCTCAAGAAAGTGGCCGGCAGCAAGCTGGAGACGGTGCTGGGCAAGCTGACCTCCAACCCCGTCAAGGGGGTGCTGCTGGGCGCTCTGGTGACGGCGGTGATCCAGTCCTCTTCCGCCACCACCGTCATGGTGGTAGGCTTTGTCAACTCGGGCATCATGCAGCTGTCCAACGCGGTGGGCATCATCATGGGCGCCAACATCGGCACCACCGCCACGGGCTGGGTGCTCACCCTGGCCGGCGTGGAGGGGGAGGGAGGATTCTCCTCCGCCACAGTATTTGCGTTCATCGCCTTCATCGGCATTATTTTGTACTTTTTCTGCCGTAAGCAGGCTCAGAAAAACGTGGGCCTGATTTTGCTTGCCTTTTCCGTCCTCATGAGCGGCATGCAGACCATGAGCTCCGCCATGGACCCCTTGAAGTCCAACGAGGCGTTTTTGCAGTTCATCTCCGCCGCCTCCAACCCGGCGGTGTCCCTGATCATCGGCCTGCTGGTGACGGCGGTGATCCAGTCCTCCTCCGCGTCCATCGGCATTTTGCAGGCCCTGTCCATCACCGGGGCCATCAGCTATGAGGTGGCCATCCCCATGGTGCTGGGCATGTGTATCGGCGCGTGTGTGCCCGTGCTGCTGTCCGCCATCGGGGCCAACCCCAACGGCAAGCGCACCGCCGTGATCTACCTGTACTTCAACATCGTGGGCTCCGCCCTGTTTATGATCCCCTTTTACATCCTTCACATCTTTCTGCCCATGGAGTTCATGGCCCTGCCCGCCTCCGCCTTCGGCATCGCCGTGTTCAACACGGTGTTCAAGGTGGGCGCCACCCTGGTTCAGCTGCCCTTCACCGGCGCGCTGGTGCGGCTGGCGGTGCTGACCATCAAGGAGGACCGCTCCGAGGACGAGGAGGAGTTCCAGGAGAACCTGCTGGACGAGCGCTTCCTGGACTATCCGCCCCTGGCTCTGGAGCAGAGCGGCCGCACCGTGGAACGGATGGCGGCGGCGGCCGTGAAGAATTTGAACCGCTCCGTGGAGCTGTTCACCCGGTTCAGCGGCGAGAAGTATGAGAAAATTCTGGGCCGGGAGAATGTGGTGGACCGCTATGAGGACAAGCTGGGAAATTATCTGTTCCATCTGAACAGCCGGGGGCTCAACGAGAGGGAGACTCTCATCAGCTCCCATTATCTCCACTGCCTCACCGATCTGGAGCGCATTTCCGACCACGCGGTGAACCTGGCGGAGCTGGCCCGGGAGATGGAGAGCAAAGGGGTGGCCTTTTCGTCGGACGGCCTGGAGGACATGAGCCGGGCCGCCGCCGCCGTGAAGGAAATTGTGTCCCTGGCCCAGCAGGCCCTGGACCGGGCGGACATCAAGCTGGCCCAGCAGGTAGAGCCGCTGGAGGAGGTCATCAGCACCATGCTGGAGCAGATGAAGCTGCGGCACATCCGGCGGCTGCAAACCGGCGCGTGCACGCTGGAGATGGGCTTCATCCTCAACGACCTCATCAACAACTTCGAGCGTGTGGCCGCCCACTGCTCCAACGTGGCCCTGGCGGTGCTGGAGCTGCGGTATGCCGACCTTCAGTTCCACGACTACGCCCGGGACGTGCGCCAGGGCGACCAGCCGGAGTTCCGCCGCTGGCTGGCGTTCTATCAGGACAAGTATCTGACCGCCCCCGCCGTCCAAAGCTGAGGGCATATCAGGAAAGCCGCCCCTTCCGGACAGGAAGGGGCGGCTTTTTTGGGCCGTTACAGCTCCGGGGAATGAAACAGCTCCGGGTCCTGCCATTCGTCCAGCTCAAATCCCGCTCTGGGGGGAGTGGACTGGGGTCCGGCCTGCTGGCGGCCTGCCACCAGGCTGGATAGGTCCTCATAGGGAGGCGGGCGGTACCGCGGATCACGGGCGGCCCGCTCCCGGCCGCCGGGTTTTTCGCGCTTCACAGGCATATCATCCCTTTCCATCGCCGGAAATTCGGGTCCGGGAAGCCGAACGGAGGGCGGTTACGCCCTCCGCTCCCTGCCGGACTCAGTAGCCCCGGCTGTTGTTCCGGTTCTCGGGGCCGTTGGAATCCTTCTTGTTCTGGCCGTTCTGAGGATTCTTGTTCTGGCTGTTCTGCTGGTTCTTGTTCTGACCGTTCTGCTGGTTCTTGTTTTCAGGATTGTTGGTATTGCGGTTGTCCATGATTATCACCTCACGCAGGACAGTATGCCACAGCGGATTGCCGATTATGCGGCCTGGAAAAAAATTTTCAAAAACAGTACCCAAATATGGTACGCTATGTTATAATATTGACAGACTGGCCCGCACCCGCCGATTTCAACCAGGAAGGATGAATGCCGTTATGAAGTGCCCGTACTGTGCCAATTTGGAGAGCAAAGTGGTGGACTCCCGGCCGGCCGACGAGGGAAGCAGCATCCGCCGCCGCCGGGAATGCCTGTCCTGCCGCAAACGATTCACGACCTACGAGATTATGGAGAGCCTGCCTCTGATGGTCATCAAGCGGGACGGCCGCCGTCAGGCATTCGACAAAAACAAGCTGATGGGCAGTATGCTCAAGGCCTGCGAGAAGCGTTCCGTGCCCATCTCCACGCTGGAGCGGCTGGCGGGGGAGATTGAGCAGTCCCTCCAGAACGAGATGGAGCGGGAGGTGCCCAGCACGGAGATCGGCGAGCTGGTGATGGAGAAGCTGAAGGATGTGGACGAGGTGTCCTATGTGCGCTTCGCCTCGGTATACCGTCAGTTCAAAGATATCAACACCTTTATGGCGGAGCTGACCAAGCTCCTGGAGGAAAAGTGAAACATCCCCGCCGGCGCCGCCGGCGGGGATTTCCGCTGTCCGGGGGCGGCGTAAATATAGACCAGGGGGGCGGGGAATCCCGGCGGCTGTTTGTGCAATGTGCGCAGAGAGGGGTCAAACGGGGTCGCAAATTAGCACTCTTCCAGGGAGATTGTGAACGGAGAATGAATTTTTGCCATGCGGACCAATTTTTTTGCGTTGGGGGGTTGATTTTTTCAGGGAAAGAGGGTATTATCATACTTGTGATTAGCACTCGAACAAATTGAGTGCTAACACAGCGCATCTACGCTGTGCCTGTTCGCGACGCGGTTCTGAGCCCGCCGCTTCCGCAAAAGCTGTTCAGCCCCGTGGGATCTTCGGCCTTGGCCCGCTGTTCAGGACGGCTCCGCGCAATACAGTTGATACGTAAACTATAAATAAGGAGGAACCAATCATGAATCTCAAACCCCTGTCCGACCGCGTGATCCTCAAGGCCCTGGAGGCGGAGGAAAAGACCAAGGGCGGCATCATTCTCACCGCCAACGCCAAGGAGAAGCCCGAGATGGCCGAGGTGGTGGCCGTAGGTCCCGGCGGCGTGGTGGACGGCAAGGAGGTCGTTATGACCGTGAAGGTGGGCGACAGGGTGCTCACCAGCAAGTATTCCGGCACCGAGGTCAAGGTGGACGGCGAGGAGTACACCATCGTCCGTCAGAACGACATCCTG
>ERZ808051.966-NODE-966-length-23283-cov-5.541326_pt1 | contig 23283 bp, 22 predicted proteins | sample MGYA00380199_ERZ808051 | MGnify/ENA primary metagenome ERZ808051 (study PRJEB31490, sample SAMN06133391) | mouse gut metagenome | isolation source: J11 | host: mice | place: China: Chengdu | collected 2015-05 ...
GTATTGCAGAGTGCGTTGGAGGCGCGGAAGCTGCAGGACGCAGAAAACAAAAGGGACAAATGGCTCCGGAAAATCAATACTTTTATCTTCTGAGTACAAGGCTCAGTCCGTACAGCAAAAAATACTCTGCGCTGCTTCACCATAGCTTGTAAAAAAAGAAAAAGTAAATAAGAAGAATGCAAGGCAGATTCATCATCCTTGCATTCTTCTGGGTAAGAAAATTCTGCAGAGCCGACTTAGTTGTTCTTTGCGAGACAGTTTCAGCTTTAAACGTCAGAAATTCTTTTCACACTATACACCCTCACCCCATACCCTTCCAGTTCCACCTCACCCAGCTCATCCCCGCCCGTCCATAAATTCCTGAGTTTCCCGTTCAGCACCAGCTTCGCCGGCCGGGCAAGATAATTCAATACAAACAAATACGTGTTTTCCTTTCCCCTGCGCACGGCAAGCTCACAGCTTTCCGGCAGGGAAATCACGTCCCCGTAGGGCTCCGCCACACCCAGCTTCTCCAAAAATACCCTGGCGGTGTCCAATGCAAAAGCGCCGCCGAAATAATAGGCTTCTCCCCTGCCGAAACGGTTACAGATCAACGCAGGCGTCCCGGAATAATAGCTGGAAGTATACCTGGCAAGCACCTTCGCATTCTCCCCAACGGGCGCAAGCAGATCGTTAAAAACTGCGGCCTCCACCTGCGTTCCTCCCCAGTCCGCCATGATTCTCCCCTCGTCCGGCGCAACAAGAGAATATTCCTGCACATCCGTCCCGGTCACCCTTGCCGCCAGCCCCGGCAGATATTCAGTGACACAGTGCCCATCCATATCCTTATAACCGGTGCGGCAGCCCATGACAAGCTTCCCGCCTAACGCCGCATATTCCTCCAGAAGCGCCATTCGCTCCCGGCTCAGTATCACCCCATGGGGGTAAAACAGCACCTCATATTGCTGCAGACTCTCCTGAGTGGTATGATTTTCCAGATATACATAATCAAAAGGGACATGCAGAAGCTGCATGGCGGTAAACAGACCCGCCTGGCTCACATGCTCCACTCTCCCGTGCCATCTGTCCAGCTGACTGTCCCAGATATTATCGTAATCCTTGACAATCCCCACCCTTGCGGCATACCTGGAGCCTGCAAGCTCCTGCATTGCGGCAAGCTTTTTCGATATTTCCGCCACCTCCCGCAGCCTTCTGTTTTCCCTGCCGGAGTAATCCAGGATTCCGTGCCAATACATTTCCGTGCCGAATAAGGCTGTGCGCCAGCGGAAATAGCTGACAAAGTCCGCGCCGTGGGCAATGCTCTGCATGGTCCAGAGCGTTATCTGCCCCGGTCGCGGCGTGGGCGCCTCCATGCGGGTATTCCAGCCGTTTGCCCCGCTCTGCTGCTCCATTATGCCAAAATTGGGCGATACTGCCCGGACCTCGGACAGATTCCGGCTCCACTTTCTATCCTTCAGAATATCTTCGGCGCGGTAGGTATCCAGCTCATAGCCAAAATCCGGGTAGGAATCATACATCAGCACGTCCAGGCTCTCCCTCTCAAGCCGCTGGTAATCTATGTTGGCAAACATGCCATTATGGGTAATGAAGTCCCCCTCCTTGGCAAACCTGCGGATTATATCCGCCTGCATTTTCGCAAAACGGCAGACGCTGTCCGAAATAAACCTGTAATAATCCAGCATCTGATGTGGGTTGTTGGAATTTGTGTTGGTCTTTCTGGGTACAAAGACTTCCCTCCACTCCGTGTAGGTCTGGTTCCAGAACACCGTGCCCCACGCCCGGTTCAGCTCCTCCAGCGTTCCGTATTTCTCCTGTAGAAATTCCCGGAAAGCTTCTGTATCGCTCTCGGAGTAAAAGGTGTCCCTCTCACAGTTAAACTCGTTATCCAGCTGCCAGCCCACTATCGCCGGATGCTTCCCATAATGGGAGGCGGACTTCTCCACAATATTGCGGCAGAGCCTTTGATATACGGGAGAATTGTAATTATAATGACGGCGGGAGCCGTGGCGGATCAAATTGCCCTCCATATCGGCGTTCAACACCTCGGGGTATTTTTCCGTCAGCCAGGCAGGCGGAGTTGCCGTCGGGGTACAGAAAATAACCTGCATCCCCTTCTCCAGGGCAAGATTCAGAAACCCGTCAAAGAAATCAAATGTAAATTCCCCCTCCCTTGGCTCAATCAGACTCCAGGCAAACTCCCCAACGCGTACGGTGCGAAGCCCTGCCGCCAGCATCCTGTCCAGGTCCTCCGCCCAGAGGCTGCTATCCCAATGCTCAGGATAATAGCATACTCCCAAATCAAGGCTTTTACCGTTTATCAATTTTCTCATTGTGACCTCCTTTGATGCGCTTTGCTCATGGCTACATCCAAAATTTTTCTACGAAAAACTCTATTTCATACCAAAAATCCAACTGTTCTCCATACAGGATTTCTGAAAAGGGAGAAATATTGATTCCCATGCTTCATATTCGGATATGACAAAGGGGACTGTTGCAAGCCCCCTTAATCAGTCCCATTTATCACATACAATACTCTCACCACACTTAAGAGTTTTTATAATTTTCGTAGCTTTCATAGCTTCGCAGCCTATTGATCTGATGCTCCCTGTATAAAATAAGCAGAAAAATACCGGACATCACCAGCCAATACAGTCTTTTAACAAATTTAAGCATTTCGGCTACCCGATCCTGACGTGATGCTTCAGCTGGAAATTCTCATCGTTTGAGCAAAGATATATGATTCCTTCCACAAAACCCACAAGGGCAGGAATATATGTCCAGCAAAAGACCAGATACAAAATACCCATTCCGACCTTACCCAAGTAAAACTTATGTATGCCGAAGCCGCCAAGCAGAATTGCCAGCAGCCCTGCCGCAATCTTACTCTTGACAGGCCATGCCGGATTAATTGCCGTGGCATATACGGTTTGTGGTACCGGCTGCTGGACATAGACCGTCTGAGGCTGAACAGGTCCCTGCTGGTTATATTGCTGATTTACCTGCGGCTGAGGCTGCCTATTATACTGCTGATTCATCTGCGGCTGAGGTTGCTGATTATATTGCTGGCGAACCTGCTGCTGCGCAAGCTTTTCTCCACAAAATTTACACTCTGCCGCGCCAGGATCAATAGGCGCTCCGCACTGCGGACAAACATTTTGACTCATATCTCAATTCCTCCATTTTAAGTTCCGTCTCTGCTCTCCCTCGCCCCCTACAGGGAAGCAATTTTCATCTGCATATTTCTCAGCTGAAAATTCCTTCCGGGGCTCCTACGCTTCGAGACTGATTTTTAAGTTCCGTCTCTGCTCTCCCGTTATTCGTTGCTTACCCTTCTTCCGCACTCAGGACAGAATTTCGTTCCCGGCTGAAGCTTCTGCCCGCATGTACATACGGGCGGAGCACAATTGTACCCGCACTCAGGGCAGAATTTTGATGACGCCGCAATTTGCTTGCGGCAGGACGGACACTCCTTGACGGCATTGGCAGCTGCGCTTTCTGCCGGCTTGCTGACGACGTCTCTCATCGCCTGCCCCATATTGACCGCTGCTCCCATGCCCAGGCCGCCGGCGGCAAACACTCCCGCGGCGCCGTTTGCATTTGTTGCCGCTCCCTCATATACATCAAAGGAGCGCTTTGTCGCATAACGCCCGTCTCCCATAATCTCAAATGCCGCTTTGTCCTCCAATATCTCGTTTATCTTCGCAAAATCTTCTTCGGGGAAATTGATGGACTGAATATAAAAATTCGTTATGGCAAAACCGTATTTTTCAAATTCCGGGCATATCTGCGCTTTCACCTTCTCCGATAAATCATCCAGCTTTGACACGATTTCCAAAGCCGATATCTTCTCCGTAAGAATCGTTTCGGCAATAATGGATTTCACCTTAATGACCAAAACGCCTCTATAAAATTCCTTAATCTTGTCAAACTTAACAAGGTCAGCCTGCTGCATTCCCCCAATGAGCTCCTTGAAAAATGCAGTATAATCCACAAGCTTTAAGCCCATCTGACCGTATGCGCGGATGCGCAGCTTTACATAATATTTAGGATCTATCAGTTGAATGGGGTCCGACGTTCCCCAATACAGATCCAGCTTTGTGGTAGTGTTTACAAAATAAATCTCCGCGCTGAAAGGCGTCCTTCCTCCGAAAGGAAGATTGACAATCGAATTAAGCAGCGGAAGGTTTTCTGTATCCAAATCATATGTACCGGGAGAAAACACATCGCAGATCATGCCGCCCTTTACAAAGATAGCCGCCTGCCCTTCCTGTACGATCAGCTGCGAACCCGTAACCAAATTATCCGAATAATACTTATATATCAGCCAATCACGGCTTTTTAATCCATCAAACCGAACAACATCAATAATCGCCATCGTTATCACCTCTCTGCAGTAAACCAATCAACATGTTGAAATAAGGAGGAACTCCGGACGGGAGAAACACAGTGCCTTTTCCCATCCGAAGTCTTGTGTATACTCATTAAATGCCTATAACTTTTTTATCATTATATCATGTGCTTCCCGTGCGGCAGACGCCCAGCGGCTGGATTCTTAGCTGCATTTACCATAATACCGTGCGCTTCAGCGCACACGGAATCAAAAGTTGACACAATGACTTTTTGTGTCAATATTATACCATAATTCATGCGCTTCAGCGCACATGGAATCAGTAGTTGACACAATGTCCTTCTGTGTCAACATTGTACCACAAGGCATATATTGAGTCAATAATGGCTATGGCAGCCTCTCCCGCGTCCGCTGCCGCAGCCTGCTCCATATCCCATAGCAGGGCGGCTGCCCGTACCGCTGCCGTACTGTGCATACCCATGACAGCCCGCCTGCAGCGAGCCGCAGTTGTCGCAGATTCCGTTTCCGTCCGCATCCACATAGCCTCCGCAGACTGCATACCCATGACAATTTGCCTGTAAGGAACCACAGTTGTCGCAGATTCCGTTTCCGTCCGCATCCGCATAACTGCTGCACTCCGCATACCCATAACAGTTTGCATGTGATAAGCCGCAGGTATCGCAGAGCCCGTCTCCGTCCGCATCCACGTAGCGGGTGCGGTCTGCGTTTCCGTGGCAGTTTGCCTGCAATGAGCCGCAGGTATCACAGATTCCGTTTCCGTCCGCATCCACATAGCCGCTGCAGCTCGTATATCTGTGGCAGTTTGCCCGCAATAAACCGCAGGCGTCGCACACTCCGTCTCCGTCCGCATCCACGTAGCGGGTATGGTCTGTGTATCCGTGGCATTTGGGCTTTAACGAACCGCAGTTGTCGCAGAGCCCGTTTCCGTCCGCATCCACATAACGGGTACAGCCGGCATATCCATAGCAATTCGCCTTTAACGAACCGCAGCTGTCACATACCCCGTTTCCGTCCGCATCCACATAGCTGCTGCACACGGCCGCCCTGTGATAGCCGCCCTTGTGCTTGTGTCCATGCGCAGACACACTCATCACGCTGACAGAAAGTATCAGCGCTGCCGCCAACAATCCAACCATTTTTCTTCTCATGTTATTCTTCCTTTCTGCGCTGCCTTCGTTACCCGGCTTTGCCCATGCAGAGCCCGTATACGACCTTGTGACAGACAGCGCGCAGACCCAAAGCCGTTTTCTGCAATATTACCCTATTGTTTTTCACTAACCAACATTTTGCCGCTGGGCGGCAGCACTTATTTGTATAAAAAGCGTACTTATTTATGTCAATACCATTTGCCCTGCATTGGAGCAAATTTTCATTCTATACAGTCTATGAGCATTCTCCCATGCTGCGGCGCGGACTTCCTCCTCGCCGATTCCCTTCAGCTGTGCCATCGCGGTGACCACATAGGGAATATTCAGGGAGCTGTTTCTACTGCCTCTGTTTGGAACCGGCGCAAGGTAGGGACAGTCCGTTTCAAGTACGATTCTGTCCATGGGAATATATTGTACCGCCTCCTTGAGCTTCTTCGCATTGTTAAAGGTCAGCACTCCGCCGATTCCGATAAAAAACCCCATGTCCAGAAATGTTCTGGCCGTCTCCTTCGTATAAGAAAAACAGTGGACGACGCCCCCCGTTTCTGCCGCCCTTTCCGCCGTCATTAAATCTATTGTATCCTTAGCCGCGTCCCTGGAATGAATGACCACAGGAAGCTCAAGCTCCCTGGCAAGATTCAGCTGTCTTGCAAACCATTCTTTCTGAACCTTCCTTTCCGGCTCATCCCAATAATAATCCAGACCGATCTCTCCTACAGCAACGCACTTGTCCGCCCGGCACATCCGCTCCAGCCCGGCAAAATTCTCCTCCGTAAGCTCCGCCGTCTCGTTAGGGTGTATCCCGATGGCTCCGTAAATAAAATCAAAGCGCTCAGTCAGCTCCAGGGTCCGCCTGCAGGACGCAAGGCTCGCCCCAACATTCACTACCCTTGCGACACCGTTTCGGGGAAGGCTTTCCAAAAGCTCCTCCCTGTCCCCGTCGAACGCTTCGTCGTCATAATGGGCGTGGGTATCAAAAATTTCAGTCATCGCAGTACTCTCCATACTCGCAGCGGGCGTTTTTCACATATACGTCATCCACCAGCGTCCGGTATATGCCCTCCTTTTTGTACAGGCGGATTCGCCCGGTTCCGGTGCCGCCGCTCCAAATCCCGTAACGCCTTTTGCTTCCGTCCGGCGCCCGGTAATTCAATAAAAGCATTTCCTTCTTCCTGCAGCGGATTTCCGCGTGCATCAAAGCGGTGCGGCTTTCCTGACGCACACGCCAGATAATCTCATCCTTAGTCTCTCTGCAGTCAAACCTGGTCCTGACCAGATCCCAGAGCTTAAAAAAATTAAATTCGTATTCCTGACCCTCATGGCAGAAGGCTCCTGAAAGCCTTTGGTTCATAGGAATTCCAAATATTTTTGGCCTGCCTCCGCCTATAGCGAAAACGCTGTTTTTCAGAGGATGACCCGTAAACCTGCCGGTAAGATGGCCGGAGGACATCTGCACCCACGGAGATACGAAAGCCGAACCCCATTTTTTGTCGGCATAGCCGCAGCTCTTTTCGGGGATAACATCGTACTCCTCCCCATTCCAGCGCACAATGCCGCTGTATTCCGTCTCCAAGCCCTCCGCGTGCCAGTACATTTCCAAGGCGTGCAGGGCGCGCAGCAATTTTCCTGCTCCATAGCCGGTATTAAAGGGAAGCTTTTTCCGAATCTTCAGTTTCCACGACATTTTGCCCGCCTGACACATATACTCCGGATGCGCCGCCGCAGTCTCCTCTGTCACAAGAATCCTTCCCTTAGCCGCCGTCTCAGACAGATAACAGTCCTCCGCCGCAAGGGCAAATGGCGCCTTCCGGTTTACCGCAACATCCCTCCAAGGAAAAAAGCGGCATAGCTGCGACGCTCCCTCTCCCCAAGCGCCTGCCCTCACCATAAGATATGAGGAAGCAGGACTTTTGCACAGATAAAACTCTATAAAAAAAGACCTTTCCCTGCCCGTCTCTCTGCTTTTCCCCGTAAAGGAATGCCACCACCTGTCATAGCCGCTTTCGGAATATTTTTCCGTCAGCGTACAGCTGTCTCTTGTAATGTCAGACTTTAAAAATCCCACAGCACTCACCCCTTCCCGGCTCAAATGGCTTAACGCGTCCATAATCACGCATATCCGTCCGACTTAAGTATGCATAGAATATGAACTTGACACCCAATTCTCTGTGTCAACATTATAGCATACCCATATGTATAATTCTATTGAAATTTATTATAATTTCATGCCGCCATGCATTACTCCTTACCGGCAGCAAACATTCCGTATTCTTTGGGCACATGCAGATATCCGTTTACTTTTCTGGAATTAAAATAGTCCAGTAAGATTTCATAATATTTCCGGTCAAGCCCCTGCATCGATGCCATGGAATAAATATACTCCAGATAATCCTCAACCTTATCGATCTCCAGCGCATCCTCGTAATCACGTCGCTCCACTCTGCCAAACTGCCTTTGGAGCAGCTGCATCCCGTTCTGTAAAGTAAAGGATATGTTCGATTCATGATTATACGGTATTCCCAGCTCATCCAGCGCATGATAAAGATACTGCGTCATTCCGTTTATTCCGAATGTGGAGCAATAAAACAGACCGTCCTTTTTCAAGACTCTTTTTACCTCGGAAAGCGCCGAATCGATATCCTTCACATGATACAGCATGGAATTTGCTATAATAAGATCGAAAGCTTCTTTTTCAAACGGTATATTTATTATATCGATCTTTTTTACAGATATCCTCTTTTCCGAATAATTTTGCAGCAGATATTCTACCATTCCCTCCGAAAAATCCGACAGAGTGATATCCATTTCATAGCTCTGAAGCATATCGCTTTCAAAATAGTAATTCCAAAGCTCGCCTCTGCCGCTTCCCAATTCCAGAACCTTCATCCTGGGTCCAAAGGGATATTGCTCAAACATCCACCTTTGAAAGCCCACCTTATTTACGCTGTATTTTTCATGCAGGCTCTTTCGCAGCTTTAGATTATCCGTGTTTTTATACTGCTCCTTCAATACCGTTTTACGGGACATATTATCAATCTCGATCACCTGGTTTTTCCACCTCCATTCATATACTTTCTGCTTGTCCTTATGACTTCCTGCTCCCTTTTCCTGAATATGAATATCATAACATGCCTTCGGCACAAAATCCCGACCTTTATTTAAAAAATTACTTAAGATTATATAAAGTCTGTTTTGGGGGAGTGTGGGCAGGGTAAGTTATATAATTGTATTCCGTATTTCCTTCGCCAAAAACCTTAACGGTCTTTATCGTCCTGCTGTAAAGAATTGCTCTCCTTTGGACAAAAACCAACATAATTTTTGTATGAATCATGTTTTTATAGGATTTTGCCTTGTCTGCCTCTTTGAAAAAATCCTGCTGATACGACAGGCTTCTGACAAAATTGGATTTTCCGCCTGCATTCCCTCCCACGATCACAGCTGTCTCCAACACATCCTCCCCAAAGTCCGTAGAGATAAAATTATTTGGAAATCGGGTGATTGAACATTGCAAACCAATTTTGGTTTTAAAAGTGTTTCCTGTTTGCCTCACAAAATACAGTATGTACTGAGAATGCTGTGACCAGGACTTCCAAAATTATTACAATATTTCCATTGATTTATATGTTCTATTATGATACAATAATATTGTAATAAAACAGAAAATAGTGCGTATCTAAATAAATTAACAGAAAAATACTTTGCAACATGTAATCAGCCCTAAATTTAAATTAAGAACGGGGAAAAGCAATGAAAGTAAGGAAGATAATTGGTATTATTTTGGCATTTATAATATTATTAAACAATTTTAATACTGCAATGGCAAAGGAACCGGTAATAAATAATCCCCAGGAAGGGATGATATATTTTTGAAATACCGTCTGTCTTTCTAAATGTATTTAACCGCTCACTCATTATAGTATTGGGAAGATTCAAACAGTAATTAAGGAGGGATGTGGATGAAACAAAATTGGATTATAGTAAAAAAGATATTGCAACAGTATCGAAAAACCATCGGCAGGGCAATGCTTCTGGCACAGCAAATACCGCTTATTTTCGCCTGGTTCCCTGCCCTTAACAAAATTAAAAGCCTTGAAATAGGAGAATATCCTGAAGAACCTGCCGAAATCATCAGTGCACGGCTGCAGGAAATGAGACCGTTTGTTATCAGACAAGCAATTATCAGGTTCTTGCTTCTGACACTGCTGTTTTTTATAATAGAATTGCTTTATTGGTTCAAAAGAAATCACGATATAAATTTAATAAAAGAGCTCAAAAATATTATTTCCAAAAAGAAAAATGACCCTTGATTTATGCAGACCGGCCCTACTAAAATGGAAGCTATTTTCCTCATTGCCCGCGGGAAGCAAACTTTCCGAAAGGAGGATTACCCATGAAGCAAAAATTTAGACACAAAAAAGAAGCCTCAAAATACCGTAAGACAGTCATTGACTGTTTTATCCGCGCATGTATACCTGCAATAGCTTTTACCGGGCAATCTGCGATATATAAATATAAAAGCCTCAAAATGGGCGAATATCCCGAAGAACCCGTCGAAATTATCAACGCACGTCTGCATGCAATGCGGCTGATCATTGTCAGAGAGGCTGTGATTTGGTTCCTGTTGCTTACGCTGATATTTTTCACGATATATTTAATTTATTGGTTCAAAAGAAATCACGATATAAATTTAATACAGGAGCTCAAGAACGTCATTTTCAAAAAGAAAAAACAAAGTGACCCTTGACAGGGGCTGCTCCGGCAGGGACAGCCCCTGCCGCATTTCACGGCCTCACATTGACCGGCTCGCCATAGTATACCCTGCTCTCCTCCAGTACCGTAAACGCTCCGTTTTTCAGGGCAAGAATCGTCGCCGCACAGTTTGCCAGCCCGATATGCCAGAAGTCCTCCAGCGGAATTCCCGCAACCGGATTCACAAGCGCCCGGTTAAAGGCGCCGTGGGCTACAATCAACACATTCGCACTTTTTTCTTCCAAAGGCATAATCTGTTCCTCCAGGAACTCCCTTCCTCTCGCCATGGCCTCTCGAAAGGTTTCCGCGCCTGCGGGCGGTATGTATTGCTCCGGCCTGCAGAAGAAATCATACAAGGGATGCGCCTTGTCCTTTTTTGCGGCGGCAAATTCCTGTCCCTCCCACTCTCCGAAATTGATTTCCTTCAGCCGGGCATCCAAAGTCAGCGGCGTTTTACTGCCTGCCAGAATGATCCTCGCCGTTTCCGACGCCCGGCACAGAGGCGAGCTGAAAGCCGCGTCAAACCGTACTCCCTTCAGCGCCTCCGCAGTCTTCAACGCCAGCTCTCTGCCAAATGCATTCAGGGGAATATCGCTCTGACCCTGCAGTCTTTTCGCCTTATTCCAGTCCGTCTCTCCATGCCTGAATAAATATATTGTCATACCCATAACCTGTGTCTTCTCCCACCGCATCAAGCCATAATCTGTCGCTCAAGTCCAAACCTGCCCGTATCCATGCCGCTATTATACCCTCGATCGGACGCAATTACAACCACAATCATTTACCCGGACCCCTGCTGCCAGCATGTGCCCAAGGCTTAGCTGCCTGTAGGGGGGACCGAAGCGGGAGTATCTGGGGATAACCTGGACGCTTGTAGACTTTTACATCGGACGGAGCTGCGTCGATGTACCGGGGGCTTGGGAGCCGTCTACCGCCAACAAGCGGCTCTGGGTATATACCGTCACATTGCTTGCTGCTACTATCATGGGTTACTATCATGGCCTGTAAATGAGGATTGATAATTGTCCGGGTTAATGATATACTTTGCTCACGTCAGTTTGACAAATTCTAACTTGAAGGGATACATGGTAATGAAGAAGAAATATATCATCCTGATCAGTTCAGTCCTCGTTGTAACATTGGGAATCATCAGCGTTTATCTGCTGAGCCAGCCTGCAGTATTAGGCAATATGAGCAGCGAGTATTCAGAGCAGGTCACAACAACTTCAGACATCTCTTTCGCAGGAGAAGCAGGCAACAGGATAAAGTTTGTGTTTGAATCGGATGTTATCAGCGGAAATTTGGACATGACCCTGTATGATTCAGATGGTAATGTCGTATATACCCTGGATCATGCAAAAGAATTGGTGACCTATTTAACATTGGAGCAATCCGATACATATACTCTGGTCGCCAAGTGCGATAATTTTGTCGGAGCATATAAAATCTTTGTGTATTTAGACAAAGAAAACACACCAACCGCTTCCAGTTGATTAAGCGAAATTTGCCCCATCTTAAGTCAGCAGATTCTTCCTGTCCGAGAGGGCCTGATAAAAAGGTAAAAAATAGAGAAAATGAGGGATATGTTTTTGAAGCTCAAGAAATATACGTTCGGCTTCGATGTTTGGGGCCTGTTATTATTTATAATTGTCATGATACCTAATTTTATATGGTCTGCGGTCCCTGCGCCAAACGATATATTAAGATCAGGTTCAATTACGGAAGCGATCGATATGCTGGCTTCCGTATGTCAGGTATTGATGATTGCCGCTCTGTGTATTTTAAGGAACAAGGAAAGCAAAAAAATATGCCTAAGCCCTTTGATTATCACGTCTGCCGCCTGCTGCCTGCTGTATTATGCAGGCTGGATTGTCTACTATACCGGCACGGTAAATACGATTGTCATTTTGGCCTTGACCCTCCCCCCCTGCCTGGCCTTTTTGTTTTTTGCCATTGACAGAAGGAACGGAATAGCAGCTGCCCTGATTACCGTTTTTACAATCTGCCATTTGATATATGGAACGGTTAATTTTATAATCTGACAGCTTCCGAATAATTCAAGTATATATGAAGGGGCTGTTGCAAGCAGCCCCTTGTTTTTTCAGGCTTGGCCTATGCCGGAGCCGTCATTCCTCTATCTTAATCAGCTCCCTGCAGCGGTTCAGCGCCGCATAAAGCTCCTGACGCCTGGGCATGGCGAGATTGCCGGGAAGGGCTCCGCCGTCCCCGCCCATATCACCGCGGCCAGCGCTCCCCCCTGCACCGCTGCCGGAGCCGAAGAAAGCGCCGAAGCCTTTATCTCCGATTCTTGTATACAAACCTTCCACAGTATCCCTGAGAGTCTTCTTCCCGTCGAAAACCTGCAGCTTCATGTATTTAATCATATATGACAGTGACGTCAGCTGCTCCGGGTCCGCAAGCTGCTCCACATACCGCATGTCAACCTCCTCACGGTTAACGGAAAAACCGTCAAGACCATCCGTGCGCAGCTTAATACGGTCATCCCTGGCGAATGCGGCGTCCCTTTTGACAATTCTTTTAAAGTTCGGCTCCGCAGATTTATCCAGCTTTCCCGTGGTATACGGATAGCCCTCCGCCTCCTTTTTAGCCAGCTCAGTGATCTCCACAGGCTGATACCTGTTCATCTGGATAATATGATCCGCCTTGTGGAAATAAGAGCCGCAGCTGCCCGCCACCAGAATGGTGGAAATCCCATAATCCTCATACAGCTCCCGCACCCGGTCGATAAAAGGGATGATGGGCTCCACATCCCGGCTGACAACCCTCTGCATCAGCTCGTCCCGAATCATAAAGTTGGTGGCGCTGGTATCCTCATCGATTAAGAATACCTGGGCCCCCGCCTCCATGGCCTCCACTGTGTTTGCAGCCTGAGAGGTGCTTCCGCTGGCATCCTCCGTATAAAAGGCATTGGTGTCCCTGCCGTTGGGAAGGTTCCTGATAAACATTGAGATATCCGTCTTCTGAATGCTCCTTCCGTCCTCCGCGCGCAGCTTCACCGCGGTTTCGTCGGTAATCACAAACTCCCTGCCGTCCCCGGCAATATGATTGTACACGCCAAGCTCCAACGCCTCCAAAAGAGTGGACTTTCCGTGGTAGCCGCCGCCAACAATCAGAGTAACACCTTTCTCAATACCCATACCGGACAGCCTTCCATAATGCGGCAGCTCCAGGGTCACTTCCATGGACGCAGGCGACGTAAACGCCTTCCCGTCCTTCATTGGCAGCGAGGAAACCCCTGATTTGCGGGGCAGAACCGCCCCGTTGGCCACAAAGCTCACCAGCCCCCGCTTCTTTAATTCCTCCCGGATATAAAGCTGGTCGTCCGCAAGAAACAGACACTTTTCCACACTCTCTCTGGAGCAGGAGGACGAAAACAGGGTCTGCCGCACACAGATCGGCAGGAAATCAAACAGTATTTTTACCAGCTCCCCGGAATTAATGGTTCTTCCGTTTGCAGGAAAACCGATTTCCATACGGACAGTCACATCGCCGTTTTGAGGATTGACGGCGCAGGCGCTCCGCTCCAGAATCTCCTGCCCCGGATGGCTGATGCCTAGCAGCCCGCTTTTGCCGGAGCCCTTTGCCTTAAAGGAATAGTCCTTTATCTTCACGCTCATGCGCCGCAGCAGATAATCCTGAAACGCAATTCTGCGATGAGCCTGTTCATAGCAGCCCCTGTCAAAGCCTGCTGCCTTTCCCGGCACCAGGATGCTGACCTTGGAGGGCGCCGCAAAGGGGTCCCCCTGCACATGATCTATGGATAGCACATACTGCTGAAACTGATATTTCCCCCTAGTATCCTTGTAAGCCGGATAGCTCTTATGGTCTATCTGCCTGAGTAATGTCTGTAATTCTGCCGCTGTCTTCACCTTTATAACCATACCTTTCCGCCGGGTCTGCCCCGTTAAAATCCAATCATGCCAATCAGGGCATGCCGGTACCCATGGCATGTCCCTGCTTTGCACGCGTTTTTCTGTGGCAGCTCCCGATTTTTTCTTTTTTTGCAGTGATGCACCTATTGTACTATCTACCTGATTCCGGCGCAAGTCTATTACGGCATATTTTTCCTGTCATTGTTCATTTATCTGTTTTGTCCCGGTTGCGGACTCTGTTGGGTTTCATGTTTGAACCGGAAACCCGGGATGGACTTCTGCAATATCTTACTGTGAGAAAAACTAAGAAGCAGCCCAGGGATTACCCAAACAAATGGAAGTGATCCACAAGGGCGGCGGCTAAAAAAGCCGCCGCCCGCAAGCATTTATGGCAAGCATTTATGATTTGGTAACAGGAATCCACAGCTCGATATAGCGGGAATTGTTCACCCCGGCATCCCCCGGCTTATAGTACCAATGATAAACCGATATCTCAGGGGCGTCCGCCAGCACATAATCCGAGGCGGGCAGCCATTCGCTGACCACTTTCCTGCGAAGCTCCTCAAACACCATTGTGGGGTACTGTGTCCTCTCGGTCTCGCAAATCAGATACAGCCCCTCCGGCACAACGATCTTTTCAAAGCGCTTCGCCTCCTCCGCCCCCAGCACCTTGTCGAGGTTATCGGTGCTCCATTTGTCAAGCACGGAGGCAATATAGAAATCGTAGCCATCATCGTCAAATCCGGTCATGATATTGTATGCGGTGTCACAATCCCGCGAAATCCCCTGGAGGACATATTGATTCACACGGGTTGACACATAAAAGGAGCCCTCCTGCTCACTGCGGTCCGCGGGCGTTCCGGTAAACCTCCTTTTATAGCCCGTAAAAATCATTTCAGGTTTCTTTTCAACTTTGTAATCCATAATATTACCACCTTCCAACGAAAATTTTAGTACAAGGCGGGAAAAGGACTTGAGCTTACAGCCACAGTTCCGGACCTGTGACGGTAATACGCCGTGAAATTTCTGAAACGCTTTCGCAAAGCTGTCCGGACTTTCATAGCCATACTTCAGGGCGACGTCGATTACCCTCGCATCCCCTGTGGCCAGCTCCGCGCCCGCAAGCGACAGCCTCCGGTTACGGATGTATTCCCCCAGGGTAAAGCCGCAGAGAATACTGAATACGCGCTGAAAGTGATAGCTTGACGAACAGCTCTGTGCCGCGGCTGTCTCATAATCGATGGCTTCCGTCAAATGATCCTCGATGTAGTTGACAGCGTTCTGCAATCCCATGACCCAGTCCATAGCATCTCTCCTTGTCTGCACTTATTCTATCAAAAGGCCGATTTATATTCCCGATATTTTGTGCTGTGAAATATCGGGTGCCGTTTTTTTAAGCCGTCAGCCGTGCCCGGCGCACAAAAAAAGAACCAACCCCCGGGCTCCTGTGTCCCAAAAGTCAGTCCTTCAATGCACCGCCAGGGGCTCGAACCCTGGACACCCTGATTAAGAGTCAGGTGCTCTACCAGCTGAGCTAGCGGTGCAGCTTTTCTTGTGGTGCCTGTCACTCTTTCCGAATGACAAGGGATATTATAGTATACTTTGAAAGAAAAAGCAAGAGTATTTTTAAAAAAATTTTAGATTTATTAAAGTTTTGTGACTGAATATGCCAAATACAGGGCAGACCGCGCTTATTTCCTGTAAAAGGGCTGAAGCAAAGCCCTCTCAGCAGCCTGCAATCTATGGCTGCCCGTTCCGGCATTCCCTGCAGTACCCATATAATTCCAGCTTGTGACCGGTAACGGTAAAGCCCTCCGCAGCGGAGTCCATGTGCATATGGGCAAAAGGGCAGCCCTGCAGAGGAATCCTTCTGTGGCATTCCAGACAGACCGCATAATGAGTATGCAAGCCTCTGTTCAAGGCATATGCCACAGTGCCGTCCCCCATCCAGACGTTTTTTTCCACCAGCCCCTTCTCCTCAAACACCGCAAGAATCCGATAAACAGTGGATACGGCATATTCTTCCGCCCGGGCGTCTCTCTCCGCCAGATTATATATCTGAATGGCATTCAGGGGCTCCGATGCCTCCCAAAGGACCCTGTAGACGCTCTTTCGCTGTCTCGTCCACTTCAGCCCCGGGACCCTTGGATATTCTATTGCCGCGCCGCCGTCTGCGGCAGCGCTGTTTTGCTGGTCTGCTTTCTGCTTTTGTTTCATAATAAAACTCCCTTAATTCCAAACTGCAGAATCTCAAAAGCCCGGCACAGGCAGAGCAATCAATAAAACGCCGCGCCTACGGCGCCAGCCCTGCCAAAATACCGGCAAAAACGCCTATCCCGTACAAAAGCCCAAGAATCCTTAAGCTCTCTTTTCTATCGGGATTCACCCGAAAAAGCACCAGAAGCCCTACGCCGCTTCCGGTCAAAAGTCCCGCCATAGCGCCTCCGAACTCCAGCGCTCCCTGAAGGTAAAGCTGTGTGATCACCACAGAGCCCGCACAGTTGGGAATCAGCCCCACCAGGCCCGCCAGCATGGGGCCCAGTATCCTGTGATTTAGAATCAGATTAGACAGCGCTCCGTCGCCCACAAAATACAATAATATATTTAAACCAATGCCGATAAAAAAGACAAAAAGCGTGATTTTTGCCGTATGCGTCAGCGCGGACCAGAAAATTCCCCGTTCGCAGTGACAATGCTCGTGCTCGCAGATCTCGTGGATATGGTTATGCTCCTCCTGTTTCCTCCTTCGCAGCAGGAAATCAACTGCCGCACCCGCCAGACAGCCGATAACGGCCTTTGCCAGAAGAATCTTCAAAATCACCTCCAGCGGCGCATGCTCGGAGATCAGGATAGGAAGCATTTCGTCTGAGGTGGACAGATAAATTGCCAGCAGGGTGCCCAGCGTAATCATTCTCCCGGCATAAAGGTTGGATGCCGCCGCAGAAAAGCCGCACTGAGGCGCAATGCCCAGCAAGCCTCCTATTACCGGTCCGAAGCTCCCCGCTTTTTTGATCAGCCTCCGGGTACCGTCACCGGTCTTATGCTCCAGATATTCCATTATTACATAGGTCATAAACAAAAAGGGGACCAGCTTCACCGAATCCAGCAAAGCGTCCAAAATCGCATCCAGCATAAAATCCACTCCTGTTCTAAATGCAAATGCAATTCATTTGCATCTTTCGGATATCATACTTTGCTTTCACAAGTTTGTCAAGCAGCTTTTTTACAAAACCCCCTTTTCCCCCGCACAGGACTAATATATAATGATTATGCCTGAAACATACGGAAAGCGGTGCAAAATTATTATGAAAACAGCCTACAGTGATATTGACACACATTTTACCATAGACGGAATCTGTATTCAGCCCACCAATATCGTGTTTGAGGAGCTGACAACGGCGATTCCCTCCCACAGCCACGGCAGCGGCTGCTACGAGATTCATTATATCGGCGGCGGCCAGGGCAGGCTGCTTGCAAACGGACGCTGCTATGATATTATGCCCAATACCCTTTATGTCACAGGGCCCCATGTGGAGCATGCCCAGTCCTCCCTTGCGGGCGCTCCCATGCAGGAATACTGTATTTATCTGCAGCTCAAACGGCCAAAGGGCAAAGCCCTGTCCCAGCTGCTTAACGCTTTCTGCTCCACACCCTTTTGGCTCGGGCAGGACACACAGGGTATTTTTACCCTGATGCAGCTGCTCTTTTCGGAGCTTGAGCGCCGCGGCATCGGCTGGCAGAATCAGGTAACGCTGCTCTTGTCCCAGCTTGTGATATACATGGTCCGGAATTATCGCGGAGAGGCGGGCGCGCAGCTTCAGGCCGCCGTGCAGGAATCCCCCGGCGCCGGCTCCGCCGCCCATAAATCCATCGTTATAGAAAAATACTTTTTGTTTGAATACCAGAATCTCTCTCTGAAGGAGCTGGCAAGACGGCTTTCCCTAAGCCCCCGCCAGACCCAGCGGCTGCTTATGAGCTATTACAACAAATCCTTCCAGGAAAAAAAGGCAGAAGCCCGTATGTCGGCCGCTGCCATTCTTCTCGGTGATAAAAAGCGAACTGTTTCTTCCGTGGCGGAGGCGCTGGGATACTCCTCACTGGAGCATTTTTCCACCGCCTTCCGCAGGTATTATGGGATGAGTCCCAGGGACTACCGCAAAAATATGGGAGAGCCGCAATAGGTCTTCTGCGCGCAAATGCTGCCCTGAACATCGGACATTCTTCTCACACTACGCCCTTCTGCAGCATCACATTTGCATACAGCGCCGATTCTCCGGTGGCAATCACCGCATATGCCGTCCCGGCCTTCTCATAAAAGGCAAACCGTTCCAAATACCCTACGACACGGGCGCCTCTGCTGTCCTCCGCGGCGATGCAGGCCTCGTACTCCTTCCAAATAGGCGTCTCCACCTGATCCCCGGGCACCACCTCCATCAGGTGAACCGGCTTCTCCACATAGGTATCCAGGGGAAAAAGCTGCAGAATCGCCTTTAACACCTCTGTGCACCCGTGTCCGTCCATACGAATCACTCTTGCGTTCCTCCCTATACTCTCGGAAGGGAAATTGCCGTCGGCAATGACCAGGCGGTCTCCGTGCCCCATCTCACACAGAACCTTCAATAATTCCGGCGGCAGTATTTTGGGAATTCCTTTTAACATATATTCAGACTCCTTTATACCCTGTACATGGGCCCGTATGCGGCGCATGCCCTGAAATCCTGCCCTTCCTTATCCATGCCGAAGGCGTTAAAGGAAGCGGGCCTGAAAATCTTCTCCTCAGGGACATTGTGCATGCTCACGGGAATCCTCAGCATGGAGCACATGGTAATCAGGTCGGCTCCGATATGCCCGTAACTGATTGCCCCGTGGTTAGCGCCCCAATTGTTCATCACGTCATAAGCGGACCTGAAAGGTCCCTCCTTGCCGTTGCATCTGGGCGCGAACCATGTGCAGGGCCATGTATAATCCGTGCGCTTCCACAGTACGTCCGTCACCTCGTCAGGCAGCCTGACCGTCCAGCCCTCCGCAATCTGCAGCATGGGACCCAGACCCTTTACAAGGTTCAGGCGAATCATGGTCACAGGCATCTGCGCCTCCGTCACAAACCGGGAGGAGAAGCCGCCGCCTCTGAAATATCCGAAATCCGCCGCATTCCATGTGGTGGCCTTCAGGATTGCGTCCATATCCTCCCCGTTCACATCGTACCATTCCTTCATCACGGCATTGCCTTCCCCGTCCGCCGCCTTGCCGCAGGCATCCAGGCACGCCGCACCGGAATTGATCAGGTGGATAAAGCCGCCGCAGTCCTTCGCCACGCCCTCCAGCTCGTATCCCGCCGCCTTCCTGACCGCGTCCGCGCTCCAGTAGGTGCGCACATCCGCAAATATCTGCGCACGGTTCGTCAGAAGCTTCATAAACATCATGCCCAGACCGTTCAGCACATCGTTTTCCGTGGCCAGCACATAGGGCTCTCTGGCGCCGTTCCAGTCAAAGGAGCTGTTGAGAAGCGCCTCGGCAAAATCGCAGTTGGGATAAAAATCCGTCCACTGACGCTGCCCCTGGAAGCCTGCAGCAAGCGCGTTGTGGCCGCACATTTCCTCCTCGCACCCCTTGGGAAGCCTGGAATTGCCGTTCATCAGGTCCTTGATAATACACATCATCTTGACCACAAACTTCCAGTCCTCCTCCTTCTGCTCGGGAGTCTTCTGCACCTCGGGCGGATTCTTGTCAAAGCCCTCCTTACAGTTCTCCCTGGTCCATTGATAGGCTCTCTGGAATTCCTCCTCGTCGTAGATCCCCTCGCTCATGCGGCGGATAATCTCCACCTCGTCCACGGATTCCACACGCATTCCCAGATATTCCTCGATAAATGCCGGATCGATAATCGAGCCGCCGATACCCATACATATGGAGCCGATCTGCAGATAGGACTTACCTCTCATGGTAGCCACAGCCACCGCCGCACGCCCGAAGCGGAGAAGCTTCTCCGTCACATCCTCCGGAATCTCCCTTGCATCCGCCTCCTGCACATCCTGCCCGTAAATACCGAATGCAGGCAGTCCCTTCTGGGCGTGGGTTGCCAGCACGGAGGCAAGATAGACCGCACCGGGACGCTCCGTGCCGTTAAAGCCCCACACACCCTTGATGGTCATGGGGTCCATGTCCATGGTTTCCGCACCGTAACACCAGCAGGGCGTCACCGTCAGCGTGACCGCCACGCCCTCCCTGGAAAAGTAATCCGCACACTGGGCCGCCTCTGCCACCCGCCCGATGGTGGTGGGAGAGACCACCACCCTGACAGGCTCCCCGTTTGTGTACTTTAAATTTTTCTCAAACAGCTCCTTGGCGGCCAGCGCCATATTCATGGTCTGTTCCTCCAGGGACCCCCTTACATTCAGATATCCTCTTCTTCCGTCGATTGTTGGACGGATGCCGATAACGGGATATCTTCCGATCAATCTGCTTTCTGCCATAAGCTTACCTTCTTTCTGCAGGTTCCTTCCTGTTGCCCTGCTATTTCATTGTAAGCCCGCACGCCTGCGAAAAGAAGACAAAAAACTGCCCTTTTCTTTTAAAATATGTCGTGTTTTCAGGGTATCAGCTTTGGCCTCCCATGTATCCTTCCAGCAGCCTGTTCACCAGCTCCAATATTATCTGCGGTGAATCCGAGGGAAGGCTCGCAATGTCCTGAACCAGCCTGCGGATTTTTTCCACAATTGCCAGCTTCTCCTCGTCTATCAGGTCCACAGGCAGTACAATCTCCTGCGTACCCTCCGAAGCCACAGTCACCGCAAGCCTTTTTAATGCCTTAAAGCTGGAGCCTTCTATGTTGATATTGAGCCTCGACAATATGTTTCCGTACTTCTCCACATTCCGCTCCACCACCTGCGCCGGCTCCTCCACCTCAAAATACAGCGACGCTTTTTGCTCCCCGGTTCCGGACGCCTCCTTCACCTCTTTCAGGCTCAGCACGGTGCCCTCCTCATGCTCTATAAAAGGCAGGGCGGCAAGAATCAAAAAATACTCCCTTGCCGATAAATTATATTTGGAAAAGAACGGCTCAAAATTCCTGACGGCGCTCAAATCCTCCCCCGTCAGCCTCTCCGCCTGCTCCACGGTCATATAGCTGTCCTCCGACATGGACGGAAGCAGCTTTTCCAGAAAAGCGTATTTTCTCACTATCTCATCGCGGAAAGCGTCATAAAAAGGCGAAGTATTAATATAATCTTCCCCGCTGCTCAGATAAAGCTCCATCAGCGGCTCGGCCGAACCTGCGGGATAAACCTGCGCATACAGCTTATCCTCCCACACGCTTCCCTCAATGTGCAGCTTCAGAAACTTCCCTTTTTCCAGACCGCTTATCCTGGCAAGGACTTCAAAAAAATCAAGCTGCTCCCTTGTCAGCCCCTCCTGCTCCAGCTCCACATCCACCTTGTAAGTAAAATGTGCCAGGTCCAGGTCCCTCTCGAAATCCTTCGCCCTGCTCCACAGGGAATAAAAATAAACTGCCGCCGCTGCTATCGCCGCAAGAATCAAAAAAAGAATAACAAGCAGTATGTACCTTCCCGTTTTCCTTTTTTTCTTTTTCGGCTCTTTCCTGTTTTCTTCCATATTTACCGTCCCTTCCTCCTTCAACATATTTTCTATGTCAGATATTTTCTATGTCAGCATTATAGCATTAAATCACCGCATTCCACAATCCGTTCGCTGTAATTTGCCCAAATGCCCTTGACTTTTATCCGAAATCGGACTATAATTGCTTTTGTCCGATATCGGACAATTATGGAGGGATGCCCTGTGAATACCGATAAAGAATATCTTTCAAGACTCAACAACCTTTTTAAAGAGAATGACGAAATCTACCGCAACGCGGCAAAAAGAGTCGGGCTGCCCGACTGCGCCTTCTGGATTTTCTATATTTTAAGGGAAGACTCTATAAAAAAAGAGGGGAACATTTTGACCCAAAGCGAGATATGCTCCACCATGTACCTGCCCAAGCAGACCGTCAACTCCGCCATGAAAAAGCTGGAAAACGACGGCTATATCCGTCTGTTCAACACAAACGACCGCCGCAGCAAGCAGGTCAGCCTGACGCCAAAGGGCATGGCGCTTGCAGAAAATACGGTGGACAGAATCATTGAGAAGGAAACGGACGCATTGGCGGGTATGGCTGCGGACGAAAAGGAAACCTTCCTGCGGCTATACCAAAAATACAACGACCTGTTAAATACAAAAATGCAGACGCTGACTGACAGCGCCGGCCTGAGTGCCAAAGCACTCGAAGGAGAATAAAAATGAAAACTATTATACAATTATCCGATCACTTTACCTATAAAAAGCTGTTCCGCTTCTGCCTGCCCCCCATAATTATGATGATCTTTACCTCTATTTACGGCGTGGTGGACGGCTTGTTCGTGTCAAACTTTGTAGGCAAGGTTCCCTTTGCCGCCATCAACCTTATTTATCCCTTTGTGATGATTCTGGGCGGCGTGGGCTTTATGATAGGTACAGGCGGCAGCGCATGGGTCGCAAAGACGCTGGGGGAGGGCGACGCTGAAAACGCCTGCCGCTATTTTACCATGATGATTAAGCTGACCACAATTCTGGGCATTGTGCTGTCCGTCTTCGGCATTGCCCTTCTGCGCCCCATTTCCTGCCTGTTGGGCGCAACCAAGGCAATGGTGGACGACTGCGTCATGTACGGCAGGATCGTGCTTGGCTTTAATACCGCGTTTATGCTGCAGAACGTATTCCAGACCTTTCTCACCACCGCGGAGAAGCCGAAGCTGGGACTTGCAGCCACCGTTGCGGCCGGCATTACCAACATGACGCTGGACGCCCTGTTTATCGCCGTTTTCAAGTGGGGCGTGGCGGGCGCCGCCCTGGCGACAGGCATCAGCCAATGCGTGGGCGGCATACTCCCCCTGATTTATTTCCTGCGTCCCAACGGCAGCCTTCTGAGACTTGTGAAAACCAAAATGGAGGGCAGCGTTCTCGTAAAGGCATGCGTAAACGGCTCCTCGGAGCTTATGAGCAACATTGCCGCTTCCCTGGTAAGCGTGCTTTATAACCTTCAGCTTCTGCGGCTGGAGGGCGAAAACGGCGTTGCCGCCTATGGTACGCT